>ERZ869929.459-NODE-459-length-24853-cov-8.853375_pt1 | contig 24853 bp, 44 predicted proteins | sample MGYA00579312_ERZ869929 | MGnify/ENA primary metagenome ERZ869929 (study PRJEB32216, sample SAMN09231818) | wastewater metagenome | place: USA: Maryland | collected 2016-08-09 | study: EMG produced TPA metagenomics assembly of the PRJNA472060 data set (Reclaimed... | reverse complement strand
AAAGATGAAAATTCTGATTGGGGAGAAAGTTAATTTTCCCCATTTTTTATTTATACATTATTCATATCTTAATTTTCAGATTAAGATCTTTCTCCAAAAATAATATAAAAATTTGTTAAATCAAATATAATATATGTTAATGATCTTTTAACAACTCTTAACATACACATTCAGTTATTCTTTCTATCTTTGTTATATGGAAAATAACAGAATAATGGTGTATCACTCACCACAATATTTGCAAAGTTTTAATGCGGTTTTAAATTTGCAAAGTTTTGAAGGCAACCAAGTTTTCACCGAAAATGATTTTGCCGCAACAGAAAAAAGAAGCGTTGTTTTGGATATTGACGATACTTTACAAGAAGATATTCTTTTTCTTAAAACAGGTCGGTCAAAACATAACAGAGTTTCTATTGTTGGTTCTTACAATGAAGAAACAAATGAACTTTCTTTTGGTTTGGCTCGTTTCAGAAATTATTCAAAAGATGAATTGGAGGAAAATCTTGCAAAACTTCAAAAATATCCAAAAGAAGTTTTAAAAACTGATGTTCAAGCAAGACAACAACGAATTAATGAATTGCGAAATATTCAAAAATATCGTAATTTCTCCAAAAAAGTTGGTATTGAAGTTGCAACCTCAAATTTAAAAACTTCTCCAATATTGGTAATTAATCCTGAAATTGGTGAAGATGCTCCAAGCATTGGAAAACAATTTTCTGAACACGCACAACATTTGTTTCTTCAAACAATTTCCGATAAAAAGGAAAAAGAAAGGGTTTTACGAATCTTTAATTATATTGAAGAAAACGAAAATGGTAAAAAAGAAATTGTTAGTTTTATTGAAACAAACAGTTCAAATCAATATATGTATCTTACAGCGGCCTACTAAAATTAAATGGGGAAGAATAAAATCTTCCCCATTTTTTTATTAACAATATATTCATATCTTAATTTTCAGATATAAACATTTCTCCCAAGATAATATAAAAATTTGTTAATTCATTGTTAATATATGTTAAATGATCTTTTAACAACTATTAACATTTATATTTAATTATTATTTTTATCTTTATATCATGAAACTAAAAAATAATTTTCCGTACGATACGGATGCCTACAAATTGCAACATTGGTTATTTAAAAAAGAAAATCAAAATTTTCTTTACGAAATTGGTGAAGCGAGAATTGGGTCAAAATTTTCCCATACACTTTTTACAGGAATTACACCAATTTTAATTGATGATTTTGTTGGAAGAGTTGTTACACCAGATTTATTAAAAGAAGCAAAACAACAATATTATTTCACATATAAAACTCATTATGGTTTTAATGAAATTATGTGGCAAAGAATTATTGATGAATATGATGGAAAACTTCCATTAATTATTAAATCTTTGCCTGAAGGTTCCGTTGTTCAAAAAGGAATACCACATTTTACAATTGAAAATGATGAAAATTTAAAGTTTGATGTTTCCCCGATTGTTGGACATTCTGAAACTTTATTAATGCATTGTTGGCTACCAACAGCAGTTGCGACAAATGCTTTTTTCATGAAAATTGATTATTACCGACAATTAATTAATTGCGGGCATTCACATGAAGAAGCATTAAAATTAATTCAAATCGGAAATCATGATTTTGGTTTTCGAGGAGTTTCAGGAAAAGAAGAAGCATTAAGAGCAGGAATGGCTTTTTTAACCGTTTTTGATGGTTCTGATACAAATATTGCACAAAGAGGTTTAAATTATTATTATAATGATAATGGTGAAACCTTAAAAACAATTTTTGCAACAGAACATTCCATTGCACAAAGTTTTGGTCCAGGTGAAGGAGAATTTCTTTATATTGAACACGTTATTGATATTCTTTTAAAAGGTGATTTTTTTGGAGGTTCCATTGTTATTGATACAAACGATAGCGATAATTTTGTTGAAAATGTTTTTTGCTCAAAAAGAATCCAAGAAAAAGTTGCGCTTCTTAAAGAAGCAGGAAAAATAATTGTTCTTAGACCTGATAGTGGAAACCGTGAAATGGTTACACTTAGAGTTTTAAATGCTCTTGCAAATACTTATGGTTATACTTTTACAAATGAAGGATATAAAATTCTTCCAAACCATATTAGGGTTATCTATGGTGATGGAAATAATCGTGAAACAACAAAAACTTTGCGAGATTTTATTATCCTGAATAAATTTACCGCAGCAAATCTTGTTTGTGGTGGTGGTAGCGGTTATTTGCGTGAATTAAAAAGGGATGATGTTCATTATGCAATTAAACTTTCCGCAACAAAAATTGATGATAAAATCATTAATATGATTAAAAATCCAAAAACTGATGCAACCAAAAAATCAAAAAGTGGTTTTGTTAAAGTTTTGCTTTCAGGTTATGCGGATTATTCTTATATTCAAAGCGGTTCAGAATATCTTTCAGAAGCACAATTTAAAGGTTATGTTGATAATTTGCAACCAATCTTTAAAAATGGTGAATATATTCCACAAAATCAAAATTTTGCTGAATTGCGAGAAAGACATATGTTTTTCTTTAAAAATCCTCATGAACTGCATAGATTTTCGGTTGAATAAAAAATTAAATGGGAAAGAATTGAAACTTTCCCATTTTTTGTATATACTATATTCATATCTTAATTTTTGAATAAAAATAATTTAACATTTATTAACAAACAAATTCAAAAATTTTTCTTATATTTGTATTATGGATAGTAAAATTTCACCGGAAAGAAAAAATTTAATTGATGTTAAACATTGGTTTAAAAGAAAAGAAATTTCACAAGAATATAGATTTTTTTTAATTTTAGCAGCATTACATAATGAAAAGAAAATTTCTAATGAATTATTAAAAGGACAATTTTCTTCTTTAAGAAAAGGTGATTTATTAAAAAGAAAAAATACTTATAATTCAAAAATTTCAAAACGGTGGTATAATTTTGATTCAATGGAAGATATTTTTGAAGATTATTTATATTTAATAAAAGGTGAAATTGAATTTGAAACAATTATTGGTTATTTAAATCTTTATTTAAATAAAAATTATAATTATTGTTTAAATGTTTTTGCTGTTGAATTTATTTCAAAACTTTATGATGCTTGGGATCCTACATATTGTCATGATACAAATTTTTATGACCATATAAAATTTTATGTTTTTGGTGAAAATTTATTTCCCATGAAAAAAGAAAGTTATTATAGTTGTTGTGATTATTGTGGTTGTTGTGGTTGTACTAACAAATACGAAAAAAATGAAATTTTAGATTATAAAGAATTTAGTAATTCTATTCATAATAGAAAAAAAGGAAATTTAAATAAAATTCCTTTTTTCGATATTCAAAAAGAAAAACATAAATCAAAATGGTTTTAAATAAACCATTTTATTTTAAGATATATATTCATATCTTAATTTTCAAATAAAAATAATTCTCCAAAGATAATTTAAAGAATTGTTAAATGATTGTTAATATATGTTAAAAGAATATGGTTATTTATTAACAACTCTTAACATACACATTCAGTTATTCTTTCTATCTTTGTATTGTTAAAAGATTAAAGCACATGAGCACAAAACAAAAATTTACGCTTCACAGAGCGTTGGTGGAAATTAAAAATCTACAAAGAAAAGTTGATGGAAATGTTTTTAATTCACTTGAATTTTCAGGTGTTGTTAAAAAAACAACCGGAAAAACAAAAAAGAATGTTTCAAGAGTTGAATTGGAAAAAAATTGTCAAACAAATTTCCAAACAAGTGATGCAACATATAAAAATTTAATGCGATTAAAAACCGCTGTTGCTGAAACAAATCAAAAAACTTATCTTCGTGATACAATTAACGGAGAAAGTTTTACAATTCAGCAAGCGATTTTCGCAAAAGAAATGTATGGAAAACAACTAATGTTTCTTAATGGTGTTAAAAATTCCATTTTAAGAAGTGAAAATGAGGTTGTTAAATCTTCTGATGATGTTGAAAAACAAATTGGTGATTTTCTTAAATCCGCTGAAGCAAAAGATTTAACCGCTGAACAAATTGAAAAACGAAAAGAACTTATTCGGGAAAATCTTGAAATGGAATTAATTTCATTTACAAAGCAACCAAAAGAATATCTTGAAAGTGAAATTGAGAAGTTGAATAATTTTCTTTCGCAAGTGGATGAGCAACTTTCGATTATTAATTCTCTTACGGAAATAGAAATCGATTTTGTTTAAAACATATTTCGCGGATAAAACAAAACTGCAATACTTTTTTCCTTAAAACTTTTGGATTAATAAAGTTAAAAATAATACTTTAAACATATCATGTTTAAAACCAATGTAAATGGTTTTGTAAAAAAACAGCAAAGTTTAAAGATTAAAGTTTAACGATTAAAGTTCAATTGTTTTAAAGTTTAAAGTATAAAGTTTAAAGTTTATCAAATCCTACATAAAAGTTTTGGATACGTTAAAAAGTCGTAAGCAAGTTTGAAGTAGGTTGTTTTATTTAATGCGAAAAAATTTAATGGGAGGGAATAAAATCCTTCCCATTTTTTATTTATATTATTTTCATATCTTAATTTATGGATTAGAAGCCTTCTCTCAGACTTTTGTTAATAAATGATAACTTATATCTAAATAATGTTAAACGTTGATTTAACAGCATTTAACACACGTCTATTCACATTTATATCTATATTTGTATAACAATAATAAAAACACAATGAAAAACGAAGAAAAAGGTTTCGGAATAATTGTTGGAAGATTTCAAACCGACGAATTAACAATTGCCCACTCAACTTTAATTCAAAAAGTTTTTGAACTTCACAATAAAGTAATTATTTTTGTTGGAGTTTCAGAAGCAATTAACACAAGGTCAAATCCTTTGGATTTTAACGCACGAAGATTAATGATTTTGGAAAAATTTCCTGATGCAATTATTCTTCCAATAAAAGACCAAAATTCAGATGAAAAATGGTCAGAATTATTGGATGATAAAATTTCTGAAATTGTTGAAAATAAACCTGCAACACTTTATGGTGGAAGAGATAGTTTTATTCCCTCATATAAAGGAAAGTTTAAAACAATTCAAATTGAAACAGGAATACCTGAATTTATTTCAGCAACCCATGTTAGGGAAAAAATTTCTGATTCTGTTGGAAAAACAAAAGATTTTAGAATTGGAGTTATTTCAGCGGCTTATTCAAGATACCCAACAAGTTTTCAAACCGTTGATTTAATTGTTGTTGATAACACAAAAAAACAAGTTTTATTTGGGAGAAAAAAGAATGAAACAAAATTTAGAATGATTGGAGGTTTTGTTTCACCAACCGATAATAGTCTTGAAAGTGCAGCAAGAAGAGAATTTATGGAAGAAACAGGAAATGGTTGTGAAATTTCCGAACCAAAATATTTTCTTTCAAAACGAATTAACGATTTTCGTTATAGAAAAGAAGTTGATAAAATTTTAACCTCAGTTTTTATTTCAGAATATATCTATGGATATGTTGTTCCAAGTGATGATATTTCTGAATTGCGTTGGTTTAGTTTTGATGAAATTAAAAAAGAAGGTTGGATAATTCAAAACATTCAAACCGAACACCAATCAATTATTGCAAGTTTTGTTGGAACCATTTCAAAATAATAACCATGAGAATCAACTTAAAAAACTTAAAAGAATTTTTTTCTGATTTTTTTTCTGATAGTGATAATCAAAGATTTTTGTTTTTTTTATTATGTTTAACCATAACAATTATTTTATGGGTTAAACATTCTAAAAATGAAAATAATGATAAAGAAAATATAACAACAGATAATTTTGTTGTTCATGATTTTGGTTTAAATTATGTTTATACTACTAATTTGAACTACGAATCAATTCCATATAAAGTTTTCCGAAAAGCAACTGATAATAAAATTTCTTTTTCACAATTAACTGAGGAAGAAAAAAATTACTTCATTAAAACCGCTTTTGATGTTACTAATATTAATTGTTATGCTCTTTTGGAATCAAAAAAATATGGAATTGCTGATAAAGTTTATGTTCTGGAAAAACGCTCAGAAATTAAAAAACTTTTTAATGGTGAAAAAACAATAAAATTAACCATTGGAAATTCTAAAATAAATGATATTTTTAATTTAAGGGGTGATGAAGTTTTGCCAACAGATTTTTTAAATGATACACTTTTTATTCTTGGCGTAATAATGACAATAGCAACATTTTTTAGTTTAGTATTTTTTTTAGGTAATTTATAGTTTAAATGGGAAAGAATAAAATCTTTCCCATTTTTTATTAATAATATATTCATATCTTAATTTTTAAATAAGAATTTTTCTCCTAAGATAAATTAAAAATTTGTTAAATCATTGTTAATATATGTTAAAACATTATTCTTAATTATTAACAACTCTTAACATACAGATACAAAATATGTTTATATCTTTGTATTATGAAAAACATAAAAATCATGCTGTTTGCTCTTGTAGCATTTATTTCTTTTTCTTTTAATTCCAATGCAGGAGTTGTAAAAGAAACTTCAAAGGAAATTAAAGAAGTAGGAAAAGAAATTGGGGAAGAAACAAAAACAATTGGAACACAAATTGTTGAAACAACCGGAGAAATTGTTGATGGAACAAAAACCGCAATAAAAACCGGAGTTCATCAAGTTGATACAAGTTCAAATTTTAGACAAATTTATGGTGATTTAAAAACCGGAGTTTCTGCTTTGGCAAAAGGTTTGGGAGTTGCTGCTGAATTTGTTTTTACTGCCATTGTTAGAAAACATTTTGCTATTGCAGTTTCAAAAGTTATTTTATTTATTTTAAGTTGTTTTGGTTTATACTTTTTTAGCAAAAATCTTAATATTGTTTGGGATAAACAAAAACAAGATATTGAGGTTAAAAATAATATTTTCGTTACGCTGACAAACTTAATTTTAATGTGTTTAAGCGTTTATGTTATTTTTACAACAATAAATAATTTCTCACAAATCTCAGTTGGTTTAATTTCACCTGAAAGTTATGCGATTGAGGAGGTTGTTAATACAACAAGGGAGTTATTAAAATAAAAATTATGGGAAAAACATCCAAAAGATTTTGTTATCGGTGCAAAAAAGCAACTGAACATTCTTCTGAAAAATTAAAACAAGGTGGTGAAAGAATTATGTTAGGGATTATTACTTTTGGATTTAGTGAAATTTTTAATAATCCAATGCACACTTGTTTGGAATGTGGAAAAACATCAACCTAAAAAATTATGGGAAAGAATAAAATCTTTCCCATTTTTTATTAACCATATATTCATATCTTAATTTTCAGATTAAGATCTTTCTCCTAATATAAACTAAAATTTTGTTAATTCAATGTTAATATATGTTAAAGATTATTTAACATATATTAACAATAATCTATTAAGATTTATATCTATATTTGTATTATGGAAGAAAAGAAAGTTTTTTTTATAGAATTTGGTGTTGGTGGTGGTGTTAATGATACGCAAGAAGAAATTATTTTAGCAGAAGATAAATCAGAGGCTGAAAGTATTGCATCACAAAACGCTGAACATTTATTTTTTGATACATGGGAAGAAACACTTTGTAGTTGTAAAGAAGATTTAGATGATGAAGAAGAAGATTTATCTGATGAAGAAGAAGATTTATCTGATGATTTTCAATGTCAATGTGTTGATAGTTGGATAACTTTTGATGTTATTGAAATTACTGAAGAAAATATTAAGAAATTTACTGATGAACAAATTGAAGAATATAATAAATTAAAAAATGAACTATAAATTTAACTCAAATATTTCTCTTGGTGCGAAATTAAAAAACTATCCAACAGAAATAATAAAAAACGAACCAATGTTTTTTAATTGTGATTGGGAATTTGCTTTTGAAAATGGTGGAGAACCAACAAAAGAATTTCTTTTAAATTTACCAAAAGAAATTCAAAATAAAAACACAATTATTGATAGTAGAGTTCATATGTTAATGAAAAATTGGTTTCCTTGTATTCCAGGTTTTCACCATGATGATGTTGAAAGAGATGAAATTTCAAATCAACCAAATTATGATAATCCAACATATAGAGCAAAACATTGTTTAGTTTTATTTAATGGAGAAATTTGTCCAACAGAATTTGCTTTGGGTGAAGCAGAATTTCCAAAAGTTGAAAACAATATTGTTTATAAAATTTGGCACCCAATGGTTGTTGATAAAATCAATAATAATGAACTAATAAGTTTTAAACCAGAATCAAATCAAATGATTTATTTTGACGATAGAACTTGGCATCAAGGAACAAAAACAATTAAAAATGGTTGGCGTTTATTTATTAGGGCAACTTGGGAAACAAAAAGAAAACCAACAAATGAAATAAGAAAACAAGTTCAAGTTTATTTGGAAAATCCAATGGAGGGTTGGTAAAAAAATTATGGGGAAGAATAAAATCTTTCCCATTTTTTATTAATAACATATTCATATCTTAATTTTCGGATTAAGATCTTTCTCCTAATATAATTTAAAATTTTGTTAAATAATTGTTAATATATGTTAAAAGATCTTTTAACAACTCTTAACATACAGATACAGATAATCTTTTTATCTTTGTTCTATGGATAACGCAAAAAATAACGCAAACAAACAATTCGGAAAATATCTTGTTTTAGATATTGAAACAACAGATTCTTTACAAAAAGTTGGAAATCCAACAGGAAAAATTCTGCAAATTTCCGCAATTATTGATGATTATCAAACAAAATTGCCTTTTGAACAATTACCAAAATTGGATATTATTGTTAAATATAATTGGCCTGCAACTCCAATGACAATTTCTCCCGAAGCAATTTTGATGAATCAAAGAATTTTCAATCTTCACAAAGAAGAAAATAAACTTGCAAGAAGTTTGAATTTCAACAGAAACGATCCAAAATATATTGAATTTGCTCAACAACATGGTTTCATGGTTAAAGATAAAATTTGCTATGAAAACAATGTTGTTCAAATTCTTGAAGATTTTCTTTTGGAAAATGGTTTGAAGTATGGAATTATTGTTGCGGGAAAAAACTTTGGAAGTTTTGATTTGCAATATCTTAGAACTTTACCAAATTGGGAAAAAGCAAAATTTTCTTTTACCGCAAGACAAATTGACCCAGCAATTTTATATTTTAATCCAAAAATTGACAAAACTTTGCCTGATTTAAAAACTTGCAAAGAAAGAGCAGGAATTTCAGGTGAAGTTTCTCACAATGCTTTGGAAGATTGTTGGGACACTGTAAGAATTATTCGTTATGCTTTGGAAGGATGTGAAAATCTTTTTATTGATGATGAAGAATATCTTGAACCTGAAACAAACTAAAAATAAATAATTTTCTGAAAAACCTCGCACTGAAATAAATGCGGGGTTTTTCCAGTATAAAAAAAACAAAAAAATGAGTAAATTAATTTACAAAACACCAACAGAAGTTGAGGAATTTGTTCTTGAAGAAATTGTTCAGGATGAAGAATTTTTAAAACGTATTGTTGATAAATATAACAACAGAACAATTTTAAAACTTGAATTTGAATTTAAGGAAGGTGTTTTGGTTAAAGATACCGTAAACTTGGAAGATATTAATCATAAAATTGTTGAATGTTTAACAATAACCACCGCATAACATGAGAACTAACCTAAAACCAAACGTTAAAGTTTCAAAAAACTTAGAAATATTTTTTTATTGTTTTTTGATTGTTTATCTTGTTTGTTCTTATTTTAATTTGGAGTTAAATCCATTTCTTTGGGATAAAGGTGATAGACTTTTTTCTATTCTTCTTCTTACTTTTTTATATTTTATAATATGGTTTTATTCTTCTTGTTGGAATAATGAACATCATAAATAATAATAATAATAATAATGGGGAAAAATTTCCCCATTTATTTATTAAACATATATTCATATCTTAACTTTTGAATAAGAATATTTCTCCCAATATAAATTAAATTTTTGTTAAACGCTTGTTAATATATGTTAAAAAATCTTTTAACATATATTAACATTGAAATTCAAATAATTTTTTTATCTTTGATATATGGAAAATAAAATAATGTTTGCGGTTGAAGATGTTTCAGAAATCTATTTTTATCAAATAGAAATATCAAAAATGTTTTTATATAAAGAAAGAAAAGATTTAACAAAAAAATCTTTTTTTCAAAGAATTTTTGAACCCCTTAATGAAGATAAACCTGATTTTATTTTTTGCAAAAATGCATTGTATAAAAGAATTCAAACAATTCCAGAATTTTTGGAAAGATATTCAGATGAATATATTATTAAAGATAAAACAATCTTTAATAAAGCAAAATGTATTTTATTCTTAACAAATGGAAGAAAATTAAATTTGTTTTTTGAAACAAATGAAGAAGCGGTTGAATATATTGATACCATTTTAAGAAAAAATCCAAAAACATTTTTTAAACTTAACCCATGAAAAATAAAGCCAAATTTAAATTTAATTCAGGAATGCTTGCCTTGCTTTGTTCAAAATGCAACAAAATTTTAAAAGTTGGTTCAGAATTTTCTGAAGATGAATTAAAAGCCTGTGATGGAAAAAAACATTTGCCACCACAATTTTGTGATAATTGTAAATAAATTCAAAAAAACAAAGAAAAAAATCATGAGCAGAAACTTTAAGGTTGAACGTTTATTAAATAACGAAACCTTTGAAACAAGTGAAAAAGGAAATTCAATGGTTCCTTTAATTAAATCAAATCAAAAACATATTATTGCACCAATAAAATGGGAAGATTGTAATGTTAATGATATTGTTTATTGTAAGGTTAAAGGAAATTTTTATACACATTTAGTTAAAGCCAAAAATCCTGAAAAAGGTTTATTAATTGGAAATAACAAAGGTGGAATAAATGGTTGGACAAAACAAGTTTTTGGGAAAGTTATTAAAATTTTATAACTATTTATTACAATGCTTACCTTTATTTTAAATTGGAAATTTTTAACTTTTAAAAGGGTTAAAATAAAACACAAAACTGATAAGTTTCTTACAAAAGAAGAATATCAGTTATTGGAGGAAGAATGCAAAAAACAAAATCCTCTTGTTATTAATTTATTAAAGGAATATGTTAAAAAGTTTGCAAATCCAAAAAATGATGAAGAATTGGAAATTTTTGTTAAACTTTTAACATTGCATAAAAAATATCTTAAAGAAAAAACTTGACTCATAAACTACCTATAAACTAAAGATTTATAGGTTTTGTAGGATTAATCCTAACTGGGTGGTTTATAACACCGCTTATATCCGTAAGAGATAAATCTCTACCAGATTTACATTTAAATTTTCTTATTATATTACAAGCACCATTAACATCAGCGTTTATTTGTTTTCCGTTTTGTGAAACAAATAATCCACGATATTTTCTCTTTCCTAAATAAGATGAATGTTTTTTAACTTCCTCTAAATCCAATGATGAACATTTACTTGTATAACTTTCTTCTTGTAATATATAATTTATTCCATAATAAACACATTTTGCTTCTAATTTTCTTTTTAATATACCAAATGGTATCGAAACAAAGTTCTGATTGTTTATTTTCCCTGTATTTATTTCTTGTTTAATCCCTTTAAAATCACCAATAACAATATTACTTATATTGTTATTTAAACAATATTTAATTATTTTATTAGTTGTTTGATTAAAATAATTATTTATTCTATTTTTTCTTTTTTCGCTTAATTTAATAAATTTTTTTGTATTAATATCTTTAATTTTATTTAATACATATTTACTTTGTAATTTACTTTTTTGTTTATTATAATGTTGATTAACAGATTTTAAATATTTTCCATTTATAATAAATGATTTTTTATTTTTTGTGTCATATGAAGTTAATAGATTATCTAATCCACAATCTAAACCTAAATAAGAATTATTATCTAATTTTTTAATATCATTAGGTTTTTCATAAGTAAATAATATTTCATATTCTTTTCCACCATATATAGGTTTTATTTGTAATTGTTGTAGTTTTTTAACATCTTTTAAATTCTTAGGTAAGTTAAAAACAATATCTTTTTTAGTAATATTATAAACTTCTCTAAATTTTTTACTTAAACCAACAAAAACTTTATTGTCTTTAATTCTTGCTGAACGACCAGCAACAAATATAGAATATAATTCATCTTTTTTAAGATAGTTAGGAGTAGATATTTTATTTGTATTACCATTTTTATTTTTAAGTTTAAGTAATGAAAAAAATGATTTAAAATTTCTATCAACAATTCTATGAATTTGTTGCGAACTATCGGTAATTAAAATATTATAATGCTCATTATATTTAATAATATGATATTGTTTGTTATAATCTAAATAAGTATTATTTAATTCAAAATAGTTATTTATATTATAAATGCAAGAATTATATAAACGAGCAGAATGATGTGATAATTTATTTATAATAAATTTATCTTCATCTGTTAAATATAATTTATTTTTTTGAGTGAGTATCATAACCTATACCTATAAATAGGTAAAAAAAATAAAAATTTTTGTTAAAACCATGTTAATAAATATAAGAATAATTTAACATTTATTAACAATCTTATATTCAAAATTATTCTTATATTTGACTGATGAAAAAATTAACTTTAAAAGAAGCATTACGTGATGCTTATAAAGATCTTTCCGAAAAAGAAAAAATTAGGATGAAAAGAAAATATGTGAGAGAAATTAAATTTCCCCTTGGAAAAAAAGGTGAATTTAATTTTGTTTCCATTGAAGAATATGAAAAATGGTTGGAAGAAAATAATTTGAAAAAATGAGCATTTACGCAGATAATTACATTGTTGATGTTTTAACTGGTGAGAAAAAACTAATTAAACATTTAAATAAATTAAGGGTTGATAGGTCAATCCATAATAAAAGATCTTGTGGTTGGAATAAAAGTGGAAAAAAACAACGAAAAGGAAATCTTGGTTTTTTTAAAGGTGATAAAAAAAGAATTTATAAAATAATAAAAAAACAAATGGATAATTATTACCATAAAGAAAATGAATAATTTTCTTTATGTTATATATTCATATCTTAATTTATGGATTAGAAGCGTTCTCCCAGACTTTTGTTAATAAATGGTAATATATATCTAAATAATGTTAAACGTTGATTTAACAGCATTTAACACATATCTATTCGCATTTATTCTTATATTTGTGTTATGAAAAAAATAAAAGATATAATAAACCGATACAAAACACAAAATGCCAAAGGTTTAAAAGGAATTAAAAAAATCCTTAATGAAGAAAAAACAATGTTTATTTGAAAAATTTATTATGGAAAATAAAATATGTGTTAGGTGTGGGATGAAATTCCCACAACATAAAATGAGTTGTAAAAATCCTATTGAAGAATATAGATTACCAACAGCAGAAGAATTTTTATATTCGTTTGACCATAATGATTTACCCTCTATTATGATTGAATTTGCTAAACTTCATTGTGAAGCACAATTAAAAGCAATTCTTGAAAAGGCTGAAGCAATAAATCAAGCAAAATTTAAAGGTGATTGTAACCCACAAATAGATGCGGAATCAATTATAAATGCTTACGACTTAAACCAAATAAAATAATGGAATTAACATTACATAAACTTTCAGAAGGATTTTTAATTACTTCTGATGAAGAAACAAAAAATGATGAATGGTTTTATAATCCTTTTATAAAGGAGGTTCAGATTAATTGTAATTCTAATGACTGTTTAAAAGTAATTGCCCAACAAGACCAAATAGATTTTTCTGATTTATCAGAAAAAGAACAGAAAGAAATTGGTTATTTTGATGTTGAGAAATTAGCATTAAAAGAATTTATGTTTCCTGAGAAATTGTTTCATAGTATGAAAAACAGTTCTCAGAATGAATATCTTTTAGAAGAAGAGTATGGTAAAGAAAACACAGTAGTTTATTTTCAATGTATTGCTTTTATTAAATCTTTTCAAAAACTACAAGAAATTTTTTCTGATAGAAAATTTACTTTGGAGGATATGGGAAAATGTTATGAGGAAGGTTTTTATCAAGGAAGTTTAAAAGATAGTCCTGTAAAAGATTTTTCATTATATTCTGAATCTCTATCCCAACCTAAATCTTGGAAAATCGATGGTTTATGGGAAAACAATAAATTCAAAATAACAAAAATATGGAATTAACAGAATTGTACGAAAAAATTCTTAAAGAAAAAGGAAAATTCAAGAATACATTAATTCTTGATATAAAAGGTAGTGTTCATTTGCTTTTGGATATTATTCTTGAATCTGATGAAATTTTCCTAAAACATAGGAATGAAAAAAATGAGGTTTTTCATACACCAGCATTTGCAAGATTTATCTTTTTAAAAGAAAGATTATTGGATGTTGAATATGAAGCAATGGAAAATCAATTTAAAATTGCTGCTGATTATTATCTTGAACAAAAAAGAAAATTAATTGGCGAAAAAATTCTTTGGAAAGGAAAAGAATATTTCATTATGGATGTTTCAGAAGAAGATGCTTATTCTTTTGTAATTGAGGATGAAAATTTTAGTGTTGTTAATTTGCAATTTGATGACGTAAAACTTTTAACCGATAAAACGTTTTAAGTTTAAAAAAATAAAAGAGGAATAATAATTTCCTTTTTTATTGTATATTATTTTCATATCTTAATTTATGGATTAGAAGCGTTCTCTTAAACTTTTGTTAATAAATGGTAATATATATCTAAATAATGTTAAAGATTGATTTAACAGCATTTAACAACGTTCTATTCGCATTTATATCTATATTTGTGTTATGAAAAATGAAATTAAAATTCGTTTAGGGAATGAAAATCAACCACCAATGGTTGTTTTTATTAAAGGAAAAAATTCTCATGGACATTGGATTTGTGAAAGAATTAACACTGGTGAAATTTACTTTTCAAGCGATGAAAATAATTTTATTGATTTTGATTACAAAAAATTTGAATTGCTTGAAGCGGAATGGCGTGTTGAAAACGCTAAAAATAGTTTAACAAGATTTGAGAAAAACTTGGCTGAATTAAAAGAAAATCAATAATTTAATATGATACCAAAAAATGAAGATGCAAAACAATTTGCAATAATGGCTTGTAAGCCATTTATTTATTTTCCTCAAGATGGTTCTCAATTTCCTTATTTAGGGGAACTTAAAGAAGATGATACTGTTGAATCTATTCTTAAAAGATTAAATGAATCTATTTTCAATAATGGAAAATTAATAGGCATAGATGAAAAAGAAAGAGAAATAAAAAGGGTGTTAGGTATAAAAGAAAATGATGATTAACATGAAAAAAATAATTAAATGGTTTAATGATTTACCAATTATCAACGGATTTGCTGTTGGTTTTTTATTTTTTAGCAGTCCTATGGAAATAATCCACATAATTATGTTTTTAATAGCCTGCATAACATTTGTATGGAATAATCAAAACAATAAAATCCAAAAATAATATGGAAGGAATTTTCTTAACCGAAAAAGGAAAAAAAGCGATTGAAGATAAAATTGCTGAACTTGAAGAAACTTATAGAGAGTATGCTTCATGGGAGGAAAAATATGGTGAATTACAAACATTAAAAGAAATTCTAGAATCAGCAATAATTCTACCTGTTGAGGAAAGTTGGGAAAATGTAATTGATATACATGACCCTGAAGGAATTTGTAAAAAATATTATCCAAACGGAGTAATTATTAAAAAAGAGGAATAATAATTTCCTCTTTTTTTGTATATTATATTCATATCTTAATTTATGGAATAGAAGCGTTCTCTTAAACGTTTGTTAATAAATGATAATACATATCTAAATAATGTTAAAAATTGATTTAACAGCATTTAACAACGTTCTATTCGCATTTATTCTTATATTTGTATCATGAAAACACTAACAAAACTATTTGCATTTTTAATGCTTGCAACATTTGTTTTTTCAAGTTGCTCTCAACAAGTTTATGTTGAAAAAAGAAATAATCCATATAAATTTACTGGAATTGTTAATGTAAATAATAATGTATCAAAAGATATTTTATATTACAATGCAAGACTTTGGTTTATGAACACTTTTAAAGATAGTAAAGCAGTTTTAGAAATTGACGATAAAGTTAATTATGTTATTGCCGGTAAAGGTGTTTTAAGATATGAACCAAGAGTTTTTTCTGGTAGCGATGGAATACGTGGATTTATAAATTTTAGTGTTTTTATATATATTAAAGATGGTAAATATAAATATGAAATTACTAATTTTTATCACGAACCTATTGGTAGATATGGAACAGTATATTCTTTACATTTAATTACTGATGATCAAGAATATACAGGTCCAAAAAATACTTTCTTTGGTCTTGGTCATGATTGGTATAATAGAGTTTTTCAAGACATTAAAGAACAAATAAATTTAAAAATTGAACCTTCTTTGATTGATTTGAAAAATACAATGGAAAAAAATAATAATGATTGGTAATTATGAAAAAATACACTCTTTTCTTTTTCACAATTATTTTTTTAAAATTCGGTTGTTTATTTGTTGAAAATAAATTCAACGAAGATTATATAATAAAAGAGGAATAATAATTTCCTCTTTTTTAATTTATGTTATATTCATATCTTAATTTTTGAATTAGATCTTTCTCCTAAAATAATATAAAATTTTGTTAAATTAAATATAATAATTGTTAATAATCATTTAACATATATTAACATACAGATACAAATAATCTTTATATCTTTGTTATATGAAAACACTAACAAAACTATTTGCATTTTTAATGCTTGCAACATTTGTTTTTTCAAGTTGTCAGAAAAAACGTTGTTGGACTTTTGAAACAACAATTGAAACTTCTTATTCAGGTACTTGTATTATTAATCCAGTAACAAGTAATTTAGTTTCAACTGAATATTGCGATTTAACGGAAAATGATGCTGAAGATTTAAGAATTGAACTTGAAAAAAGTTTAACAGGTACAAGAAGTTCAGGTGGTTGTATTGTTAAACAAAAAGCATACACAATTAAACGATAAAAAATGAGTGCAGTAATATTAATCGTATCTTTATTATTTATTGGTTTTATTTTTAACTCTATTTTTAATTTCATTTTTGGTGGAAGTAAAAATGAGGTTCTTCAAAGTAGAATCCAATTAACAGAAAAAGGTGAAATATTTTTTAACGAACTTGTTGAAAGATATAATAATGGTGAAACATTGACAAGTTTTGATGGTGTTGATTTATTTAAGGAACTTTTTCCTGAATATGATAAATTAACACTTGATCCAACAATTTTAGGTTTTAGTGAAAATATTATAGAAAAACATTCTGATGTAACAATGGTTGAAAAAGTTAATCTTTCTGATTTAACTCCTGAAATTTTGCATTATGATTATATGCAAAGTTTAATTTATGATATGGGCGTTAGAGAACGGTTATCTAAAAAAGAGTTTAAAAACCAAGAAGAAGCGAGAAAACGTTTTAATATCATTATTGATACAAATGAAAAATTGTTTAATATCAACAAATTAATTGTTGATTTATATCAAGAAAAAACAACAGTAGTTGGTAGAAATTATTCCGGTTATAAATGGTCAAGCGGAGGAAATTCAAGATTTGTGATGGGAAGTTTAAGGTCTTCACCAATAACAACCACCGATTTTAAATTAATTTTACAAGGTTTTTTATATGTAACTGACAAAAAATTATATTTTATTGGTGTTGATAAAAATTTCAACAAAACAATAAATATAAATAAAATTGTTAGTTATGAACTTTTTAATGATGGTGTTTTAATTAAAATGGAAAATGGAGGAAGTTTTTTAATTAAAATTAACGCAACTTTTGATCCAACTGGTATGCCAAATCATACTCCAAAAGACCATTTAAGACGTTTAATGTTAATGTTAGATAATAATGTTTAGTTTAATGGGGAAAAATTCCCCATTTTTTTGTATATACATTATTCATATCTTAATTTTCAGATAAGATCCTTCTCCCAAAATAATATAAAAATTTGTTAATTCATTGTTAATATATGTTAAATTTTATTATTAACATTCTTTAACACTTATAATCAAAAATTCTTTTTATATTTGTGTTATTAAACAACCAAAAAAATGAATGAGGTTTTAAACAAACAATTAAAAACTTTATCAGAAATTTTTTCTGTTGAAAGTTTTCAAGATTTGGAAAATTTGGGAAAAGTAATGTCCCACCCACTAACAATTAAAATTTTGAATTTTATTAAAAATTCAGAAGAAATTCCAAATGTAAAAACAATTTACACAAATTTGGAAATTCCACAAAGCACTTGTTCAGGTCAATTAAAGAAAATGCGTGAAATAAACATTGTTAATTTTGTTAAAAACTCAAATAATAATGTTTTTTATTCAATTCATTTTGAAAATCTTGAGAAACTTGTTAAAATTCTTTCAACCTTAAAATCTTTTGAAGATGTTAATTCTTAGTGATACACAAGCAATAATATTATTTTTAATAATTTGGTTATTACCATTTATTATTTTTATTCGCTTGGTTAGAAAAGCAAATAAAATTCTTAAAGAAAATAATGGAAATTTAAATTCGTATATGTTTAATAGGGATGTTGAAATCTTTATCCTTTTATTTTTATTACCAATGGCAAATTATATAGTTTTAATGTTTTTTTATTTTGATGAAATAAAACCAATTTTTGAAAAAAATAACAACCATAATTCTTTTTTTGGAATAAAATTTTTCGGAATAAAATCCGTTAATGGGAAAAAAATTGGTTTTGGACAATTATTCAAAAAACTTTTTAATCAATAAAACAATGAGTACTTTAATTTCTCTGCTAATTTGGCTATTGCCATTTATTATTTTTATTTGCTTGGTTAGAAAAGCAAATAAAATTCTTAAAGAAAATAATGAAAATTTAAATGCGTATTTGTTTAATAGCGATAAATTATTATTTTTTATTGTAATGTTAATACCTTTTTTTAACATAGCAGTAGTAATTACGGCTTTTATTCTTGAACTTTATAATATTTTTAAACTTAACAGAAAAACATTGTTTTTTACTGTTAATGGGAGAAAATTAAGTTTGGGAAAAATGTTGGATAAACTTTTTAATTCGTAAAACCATGAACATTTTAATAATTTTGCTAATTTGGCTATTGCCATTAATTTTGTTGATTTTTCTTTTAAGGTATCATAATTTTTTGGTTAAAAAATATGATAATGAAAAAGAATTTGAAATCGTTGATTCAAGCGAAATTAAAACATTATTTTTTGTTTGGCTTGTACCAATAGCAAATTATGTTTTATTTATTTATTTACTTGTACAATTTTTCTCTTATAATGGAAGTTTTATACTAATTAAACCTAAATTGGTTAAATTCTTTAGTTTTTCCATTAATGGGAGAAAAATTAGTTTGAAAAGATTTTTAGATAAAATTTTAAACGCTTAAATAATTTAATGGGAAGGAATAAAATCTTTCCCATTTTTTATTAACCATATATTCATATCTTAATTTTTGAATAAAGATCTTTCTCCCAAACTAAATTAAAATTTTGTTAAATGGTTGTTAATATATGTTAAATAATCTTTTAACAACTCTTAACATTCATATTCAAATAATTTTTTTATCTTTGTATTATGAAACAACTCAAAGGAATTGCAGAAACAAAAAATTCAGTAATCGTTGATAAAAACGATTTTTCTGAAAAAATTATGTTGGACATTTCCAATAAAGATGCCTACGATAACTTTAATAAAAATATTCCAAGAAAAAGCGGTTTATATTTCTTTTATAATAAAGAAGATAAATGTGTTTATGTTGGAATTTCCACAAAAGATATTAAAGAAAGAATTTACAGGCATATGTTTGCAAAAATTGGTTCTCCCTCAAATAAATTTGGGAAAAAAGATTCTGTTTATAAAGAAACAGGCGTATCAAAACATAGGAAAGAAATTTCTCATGTTAGATATATGCTAACAGATAATGGGGCACAAGCAAAAATGCTTGAAACTTATTTTATTAATGTTTTAACTCCGGCATATAATACACAAGAAAATTGGGGTTTGTTAAAAGATGAATTAGCAGATTTTAATTTTGATGAAGATTAATTATGAAACCAAAAAAAGTAATGCTCGCAGTAATTCCATATAAAGGAAAAATTCTTGCAGTTTCTCGCAAAACAAATAAAACAAGATTTGGTCTTGTTGGCGGAAAATTGGAGAAAGGAACTTATTTGGATAATCTTTATAGAGAAATTTATGAAGAAACAGGTTTAATTCGTGAAGATTTTTCTCAGGAATTTAAAATAATGAAATCCATTGATGATAATGGATATGAATGTCATACATTTCTTGTTTTGCCGAATAATTCTGAATTGGTTAGAAATAAATTGGAGAAATTCCAACAATTAACACCAAAAGAAAATGAAGGTGATATAATTTTATTAAGCCCTGAAGAACTTTCACATGATGCAAAAAGCATTTGCGCAAATTTTAACAAAGAACTTTTTAAACATTTGGGATATTTATGATTGGACAAATAATTTTGGAAAACGAAATTGGTGAATTTGAAACAAAAGAATTTTTTGATAATTTAAAATCACCAAAAAAACAATTTCTTGCAACATTGGGAAAAGCCATTGAAAATGAAAATATGGCACAAGTTCTTTCACAATTTTTAAGTTATCTTAAAGATGATAGAAAATTTGAAATTTGGGAAATGAATGATGAAACTTTTCTTAATGAATTTAAATTGTTTTCGGGAATCTTTTTGGAATAAAGAAATTTTAAGGATTTAACATAAACAATCCTTTTGCAACTTTCCGCGATGTATTTTATTAACGCGTTAATAATAATATGTTCCGATAAATTGGTTTAAGAGAAAGTTTCACCAAGAAAGTAATTGCAATAAAAAAACTTTATCAGTAAGAAATTTTTTTTCTTATGATAAAAATGATCATATGAAACATTTTTTTGGGAAGGAATAAAATCTTTCCCATTTTTGTTTTATATTATATTCATATCTTAATTTTTGGATAAGAATAATTAACATTTATTAACAATAATATATTAAAAATTATTTTTATATTTGTATTATGGAACAAAATAAAACTCTTGCAAAACAATTAAAAATAAATAATTTTTCATTTGAAATAAATGATATTAATGGAAATGAAATTTATTTTGAAAATTCTCGTGGTTTTTGGCATAAAAAAGAATTTAATCAAAATAATGAAAGAATTTATTATGAAAATTCTAATGGTATTATTAATGATAAAAAACCAAAAACTCTTGCAACACAATTAAAAATAAATAATTTTCCATTTATGATAAAAGATAATAATGAAAATACTATTTATTATGAAGATTTTAAAGGTTATTGGTATAGAGTAGAATTTGATGAAAATCAACCAATTTATCTTGAAAATTCTTATGGTATTAGTAAATTTCCACAAAATAGAAGTTGTACAAAAACTTATCAATATACAAAGCCTTCTTTTTTAAGAAGATTGTTTAACGGAATAAAAAACTTTTTAGAGATATGAAAATAATTACAAAAAATAAAGATTACTATGATTTCCTACAAGGAATTTATGGTGTTGATGAAAAAATAATTTTGGATAGAACAAAATATCCAACAATTCATTTTAAGGATTTAATTTTTTTCAACTATCTTTATATCACCTTATTTGTTGGTGATTATATGGTATGTTTTGCAATAAATAAAGAAGGGAAAATTTTCCATAAAAAAGAAGATTTTTTAAATTCTAAAGATTTTGTTGAAAAAACATATTTTGTTTATGACAAACAAACCATTTTTCAAGTTGGTGAAAAAAGAGATACTTGCATTCATTTTGAAGAAGGAATAAAATTTATTGGAGAAAAATCACCTTGTTATAATTTCAATTTTCCAATTGTTTTTCAAAAATCACAATTACGTTTTAATGAAGATAGAGAATATTCATTAAATCTTTGTTTAAGTGATTTTAATTTGGCAAAAATAATTCCACCACATGATATATATCTAATGATTCAAGAATTTCTTTCAAAACAAATAACATTAAAAGAAAATTCTAAAGACACATTAACCAATGATGAAAAAATACTTTCACATGGTTTTGATTTAAAAGAAAGTTTTAGGAATATAAAAAAGAAATAAGGAATTTTTTCCTTATTAACCATATATTCATATCTTAATTTTTGGATAAGAATAATTCTCCCAATTTAAATTAAATTTTTGTTAAATCAAACATAAAATATGTTAAAATATATTTAACAACTCTTAACATACACATTCAACTATTCTTTTTATATTTGTATATCGTTTAACACTTAACACAAACAAACAAAAAACAAACAAAAAAATGGCTAAATTAAAAAAATCTGCCGTAGTTGACCCAACAGCAAAATTAAATGCTCAGGCGAAACAATTCATTAACCAAATTTCGGTTTATGAGAAAAAAATTAAAGACCTTGAAGTTCAGTTAAGTTATCACATTCAAGAACAACTTAACACAAGAGAATTTGAGGTTGCAAAAAGAAAAAGAATTGAGGTTGAAAAAGTTTTACCAATAAAAGGCGAAATTGCCAAACTTAATTTCAAAAAAGATGAATTGATTAAAAAGGCCCAACAATAAAAAATGCCAAGGTCATGGACATTAAAGCAATTGCAAACAAAGCAAAGAAAATGCAAAATCCTGAAAAGTTTTTAACCGAAACTTGTGAGGAACTTATTCAGGATTGTGTTGAAAACATTAAAAGCGGAAGAGAAAATTATTCCAATCCAAAAACAAAAAATCTTTTTAACGAATTAAAAGAAACTTGTTCGGGGATGGGGGTTAATTTTCCAAAATTTGATTTCGATAGAAATTTGGAGTTGGAATTGTTTTCATAAAAATTGGGGAGGAGAAAATTCCTCCCCCTTTTTTTATTTATTATATTTTCATATCTTAATTTTCAGATAAGAATTATTTTTATGTATATACGTTTTCTTAACATTTATTAACAATAAAATTAAACATATTTTTGTATCTTTGTATTATTAAAACAAAAAACATGATTGTTAAAGAAGTAATTGAAAACCAACTATTTGTTTGGAAAATTCATTCCGGTGGAAAAAAAGATTTAATCTACAAAAGATGGTTGTGGAGAAATGAGGGGAGAGTATTTTGTAAGTATGGAATAAATTTTTCAGGGAAGGAAATAGATGGGTTAAGGGAAAAATTTAACAAAGGAGAAATTAAACACTAACAATAAGATGAATAAACTAATGATACTTTACGGAATAATCTTTTTTCTTGGATTTATTTTAATTGTTCCAAAAATTGAAAAAAGATTTCTTAGGCTTAGGAAAAATGTATATACATATTTAAGCAATAAGTACGGAGAACGAACAATTCACGGAATTTATGCTTTTTTAGGTGGTGTAATTTTTGCCCTATTAATTTTATGTGGTTTGCTTTTTATTGTGTTCATGAAAAAATTTAATTTGTAATTTTTTTTACATAAGCATAAAAGTTTTTAACAAATCTTTCAAAGTAAATAACCCAAAAAAGATTTTTTCTTAAAATTATTAAACTTTAAGGTTTGTTAAAACTTTTTAACAATTATGTAAAAAAAACGTTAAAACAAAATTACAAAAAGTATTTGTAAATAAAAGTTAATAAACCATAAATTTAATTTAACAAAAAAAATGTTAAATTAACAATTTCATATCTATATTTTTGAATAAGAAAAATAATTTAACAAAATAAAACATTCATTAACATATCTTAATAAATAATTCTTATCTGAAAATTAAGATATGAACCGATCTAATTATGCGGTTGTTAAAAAATGTAAAATTCTTAATAATTGTTAAATAATTTGCATATGTGAATTTTATTGTTATATTAACGCGCATACGTTTCTTATTATTAAAGACAGATTTTTCTTAACACTTTTTAAGAAATAAAAGTTTGTGCTTTTAATAAACCTACCTACTTTTGTAATGCGAACTAAAACCAATCGCATTCTAAAAAAATGGCAAATTTCCAAACAGCCGAAAGAACTTTAGTACCCGTTGCGGGTTATTCTTACAACAAAAAACAAATTTTTGTTGCAATTTGCGGATATTCTTTTTCCGCGAATAAATCTATTTTGCTTACGAAAAAAATTCGTACAGAAAATTTATTATTATCAGATGTCTCAAAGATTTTTTTCCCGTATGAAAATGAAGTTGAAAAGAAAAATCTTTCTTTTGAAGAAAATTCAGATGCGGAAAAATTAAACGAACTTTGCGTTAAAAAACAAATTTTCCTACTTTCTGAAAAATCTGAAAGTTTTAAAGAAGATTACGGAACGGCCACAATTTATACACTTTATGTGCCGAAAGAACTTTTAAATTTTGAAACTTTGGAAAAAACTGAAAGAAAAATAAATTCCTTTCAGAAAGAAATTGCCGAAGGTTTTAAATTTTCCTTAAAAGTTTCTATTGGAAAAAAACCTGAAATGGTTAATAAAGATTTCCAATTAACTTTTAATCCTGAAATTGTTGAAGATTTGGAAATTAAAAATTCCTTAGCAAAAATTCAAAATACTTACATGGAAAAAACCGGTTCTCCAATTTCTTTGGAAACTATTTCCAATGTAATGGAAAATTTGGAAATTTTCAAATTCTAAAAGAAAATCGGGGAAAAAATAATTCCCCGATTTTTTTGCTTATGTATTTTTCATATCTTAATTTTCAGATATGAAACAACTAAATTCTTATTCAAAAATTAAGATATGAATGGGTTTATGGTTTATCTGGAACCAGGTTTAGTAGTCTTACTGATGCCTTATAGATGCCTTACTGATGCCTTATAGATGCCTTATAGATGCCTTATAGA
>ERZ869929.456-NODE-456-length-25092-cov-7.740264_pt1 | contig 25092 bp, 45 predicted proteins | sample MGYA00579312_ERZ869929 | MGnify/ENA primary metagenome ERZ869929 (study PRJEB32216, sample SAMN09231818) | wastewater metagenome | place: USA: Maryland | collected 2016-08-09 | study: EMG produced TPA metagenomics assembly of the PRJNA472060 data set (Reclaimed... | reverse complement strand
CTGAAAGCCCTTTGGGCTTTTACCTATTTTGTGTATTTTTGCCATAAAATTTTTTTATTTTATATATTAATTTTATAATACACGATTAATTTAAGCAATCCCTAATTTTACTTCTCATATACACAAATCCTAATACGTTAGTACTAATACTACGATAGGGCTTCAATTTCCGTTTTAACTTCTTGCCAATAATCACGCATTTTTATTTGAAACTCTGAAACAGATTGTTCATTTAATAAATAACCTGTCATTAAAGTTTCTAAAATTTCGTTTACACAATTCAGTGCGTGGTCTTTACCCCACCCACCAAGTGCAAACTTTTTTACTAATTGTTCTGCTTTTAATTTCGCTTCCATTTTATTTAATTTTAATCTTTAATATTTTTAGGATTATTAAATTATGAGTCATAATTGATTCTATCCTTTAAACTACTATGATTTTTTATTTCGTCAATACAAAGATAATAAGAATTTTTTAATTTACAAAATTTTAATTAAACTCACATAAACGGTAAGATTCCATAATTTCTTTCATGTTTGGTTTTTCCGACCAATGACCTAAAATATTGATGTGTTCATCCCATTCAATATGCTCCTCAATTTTAGGTTGAGTTTCAATTAACCGATTCTCATTTCTCCATCTTACATAATAAAATCCTACCGTTTGGTCATATGTAAAATATCCCAAATATATTGCCATAATTGGATTTGATACATCACCATTTTTGTCATATTCCTGAAATAAGATGTAATCACCAAAGGCTAAGTTCTTAAATTCATTTATAAAAGTCCTTTTCATATTTTTAATTTTAAGCAAAAATAATAAAAATTTTCAAATAACCAAATTAATTATAAGGAATTATTGGTAAAGTTATTTTTTCATCCGCATTATCCGCTAAAATTAAATACTCTGCATATCGACTTATTTTTTCATTTAACATTTTACTGTGATAGTCTAAATCAATAATATCATTATAGATACGAATATTTGTTAAGAACATATTACTCGAATTAATAAAAATTTCTTGCGTATTAGCATCTAATTCCATTTCTTTTGGTATTATATCGAAAGAATTACTAAATAAAAGTTTTAACTTACTTGATTTTGCTAAACTTGCTAAAGATTCATTTGATATATTTCTCTTATAAACATATAACTCAACTTTTCTTTGGACTTGATTTAAATTTATCAAATAACTATACCATATATTACTTTCTAAACTAACATTTAATTCATATATATCTTCACCATACGTAAATATTAAATCACCATCTAAAATATCAATTCTGTATCCAATATTATTTATATCATCATAATTAGTAAGTAAGTTGTAATTTTCTTCTGTATTATAATTTGTAAATTTAAACCAAGATGTAAATGCTCTATTATCACCTTCTTTAATGTAATTATCAACTAATTTATAAATAACAGCCTTTTGTTCACTTATATTCAAATCATATTGTGTAGTAGATACTTCCAATGTAGCATTGTTTATAACTTCTCTATTTATTTTAGTATTATAGGTATGTCTTACTATATCCAATGTTGTATTCTTTGTTTGTTGTGGATTTGTTGCCTTAATAATTTCAGCCTTCACATCCATCTCGAATAATGAATCTAAATCTCTATTAGCTGTTAACTGTTGTATTCTATCTTCGATAGATTCATCTGTAGCACGAACGTTGGCTTTTTTCTCGTATTTTTTAAGTGTTACTCTGTAATAAATAGCTGAGTTATTAAAATCTCTATATGCGTTAACATGTGATACCTGATACATTCTATTGATTTGACAAAAATATATAAAATCTTCTTTAGATGGTCTAGCCTCAACACCAAAGAATCTCTTAAATTCTTTTTTAGTAATATGTACTTCAAAATTTTCAAATAAACCTAAGTCAAATTGGTTTATAACTATTTGACTATCAGGAAATTGATTATCAGGAACAGCAATTTTAATTTGTTTATAACAATCAACATTATATAGTTGATATTCATGTAAAAATGTATCTATACCATTTAAATCAGGATTAGTTAAAAAGTACTCAACATCCCATCCAAATATTTGTAAACTTCTATCTGCTAATGCTTCCTGTAATAATACTGCTCGGTTTACATCATATGGTCTGAATAATTTCCCTAATTCATCTGAGGTCATATCTTTGGCTATAAAATCTGGTAAACTTTCATCTGGTTTGTTTGTATTGGTTGGATTAGATTCATCACCACATGAACTACAACAACTTGCGTAGCAATTTTCTTTAATACCCAATAAATTTGTTTTTAAATAATCTTGTGATACGTTTTGAAAATCCCCAATTAAGTGAATTTCAAATAATGATATTGGATTATTACCTATTTTAGTTATTTGATATTCAATAGTAAAAAACCGAATAGGACTAATTTTCAAAGTTTTTAAGTTCGCTGATGTAAGTGGTATAAAATCACTCCATGTTCTACCCGAATCTTGGGTATATCTAAATTTTATATCTAAATAATTGGTTGGTGTTACCCCACTTGTTAACACTTCTACATCTTTTAATGATAATACTTTATATATGTTTGGATTACGAACAAATAATGTTGTATTGTTATCTATTCTACTGAATTGGTCTATAAAGGGTCTATCCCATGTACCAATTAAAGAATATGATGTTATAAAAATTGCACCTACTTTACTTTTACCTGTTCTTTTGAATCTAATTTGTATAAAATAGCTTTCGCTTGGGTCTATTGAATTATTTATACAGGATACGTTATTTTCAACGGTATACCAATCACTCCATTTTATTTGGTCTTTTGATATACGATAACAAACTTCTAAAGTTCTTGTATTAGTTATTCCTTTAGCTATGTATGATATTTTATCAATAGTTTTCAAATTAAATAAATAACTAAACTGTGCAATATGTTCTTGATTTTCCAATAACTGAATCTGTGGTACAGGATTATCAATTATTTCTAACTTACCATCGTTTGTTTTATTATATACGTACATATTACTGATTAATTTTATTTACTGTGAAATCAGATACAGGTGATTCTAAGAAAATACCATTTTGAATAATACCACCTCTGAAATTTCCTCTTTCCCAAATTATAAAGGGAATTACACCAAAATAGAAATCACCATCTTTCCATATGATAGTATTGTTTTTTAATTCTATAATAGCATTCTCAAACTCACAATCTAATAACCAAGTACAATTATGTTCTTTTAGTAAATTTTTTATTTGGTTAAAATTTGTTATTTTTTTATCATTATGTAAAAATAATTTGAATTTCATACTCTATATATTAAAACTTTTTTATTACAAAATCCTTTAATAGATAAAATAACTATTATATGAATTACAGAGATTACGTAACACAAAGTGAGCAGACATTATCTAAAAACTTCTATTTATCTAAAAACTGTGCCGATTTACTACATTCTAATTTAGGTGTATTATCGGAACTTGATGAACTTTTAGAAAATTACAGAGGTATTAAAAATGATAATGTTAATAAAATGGAAGAAATTTCCGATATTTTTTGGTATTTAGCAATAGATGCCCGTATATTTAATTTAGAAGAACCTACTGTTTTTGAAACTGTACAGAAAGATGAAGAAATTATAGAAGAAATGCTTAAACTAGCTTTACTTAATTCAGACTACTTAAAAAAGAGTATCTTTTATGTAAAAGAGATAAATGAGCAATATGAGGAAAACAGTAAAAAACTATGGACTTTAGCTTATGTATATTGTGTGAACAATAAGATAAATGTATATGATGCTATGCAAAAAAACCAAAATAAATTATCGGGACGATATAAAAAAGGTAAGTTTGATACTACCGATGCAGTTCAACGAAACTTAGAATCAGAAAGAAAAATTTTAGAATCATAATTATGGGAAAGACTAAAAAAACACATCGTCAAAAGTCGTTAAATAGAACGAAAAGACTACAAGAACAAAAAAGAAGTTTTGAAAAACAACAAGCACAACTTATTGATACCATCAAAAAAGAAATTGAGGCAGGTAAGTTTAAGCCAAATGAAGATGTACTTGATAAAAAAGAATCATCTATTTAAAATCTAGCGTAATCCACTACATTTTTATGTGATAATAAATCTCTGATACAATTCTTTAAGTTATGTTTAAAGAATTCAATTTCAGTAGATTTATTATCATCACTTAATTTTTGGGCTTCTAATAACATTAAATTGGCTAATATGACATTTTTTAACTTATGTTCATAGTTTAGTTTCATATTTCTATATATAAAATAATAAAAATGAATTTTAATTACGATAAAGATTATTTACAGTTTCTTTTAGAACATGTTTTTTCTAAAAGCGATAATCCATTGGATGTAATATATCATTTTAATAACCTTAAAAAATATTATAAGTATATGGAAGCTAAATCTGAACAAAAAGATTATGAGATAAGTAGACTAACTAAAGTTAATGAAAAAATAACCAATAAAAACAGCGAATTAGAAGAATTAAACAAAAAATTAAAAAAAGACTATAATAGAGTATATGAACGTAAACTCACTTTAAAAGAACGTTTATTTGGAAAAATTTTAAATTAAATAATATGAATATAGATTTACACCAAAGGTTAGAACAAAAAGCAGCAAAGAAATCATTTTATCAAAAATATGTGAATATTAATCGGTTTTTGTTCTATTTATCTTTTTTCGGAAATTTAGCATCTATCTCGATGTCATATTTCTTTTTGTACTTTATATTAACAACATCAGTAGGTGCGATATTTCCTAGTTGGGTATTAATAGCAACTACTATAATTTTGTTGACTGCGTTAGAGGTTTTAAAACGAGAAGTCTTTAGAGTAACTACTTTAAATTTTTTAGATTTTAAAAATGTTATGCATAATAAGGTTAGAACATTAGCCCTTTGCTCTATAATATTAATTGGGGTTTCATTTTATGGGGCAATATCAGGCGCACATAGATTATCATCAAATGATACTAAGATAGCAAATGATAAAACAGAAATAGCTAAAAAATATGAAGATTCTTTACGTAGCGTGTATCAACTTAAAATAGCAGATGTTGAAAAAGAAATTGGTTTATTAAAATCTAAAATTGAACAAAAGGATATTGAACTTTCTAAAATTGAAAATAGAGCAAGATTAACAGATGTTCAATTGGAAAGAGTATCATACCTAAAAAAAGAAAAAGAAGATTTGAAATCAGATATTATTCGATATGAAGCTAAAATAGATGATTTAAATCAATCTAAACAAAAAGAGTATGAATTATACTTATTAAGAGTAGATAATGATTTTAAATATAAAGAAAAAGATAATACACTATCCTCTATTGTATTTGTTATATTATCTATAATCGTAGAGTTTTTAATTCTTATCGGTGTATATCATAATATACGTTACAATATCAAGTCTTTTGAAGAAATGGATAAAGAATTAAAAAATAATCCTAAATATCAACAGTATAGAAATGCGGTTAGTATTATTGATATTATCTACACCGATAATACAAATATAAATGATAAACTACCAACTACAACCGATATGTTGATGTTATGTAAAATGAATAATGTAAATGTAAACCAAAAAGAAATAACATCCATTATGAAATTACTTAACAACTTAAAGGTTATTAAAACAAAAGGTGGTACACGCTATTTTATAAAAGATAAAAAAACCGCCGAAGACGAAGTTAAACAATATTTTAGAGTTAAGTAATGAAGTTTTCTACAAATAGAATAGATATTCAACAAATAGTTGAATCATATAGTTCACTCGAATATGGTGATGATATAATCGGTATAAAGTACGCATATAGTATTAAAGTATTTCAGAATGGTAAAGTCGTTGAAACAATATTCACTAATAATTTTTTCGATGTGGATGAATTGATTATCAGTCTAAAAGAGAAGTATGATATACAAATTGTAAATCGTTACATAAAAAATATTGATTAATTATTTGGTTATTTGAAAAATAGTAATTATCTTTGCATTGTTAAACTAAATTAATTAAACATGAAAACTTTAGAACAAAAAATCAAAGACAAATTATTTAACTTAAAAAATCGCTCATTGATTATTGAGTTGGAAATGCGTAAAGAGGGTAAACGTTTTGCGGATTATAAACAAGAAGAGGTTATTAATGTGTTAGGTCCGAAATCTCAACTTATCGAAGATAACATTAAGCGAAACGTTCAAATGGAGTTACCAAACGGATTAATTGGTTTATTTGAACGATATGATTACTCAAATGAAAAATCATCAAATAATCTAATTAAAGATAGTGTTCGTGTGTATTCAAATTTCCAATTAATTTCTGTACAGTATCCTAACTCAGAAATTAAAAAAATTGCGGACATGGATATTCATGAGTTTATCAACTTACGTAAATCTTTAAATGTTTCTAAATAATGAATATAGAAGTAAATGGTATTAAAATCACTTTAACAAGTGAGCAATTACAAGAAATTGAACGTCAAAAAAGTAACACACCTGAAAAACTTTTCAAGGAGTTAATTAAAGGTATTGATATTAATAAATCTGTGGTAGATTTTGAAAAGTATTCAAATAGCATTTTTTGGTTTAAAGGTGATAAATTAGTATTTGAGTACAATTTCAAAAATCATGATTTTTGGATTAATTATGATGAAATTTGGTCAAAATTTTATCCATTTTTTAATGATAATTATTATGATGTTCAGACCTTTATGAAGGTGCAGGTAGAAGAACACTTCAAATTAAAGGGTGTCACACCTTTACAAATATTGTATGGGTGGTTTTGTCAGGTAGAAGAACACTTCAAATTAAAGGGTGTCACACCAGAAGGGAGTTTTCCGCTAATAATAAACAGGGTAGAAGAACACTTCAAATTAAAGGGTGTCACACCTCACGGATGCACATGGAACGGCGGTTGTTGGTAGAAGAACACTTAAAATTAAAAATTTAAATATGCAAGTAGAAATAAATGGTATTAAAATCACTTTAACAAGTGAGCAATTACAAGAAATTGAACGTCAGAAAAATAATACACCTGAAAATCTTTTCAAGGAATTAATTAAAGGAATTGATATTAACAAACCTGTGGTAGATTTTGAAAAGTATCCTAATAGCATTTTTTGGTTTAAAGGTGATAAATTAGTATTTGAGTACAATTTAAAAAATCATGATTTTTGGATTGATTATGATGAAATTTGGTCAAAATTTTATCCATTTTTTAATGATAATTATTATGATGTTCAGACCTTTATGAAGGTGCAGGTAGAAGAACACTTCAAATTAAAGGGTGTCACACCCAATTACACCAAACTACTAACACTCATTGTGGTAGAAGAACACTTCAAATTAAAGGGTGTCACACCCGTAATACGCGGTTGCATACTGGGTGGCAGGTAGAAGAACACTTCAAATTAAAGATTGTTACACCTAAATCCGCTGACCTCGGAGTTGAATTTTGGTAGAAGAACACTTCAAATTAAAAGGTGTCACACTTTTGATTGTATTCAACCCTTTTCTGCTTAGATAGAAAAGTATTTCAAATTAAAAGAATTCACAACCATCTAATTTTTTAAACCCTTTATAAATTTGTAAAAAATTAAAACTAAAGTTTAAGCAAGTTTACCTGTATTTCCACCAGCATCCATCATTTTTTGACTTACATAGTTACTAACTTTACCTGTATGTTTAACAATACTATCTATTTTAGCATTCAGGGATTTAATAGAATCTAATAAGTCTTTCATTGTCGCATCATCTGTGGTTGGATTTACAACAGGTGTTATATTTGGTGTTTGTTTTTCAGTTTTATTAAATATTTCACTGAAACTTTCTTTACTCTCGTTTAGCATTTCCAAAACAGATTCTAATTTAGTAGTATCTACGATAGATAATGTTAATAATGATGAACTAATCATTTTAATACCATTTAGAGAATTAAAATCTAACGTAGATGCTGCTGTGTTAACCCTTGATATAGAATCTGCTAAAGCGTTAAAAGAGTTTGCTACCGCTATCAGTGAATTTGCTCCTTGTGTTAATGTACTAAAGGATGCATCAGCACCCATTAAACCATATAATTTTGTATTGGTTTCTTGCATCGCATCAATTAAAGATATTAATACATTTCTTTTTTCACTAATAACAGATTGTGTGATATTATATTGTTTTAAAAACATAAATATATTAGCCATTCCTTGAAATGCTCTATAAACGTTCTCAGACCATTCTTTAGGTGGATAACCTAACCATTCGGTTATTCCTTCTTCATAAAATATTTTTCCTACGTTTACAATACCATATGCCATCATTTTCATAGCACTTATGTAATCTTCCATTTCAAGACCAGAGAATATACTATCGGTTTCTTCTAAAATTTTAAAAACAGGAGCAAATCCTTGTATAGCTATACCAACACCCTCTGCCCATTCTTTTGGAGGCGCCCCTTTAAATACACCACTATTTACTGAACTATTAAATACATTAGCTACCTCAACAATAGCAAATCCAATACCTCTAATTGTTTCAGAAAAATCTTCGGGTTTTAATCCTCCACCAAATATAGATAATATGTTTGAAGCGGTCAACATTGTAAGTACAGGTGCAAATGAACCAATAGCCAATCCAACACCCTCTGCCCATTCTTTAGTAGGATAATTACTCTTATAATTACCCCCCGCTATTAACAAAGATGCTTGTGCTATACTATTTGAAATTTTTAAAATTCCATTAATACCATCATCAATAAGTTTATTTGGTAAAATACCTAATATAGAAACAGCCGTACTAAACACGGTCATTAGTAAAGTTGCACCCATAACCCATCCAATGGGTAAATTTGTATAATTTCCACCTGATAGAATATTCGAACTTTCTACGATAGTTTGAGCAACTATTAATACTGCACCTGCTCCGGCAGCTAACGCTAAAGCACCTATACCTGTTAACATAATAGCACCCAACGCAGCCATAGGTATAGCAAATAATGTTATACCCAACATCGCCCCAATAGTCCACATTATAGGTAATGGACTTGAGTAATCACCCTGTGCTAATATATGTGATGTTGCTACAATTGTACCAGATACTAATAATATAGCTACCGCACCTAAACCAATAGCCACCGCACCTATACCTGTTGTAGCTAACAATCCCAATAATGCAATAGGTATTGCAAATAAAGTCAATGCAACCACCGTTGATAATGTCCACATTAAAGGAACTGTTTTTGAATAATCACCCATACCTAAAATATGTGATGATGCCATTATTGTTCCTGCTACCACTAATAATGCTATTGAGCCTGTTATTGCTTTAGCAGGGGTTATACCCAATAAATCAAAAACTTTTAAAGGTATAGCCATAAGTGTAACCGATACCGCTAAGGATAAAGAAAATAAGGCAATATTTAATAGAGTACCAACAGGTATAACCGTAGTTTGTGCTAAAATAGAGGATGATTGCATTATTGCATAACTTAATCCAATCATAACAAGAGGTAATAAAGCAAAATTAGCAGGATTTACTTTTTTAGTAGCTTCTATTAATTGTGCTGCACCATATGATATGATTACCAATACTATGGATATTCCGATAGCAGATAATAATTTCATAAAAGATACTTCTTGTGTTTGACTTAAATAATTTGAAGCAAACATTATTGCGATACTCATAGTAACCATCGCCAGACTTGCAAAAACTACCTTAGTAAATGTTAAATCTTCTATATTTGCTATTTGAGAAAACGCCATAGCAATTAAAGGCATCGCTATTGATATAGATATAACCGTACCCATATCAACCTCGCCAATTAAACTAAAAGCTGTACCAAATGCTAAGATAGATGTAGCCATCATTAAGATAGACCCCGCAGCACTTTTAATGTCTTTACCCATTCCTCCCAACTTAGACATAAACCCTGCTTTTTTATCAGATTTAATATTTTTTTTATCATCTTCTTCTTTTACTTTTTCTTTTGTTGTTTTTAATAATAATTTGTTTTGCTCAATCAATTCCTTATTTTGTTCAGTAACGGTTTCCAATAAGGTAGTAGCCTTTAATAAAGCATCTGATATACTACTTGTATTTAATTGAGATATATCAGTGCTTTTATCTTTTTCTTCTATTGCTTGTGTTAAAAGTTCAATAGCAGATGAAAAGTTATTTAAGGCTTTTGTTAGATTTTGATTAAACATATAATGTATATATAAAAATGGTAGTTGTTTCTTTTTATATATAGAATATGAAATTAATTAAAAAATTCAAAGTCTTTGAATTGTTTTTTTATTCGGGTGTAAATTATGGACGGAGTAATTATTTTCGATTTTATCCTGAAAGTAATTATTTGTTTTCACAATACTATGGAGAATGGTTTGCTCAAAGTGAAGTAAATATACTTTTAAATGAGTGGAATATATCAAATACACCTAAATATACAATCGAAGAAGTTGACCAAAAAGTATTAGACTTCATATTAAAAAAATTAAGACCTAAAGATGAAAATTAAAAGACTTTCTATTATTTTAGAAAATAGTAAAATTCGTGTGGTTGCTAATATTGATAGATTACCCGAATTAGAATTAGAAAAAAAGTACGGATATAATAACATTGTATTTACTCCAAAACAATTACAAAGTGGTGATATGTCATATTATGCTATATTATCAGATTTAAGTGGTGGTATGGATTATGATGAGGTTTTATATTCAAAATCACTTAGTGGTTTGAGAGATAAAATAGTGAATTTTTTGAAATTAAAAAATTAATATATAAAAATAAAAATTGATATTATGAAAGCAGAATTTGAATTTGACAATATTGAAGTTAAAGTTGAAAAAGAAGGCAATAACTTAATTGTTACCGTTAAAAAAGACGATGAAATCCTTGATGAATCATCTTATGAGTTAGAAGAAGGTGTTGAAGATACAGAAGAATTAACCGATGAGCTACCAACTGATAGTGATGATATGGAAAGTTTTTCTGAATTTACTATGGATGAAGAAGAAGGAGAAGATGAAACTGAGGTAGAAGATGAAGTAGAAACAGAGGAAGAAACAGAGGAAACAGAAGAAGATGAAGAAATTGGTGAAACATTCCAATTAGAATCTTTTAGTAGTTTTACTAAGAAGTTTAAAAAATAAAAAAAGCCCGAAAGGGCTTTTTTTAATTAAAAATTTGGAAAATAGAAAAATTTTATTATTTTTGTTGTATAATTTAAAAATACATTCTAGTCAAAGAAATATATAACAGTTGGAAAACTTTAAATAGATAAACCTATAAATTACTCATAAACTAAAATAAAATGAAAACAGGAATTGAACTAATTACCGAAGAAAGACAGCGTCAAATCGAAAAAGAAGGATGGTCACTTGAACACGATGACAGACACGATAATGGCGATTTAGCCCATGCAGCAGCCGCTTATGCTTCTGCCGAGCTTTACAGGCGAACAACGACAGAAGGTTATGATAATACACCTCATATATGGCCATTTGAAAGAAAGTGGTGGAAGCCTACACCTGAAAATCGTATTCGTGAACTTCAAAAAGCTGGTGCGTTAATCGCGGCTGAAATTGATAGGTTATTGCGTTCTCAGACTAATAGCTAATATTTTCAAAGTTTGAATTTAAATACCGAAAAATTAAAAATATGAATATAGATAATTTGAAAAACGAAAAACCTGCTGATGCAAAACATGTGTCATTAGAAATTTTTGAGTGGGAAATCAAGAACAAAGCAGGAGAAATATTTAAGTTCTTTATAGATAAAGAAAATCGGGCTTGCTTAAATATCAAGTTTGAAAATGAGTTATTAGCTGGGTTAATAATGTCTAAAAAAGAATTTCAAGATTTAATTAATAGCTTAACAGAAATGATGAAGAATGTTAGTGAATAAATTTCTTCTAATGGACACAAAAAATTAAATAAAATGGAAGAAAGTAATAAAAAGTTACATATATATGAGGTTACGAACAGTACTTTTACAGAGTTTAGAAATAATGTTTTTTGTAGAAGAGAAACAAATCAACATAAAGCGAAAAAATTATGGAAACAGGTTAGTTCCATAATGAACAATAGTGATAAAATATTATTTCAAACCGAATGGTCACACTATATGATGGGAGAACTTGAGCCGGATTGTTTTTCTCTATACTTTGATAAATACGTGAAAAAGTATTATTCATAACGGACTTGTGCTTTACTAAATTATAGAACACAAAATTTAATAAAAAACTAAAGGCATTACATCAATTATTTGTTATGTGTCTTACTCAAAGTTATCGTGAAAGAGAAAAAGCGATTCAACTTCTAAACGAGTGGAGGTAGAAAAATTTGAGTGTAAGGAAACCGATGATTTAATACGAGTATGTTGCTTAAAATAACACATAACTATTGAGTATATGAGAAGGTTTACTCAAATTACCACATCTGTTGATTACAAATCTTGTTATACATAGTACGATTTTAAAATATTTAAACGGCTGAATATTTATATATAAGATAAAATATCTTATTAATATGAAACAAGATAAAAAATTAAAAAACTTTATTAAAACTACAATAAAAGAGTTTTTAAATGAACAAAAACAAATAACTCAATATTATGATTTATTTGAATATTATGAAAAACAACCAGAAGAATTAAAACCAATAGTTGATAAATATTTAGAAATGCTTGAAAACGGAAATTATGAAGAAGATACATATCAATTATTAAAAAAATTCCATGATGAAGTTTATGAAGTCGGTTATACTTTTGATTTTGGTTTAGATGCTTCACCTTATGGGTTAAGACCAATTGGTGTTGAGTTAAATCAATTAAAAGGATGGGAAGATATTGATAAATAAAAAGAAACAAATGGAATTAAGAAAATTTATAAAAACTACTATACGTGAATATTTGAATGAGAATGTTAATGATTTAAACATAAATTCTATTGTAAAATACCATAAAGAAAATAACACCCCAACTATAACATATATAGAAAGTAATAATATTAATATTGTAGATTATTTTAAAAATAAACTAATAGAACTTAGTGAAATAAGAAATAAAAATAAGATAACAATTTATAGAATAATAGATGATTCTACTTTTATAAATAAATTAAAAAACTTAGATAAAATAAACTTAGGTTCTTATTGGTCATATAATAAACAATCTGCTATTGATAACTTTAACTATGGGGATACTAATATTTTACTTATTGGTGAAATAAACACAAATATTATTGAATTTAACTTAACAAATGAGTTAAATACATTTGGTGATTGGGTGTATGAGGATGAAATAAGATTAATGAAAGGTAAAGAGATTTCAATTAAAACCATATATAAAAATAGTAAAAAAATAAAATTTGATGAAAATATTAAATTTTTTTCTTAATTTTGTGCGGTGTGAGAAAAAATAAAACAAAAAGATTATAACCACAAAACTTAATACGAATCGATAACGTAGCATTGCATATAACGACTGCAAATATATTGTCGTTTTAATGCAATATATTTGTTGTTATAAGTATTTAAAACAAAATTTATACATATGGAAAAGAAAATTACAAGAGAAGAAAAGAAACAATTATGGGAAGAAATGTTGAAAAACAACACTACACAAGATGAACAAAATGAGTTTAGTAAACCAATACAAGATTTTATATTCAACACAATTGTTGATACACCTGTTATGCCAGACATTAAACCAATTGATGAAGATAAATAAAAAGATTCATAAATTTTGTTTTATTACTTATAACGGTTGCAAATATGTGTAGGTTTTATTTGGAAATATCATTTATTTGTATTACCTTTGTTTAAAACTTACACATATTTGTTTTTATAAAATCGTAAAAATTATGGAAAGATTAAATGAATATCTCAGAAACCTAAGTATTGAAAGTTTGATGAATCTTTCAAGGGAAACTGAAGGTTTAACTTTTGAAGAAAACTCGGTAATTAGACATCTAATTTCTGAATATGAAATTTCATCAGATTTTCACACTGGTTTAGTTGGTTTGAGAAGTATTTTATTGACAGAAATTACACGAAGATACTACGGTAGTCTGAAATAATTTTTATGTTTATAACTGTAAACGGCTTTGCGTTAGTACCGTAACTGAAAAACTAATGCTCAAAATTTAAACAAAAGTTCAAATGAAAAATGAAAGTAAAGAATTAGCACAAGAGCAGACATTACGCAAAACCGATGTTAGCTGCTGTTTTTTCTTTCTTTGATTACCAGCGAGTTAGAAAATAATTGAAAAATATTTTTGAAAAAGTTTGCAGTTTCAAAATAAAAGGTTTATCTTTGTAGAGTAATTAAAAAATAAAGGATATGACACAGTTTAATTTTGAAACACTAAAAGAAACCGAAAAAGCGATTTTTGCTAAAGTTCCTTATTTTGAAACAACTTCCGTCAGCCCACATAGCAGCAATGCACTGTTGTCTGCTGTGGGAGCTGTCAAAGTACGCACCGAAAAAGAACAAGATAAGTGGAGCAAAACCACAAAATTTTATGTCAACGATGTTTTTATTTGCGAGTGTGAAGTTGGAGGTGATTACTACTGCACGGTTAGTAGAAGTGGGAATCCTTCCACCATTAGAAATAAATGGAAGAAAACGTATAAAACAAAATGGCAGCATTGGGAGATAAGAAATTTACTTGGTGAAAAATACAATAAGGATGATTTTAAAGACGAATATCCTGATTTGCGTTTCGGCTATCAAGGTTCTGTTGTGTCTGCGAAAAAAGTAAAAGAGATTTTCGGTAAGTACCTTAATTCGGAAACGGTCACCCCATAGCAGGTAACGGTTGAGTGTATGAGTACCACGTAGTGGACTGCATAGCAGTAGTGTGGCTTTGCACATACTCTCAACTAACAAATAAACTTATTTAGCCACATTACTTATACACTTTGTTATAGGTATGTAAAATTTACGGATATGGAAGATAGAAACAAAATTATTGATGAGTGTATTGATAAGATTAAAAGTATGGTAAAACCACATTGCCATGACCACACACCATACTGTGGTGCTTGTGTAACTTGTGGTGGCACTCACAATTGGGATGAATTACCAGACCCCGAAGATGTAATTAAAGCACTTCAAGAATTGAAAACGGGGGGGTGGTAAATTTTATTACCTATAACAGGAAAACGCTATACGAAGGTGGGGATTAAGATGCACAACCCTCTGCTTACCTCAAAAGCAAATTAGATGCACAACTATACAGATTTGGTACACAGCCCCACTTTTGTATAGCGTATGTTATAGGCTGTAAATTAAAATTATTTGAGCGATGGGGACACTTTCAATTATTATCGTAATAACGGCAATTATTCAAGAATATATTTGCTGGATGACTTACAAAAACTGGTTTAAAAATGAGATAACCTATTGTAAAATGGCAGATAGTTATAGCATAATTGGAATGATAATACTACTCCCAATTATTGTTTGGATACCAATATTACCAATTATTGTTATTTGGTATGCAACAGATAAAAAGTATTTAACTGTGCGTTGGTAATTTTAATTTATTGCATATAACGTCCAATGATAAACAATCGTTTTAATGTTGTTTATCATTTGTTATATTTAGTATCAAAAATTTTATACAATTAAAAAATATGGAAAATACATTTGAACCAAGAAAATCCATGTCTGAAAGATATAGTTTGGAGAATATGGCTAAACAGAGAGATATGTCTGTTGAAGAATTTAAAGTTGAAATAGACAAACAACTCAAAATGAAACAAGATATTATTGATAAACAACTTTCAAAAGGATGGACACATGAACAATCAGAATCACACGCTTTGAGGTGTTTGTATATTGATGGATTTTCTGTACCAACATTTAAAGATTAAAACTCATAAAATTTTTGATATTGAATATAATGTTCCGCAGGTTGCTTTAGTGGTGACTTTAACAGATAAACTCTATTAGAATTACAAAACTTTAAATTACAAATAAAATGTCAAAAGAAAACAAAACTAAGCCATTGAAGCAACCTGATGTTATACGCAGTTCTTATCATTTAGCTTCACCAACACCAGCTAAAATAAAAGAAGAATTTAAGGCATATATGGTTGCTTGGAAATGCCAAAAAGGACATACTAACTTTCAGACAATAATAGGTAAAGAAGGAACGCAACACGATATATGCCTTAAATGTGGTAAACACTATGAATACGTTGTTGAATAGAATTGCATATAACTCGTTTTTATACGAAACACCAAAACAATAAACTTTCGGGTAATCATCTAAATCATAATGGTTATGTGAAGTTTTATTGCGTGTTAATTCCTACATAATAAATTTGGTAGTTTAAATTATTTGTATTATCTTTGTTTAAAATTAATCAATATGACAAATACAGAACTTAACAAATTAACATTAGAAGAATTAAGAGAACTTAATAAAAAAGTAGTTACTATGATTAAGTTGAAAAGAACCATCGAAGGTACATTAAACTCTGATAATCTTAAAAAAGGAATGAATGTTCGATATAAAGGAACATCTGACAAACTAAAAGGTGCAGAGTTAGTCGTAATAAAATAAATAAAGTTAACGCCCAGTGTAGAAATCTAAAAGATAGAAATATTTGGAACATTAACTTAGCTAAAATACAAAATTAAACAAATTAAATAATTAATCATAAAAGACATAATTTAAAATCATGCTTTTTTATTTGAATTTTGCTGAAAAACTTTAAATTTATATAAACATTCATCTAAAGAAACTCGATATTTCAATTTCAAGTTTTTTACTTCAATATAGAATTTCTTCCAATCTGTATGTTTGGTAGCCATTTCCTTCCATTGGTGTTTTACCAACAGATTTGGATAAAATCCTTTATTGCTTTTATTTATTATATATTAAAAAAAATTATTATATTTATGATTTTTATGTTAAATTATTGTTAATTTTTAATATCGAACCTTTAAATTAATTTATGAAAATTATTGCAACAAACAAAAAAGCCAATTTCTTATATGAAGTTTTGGATAAATTCACAGCAGGTATTGTATTAACAGGTTGGGAGGTAAAATCCCTTCGAAACAATACCCCAAATTTAGATGCTTCTTTCATATATGTTGATAATGGAGAAGCTTTCATAAAACAAATGTTCATATCCGAATATAAGTATGGATATAAAGGAGATGTACAAGAAAATTTCAGACTTAGAAAACTTCTTCTAAATAAAAAAGAAATTCAAAAATTAGACAAGGAAAGTAAAAACACCGGGTTTTCGATTGTACCATTAAAAATATACTTCAATGATAACAATCGTGTAAAGGTAGACATTGCTCTTGTGAAAGGTCTTAAAAACTATGATAAAAGAGATAAGATTAAAAAACGGGATATGAAATTGGATACAGATAGGAAATTATCTAAAATCTAATTAAAAGTCTTTAAACCGATAAACAATGGATTCATTAAATGAATCCATTTTTATTTTATCTTTATACATATCATAGATAGTTTCATATATGAAATTTAACCTTTTACCTTTCTTATACATATCATCGGATATAATCAATAATTTTTCCTGATTATCAGAAATGAAATCTTCTACAAATTTAATAATTTCATCCATTTTACCAAATGACTTTTCAGAAACATTGTTTTCATCCTGAATTATACTAATAAGTCCACCTCGTAAATATTCTAATATTGCTTTTTCATGTGATACTACTTCACCACCGAAAAATTTTTTATATGACAAATCTTTCATAAATGTATATATTAAAAAATATGAGGTACAAACATACTCATGTTATCCGTAATTATTGATTTACTTTCTCGTATTCCAATACCTACTGATTTTTGACCAATAACCCAACTACCAATAATAGGATAAAATCCATTGAAATTAGGCAACTCAAAATATTGTTGAAATATATAACCTTCTTTACCATATGAACCTAATGACATAGCAACAACAGATGAATCTTTTACGATTTCAACATTAGCACCTTCCCTTGAGAGATATGGTTTTTTAACATATGAACTTAACCCATTGCTATTAAAATAAGATGGTAGTAAGTATTTATTATTAGAGAATAATTCCCCTAAAATAGGTAAAATCGCTTTATTTGATAAAATCATCTTCCATGCAGGTTCTATCCATAAACAATTTTTATCTATATTTAAGTTTTTCGAAAAAGAATCTTCCATCAACCATTCCCAAGCATATAACTTAAAAATGTTATTAATTCTTTCGTTGTTATTGTCAACAAAAATATTTTCATCATCAGCCCAACCTATTTCATCAATAAGTAGAAATTCTGTATTAATCCCTGCTTGTATAGCACAATCTCTTAGATATTCTACATTAGTTAAATCTTCTAATGAATCCCTAAGACATGAAAAGTGTAATTTTCCGGGATTTAAGTAGTTTTTTAAGAATTTCCAATATTCAATTAATGCTTCATGTATAGAATTAAATTGGTCTGATTTTGGAAACTTATCTTGTAACCAAAACCACTGAATAACACCCGCTTCAAATAAAGATGTCGGAGTGTCCGCATTAAATTCTAACATTTTAATTTGACCATTATTCATAGCTAAATCAAACCTTCCGTAAATAGATGGAGCATCTTCTTCCCATGATTTTTCTATTAATGGTATAGCATCAGATGGTATTCCTAATTTAGAATATAGTTTATTATCAATGATATGTTGAACTGCTTCTAAGCACATATCCCATAATTCATTTGTTGCTATTTCAATCTCATCAATCTCATCAGATGAAAATTTATAATAAGCACCCTCATTCCAATATGGAATACCATCTAACGAGTGATATCCAAAACCTTTATTTTCTAAAGATTTTTTCCAATTATTTCTTTCTTGTGTGTGTAATCTTTCCATAATTATGAACCAACTGAATATCCACCTCTACCAAAACCACCTCGATATACATTTCCTTTTACAGGATTTGTACCAACATTAGATGATGTTGGAATACTTGATGAATGAAATCCTGTACGATTATATATCCCACTACTATTAATTGTGCCATGTGGTCTAAAGGCATAGTACCATAATAAAGCATTTCCTACACCACTACTTTGGTGAGTATTTACTTTTGCATATGTTGCAGTCGAATCCGAGCGCATATATACATTTGGTGATTTTTTCTTACTGTCATTATAACATGATACAAGTAAAGAACTCACCAATACTAATTCGATAACTTTTGACTTTTTCATTGCACGGTAATATAAAATTCATATTCTTTTGGTAAAGTAAACTTTTTAACATTTCCTAAAGAATCTTCACCCTCTGTTGTGATTGTACCTAGTGATGGTAATGTATCCATACATACAATTTGTTTTGATAATGTATCTTTAGCAAATACCTTAGTTTCTGTTTTTAATAGAAATCTACCATCTGGTAACATAGTATTTGTGATTACATATTCAATAGTACCATCTTTTTTAGGCTTAGATACTTTATCGCCACTTTCTTCGCATGAGCTTAATCCAATTAAGCATACCATGTATAACAATTTAAAATAATTCATAATTTTCAATAATTAAACCATAATGATTTTCAAAATATTTGTTTTTGGTTAATATAGTATATAGTCCAAAACTTTCAAAAAGTTTATTTTTTAAAGTGATAGCAAAATCATATAAAAGACCACTACGTTCTGTTGCAAAACCACCCTCACTAAAATAGATTATATCATAATTAGATTGATTATCAATTATTCGCTTAATATCATCATCAATAGATTTAACAAATAAATCATATTGTGATGCTACAAATAATGCACCTTTTTGTTCTTTATATTTTGTTGTAATAGGATAAGCATTTGGTAATCCTCTTACAACAGCTTGCGTAACAGTTGGATAAAATTTACCTAAATATAGAGAATCAATAATAGGATTACCACTCTTGGTGATTAAATTATTACCCGAAGTTCTATCTAAGTTTTCTGTAAAAATATACATAGCATTTGGGTCAACTTTATCCCGATTATAAAAACCTTTATGTACTTGTATTTTAGGCATTCTTCAATTTGTTAATTTTTAGTAAAATATCGGAAATTAATTTCATATGCGTTTTAGTTAATTTCCGATTTAAAGTGATGTGATTAATTATTTCTAAGGTTTGTGTTATGTAGCTATCTGCTTTACTTTCTACCATAGAATTTAAGTTATGTAAACGGTCGGCTAATTTCAATCTTAGTGCATAAGATGACATCGAAGCCATTTTATTTTTTAAATATAAGGTTTTACCAATTCTATTTATTTCATCTTTATCGGAAGTAACCTGTGATACAATATCTGCTACATCATCACCAAAATCCCGGCGAATATCATTAATAGTTGCATCGGTATCTTCAACAACATCGTGTAAATAAGCACAAGTAGCCAATAAATCACTATTTTTACTTTTTTTAACGTTAAGTAAAATAGAAGCAACCGCTACTGGATGATGAATATAGGGTTCATTAGTAGTCTTTCTGACATCATTTTTATGTTTTTCCGTAGCGTAAATAAGTGCTTTAGTAGTTAGTTGCATAATGATTAATTTTAATCAAAGATACAAAAAAATATTTAATTTTCCAAAACTATGAATGAATATTTTCATCATCAATATCCCAACTACCATCATTATCTGTTGATTTTATTTGAAATGAGTTATATACTTTAATTTCTTCACCTGATTTACCCTCAAATGCAATTATACCATCATTATCATCATTTCTTTTAGAAAATGGATTTTCTATTTTTAATGGATTTTCTATTTTTAAATAGCATGAGTAAATTATTTTACCATCAAATTTATTGTGATTTTTTAAATCTGAATAAATTGAGGTAAAATATATTCCTCTACCCATTTTACCAAATATACTTGGTGTAAAGGAATTAAATTTTTTGTTTGAAATGTGATAAAATACAATAGGTCTTAGTTTATCATCAACTGTTTTTGAATCACCAAACCATTTGTAAAAATTAATAATAGAATCAATATCAGTTGATATATACTCTCCATTTGAATTTTTTGTTGAGTATTTAGTACCATCTATTTCTACATAATCTTTTAATATACTTTCTTTTAATGGTTCAATTATTCTAATAACATTTTCATTGAAAACCACCAAAATATTATCTCCAACATCATTAACTACTTTCATACCATCAATACCACTTCTAAGTAAAAACTCACTCACTTCTTTAGGTGTTTTAAATGATTCCCGATACACTCTAAGCAAAAAATCATAAAATTCTTCAACATCTGTTAATACTGAATATTCACTATATGTGGGTGAATTATACCAAGTATCATCAAAGTCTCTTAGTTTAACGTTTTCTTTTTTTAATTGGTTGTATATTTTTTTCAATTGTGATGGTGATACTTCTTTTACTAAAAAATCTGATTTTGAGCTTATTTCAACCGTTATAATAATATCACCAAATCTTTTAGCCCTTTCCATTTTATCTATGAAATATATTCCATAACCATGATAATTTGTTATACGTTCACTATATTTACCAATCAATGAAAATAAAAACTTTTTAACTGGTTTGTTTGTACCATGATACCATAGTTTATCTGATATTAAATTTTCGTTTATGAAACTTTTGAAAGTAGTTTTCATGTTGTTATATATTAAATATAAAAACTATCTTTCTTTTTTAAACCACTAATAAATTCCCTTAGTGTATCATAGAATATTTTTTCAACATCATCTTTTTTAGAAATTGGAACGGCAATAGAATCATGAATAGTAAATAAACTCATAGTAGGATATTTATCTTTAACTTTTTTAAGTACTGTATTAAATAAAAAATTAGATTCACTCATTTGTAGTTCGTAGGCTAAACATTTATAATCTTGTTTAAGTTTTTTGTATTGAATAATCCATTTGAATATGCAGGGAAATTTTTTTCTAAAATATAAATTGTATTTATCTTTTTTATTTCTACCAAAGAGTACATGATACATCATTACTTTAACTCTACTTCTCTTTTGTTCATCATAGTTTGATAAGTAGTCATATATTTCACCATTAAAAACTAAGTTTCTAAAAAAGGTCAATTCAGATACAAACTTATAATCATCCATATCATAACCTGTTTTTTCAATTACTTCAATTAAAAATAAAGGTTGGGAGTTTTTAATATCTATTTCAAAGGTTTCTTCACCGTTTATACGTAAGCAATTTTTACGAATGGTTGACTTTAATACAGTGAAGTTGGTATGAAATCTACCATAATTATCTACGGTATTATATAGTGTATTATTTTTTATACAGTCTATTGCCCATTTATTTTTTTCAATTACATCCTCATCGGTTAAGGTGTTTATATATTCTATTGCTTTATCATAATCAATGGTAATATGTTCTAAGGAGTTTATTAACCATGTGAGGATATTATTATCTATTTTAGAGTAGTTTAATGATGATAGATATTTTGCTGTCCATTTCTTAACTACTGTTTTATTTGTATTATAATAACGCATTATATTTTCTTTCACCTTATCGGTCATGTAATAACTGTTGGATTGTTTACCAACAAAATAATTACTACTTTTTTGTAGGTATTTATTTTCTAATAACCAATTTACATATAGATTATAATGTGCGCCATATTTCTTTTTAAGAATTTCTGATGATAAATGAAACACTCTTTTATTAGTGAAGAAGTGTTTACACAAAATCATGTGCATAAAATCTATCAGAAAGTCTTTTCTAATTAAGTTTTTACCAATATGAAAGTCATCTACCGTTAGTAGTGATTGAGGTGTGAACTGATATACGAACTTTTTATCTAACATATTTGATTTTTTACACTTTTTACATTTTATATATAAAATAAAAAAAAGTTTATGGAACAATTAATTAATGATGGTAAATATGGAAATTTTAACATTTCATCAGAAAATGTTCAAAAGGTTAGAGAAGATTTTGTAGCTAACTACTGCCAATTAAAAGGATGGGATATTACATCGCTTACTAATGAACAAATGGCAGAGATTGAAAAAAACAAGCAATACAAAAATCCATCTATGATAAATAGTTAAAAAATTTGCGAAAGTTTTTGGTTAAAAAGAATTTCTTTGTATCTTTGCATTGAAATTAATTTAATATATAGAGTATGCGAGAGATTAAAAGGGCTAAGATTAGCCATCAAGAAGGGGTATTTGAAACTCTACCACTAAAAATTATTTCCTTAATTAAGGAATTAAATGGATTACAAAAGATGTCATTTGTTATTAAAGATACAAATGGAAAAGAGATTGCTCGAAAGTCTGATGAATTGGCGGGTGAACAATTAGTACTCAAAACAAAAAAAGGTGATGTTGTAGTAAACATCGATGATGAGGGTATGGTTAGTGTGAGTGAATCACTAATTACTAATCATTCTTTAGAGCAACTTAAAAAGATTCGTAAGTTATCAAAAGGTATTGATATTGGTGATAAACTAAAAGATGGTTCTAAACCTATTTTAGATGATGATATCGAAACTATTGAAGATTACTATAATAGTAGAATGGTTGAAAAATTTTCACAGTTTAGTAAATCATCCGAACGTAGTGATGTTTTACAAAATAGAATTGTAGAGATGGTTTCTACTATTAAAAAGAAGAGGTTTAAAAAAATTACCAATGAAGTACTTGCTATTATTGAAAATGAAGCATGGTTCAAAGAAGTTATGATTAATTTTGGTATTAGTAAACTAAAATATGATACCATTCATATGAATATTTATGAATCTAATTATGATAAAAAATCTTTCTTTGAAAAGATTGAAGATAAATTAGATGATATGATATTTATTTGGGAGAATAATAAAGTATATGTTTTTAAAATTGAGGATTGTTAACATCATTGGTACTAAAAAAATTTAGAAAAATTTGGTTAATTAAAAAATTCTTAATATCTTTGTTTAATCAAAAAATATCTTAGACGTTTAAATGGATTGTATCGGCTTAGACGTATAAATTAACAATCAAAAAAACTTAAAAAATATGGATAAAGATAATAAGAACATAGATAAAAAAATAATCATATCTGATGTTAATTGTCGTTCATTATTGGATGACTTGTTAAATCACTGTGATATTTTAATAAACGCTAATAAAGATAAAGGCGATTGGTCTGAATCATTCATTGATGGCGTTTACGCTGTTAGAGGTAAAATAAGCCATTTGAAAAGTAAATTGAATACCAACTAACGTTTTTGTAAATTGGTGATATTATGGAATTAAAAGTAGGATTAAAGTTTAAAAAGTATTACAATGAAAATAACATAAACAACATAGACTCGTGTGAAGTTAGAGGTGTTGTTGATGATTTCATTATTGTTTTATGGTGCAAAAAGAAAGCCAATAAGATGAGCAGTAAAAAAGACTTTTATTTGTGTATAGATAAACACGATTTCGATTTTAACGTGAAAAATGGTGTTTATCTTCCACTATAATTTTGGCTTCTGGCTGACGCTATACGAAGGTGGGGATTAAGATGCACAACCCTTGCTTACCAAACAAAAGCAAATTAGATGCACAACTATACGGATTTGGCACACAGCCCCACTTTTGTATAGCGTATGTTATAGGCTGTTTTAAATTTTAAAATTATGTTTGAATTAACACATAAAGACGGATTTAAAGTATTAGCCGAGTACAAAGATGGACTTGGTTGGTACGACTTGGAAGGATATAAGCTAAAAGAGGATTGTTGGGTTTGGTGTGAGGAACTAAAATAGCCTATAACGATTGCAAATATAAGAAGTAAATTTTACCAATAAAAAATAAACAAATCAAAATTTATTTCTTATATTTGTTGTTATATTTAGTAAAAATTAATTTATACCTATGAAATACAAAACACTTAAAAAAGAATATTATGCGGTTTATGAAAAAGAACCGAGGCATCAGAACAAAAAGAATGGTGTGATACTTGCACCATATAACACTAAAGAAGAAGCAGAAGAAGCGAGAGCTAAATATGGTTATGGTGATGATAACTACTATGTAGATAAACTCATAAATTAATTTTTATTGAATATAACGGTTCGGGGCTTTGCGTAGTAGCCCTTAGTATAAACTTAAAATTAACCACGACACTTAAT
>ERZ869929.455-NODE-455-length-25100-cov-57.039369_pt1 | contig 25100 bp, 27 predicted proteins | sample MGYA00579312_ERZ869929 | MGnify/ENA primary metagenome ERZ869929 (study PRJEB32216, sample SAMN09231818) | wastewater metagenome | place: USA: Maryland | collected 2016-08-09 | study: EMG produced TPA metagenomics assembly of the PRJNA472060 data set (Reclaimed... | reverse complement strand
TGAGCAGCCCGAGCGTGTTGCCCGCCAGCCCGGTCCGCAGCCTGATCTGCGAGTCTCCCAGGCTGCCCAGGGCGTCGTTGGTGCTGTTGAGGTTCGCCTGAGCGTTCCCGCGAAGGGCCCCGGTCAGGAGGCTGGACGCCCCCAGCCCGCGCCCCATGAGGCTTGCCGTCGAGAGGGCGTTGTTGTTGGCGAGGCTCTGGGCCGAGTCGCGCCGAATCCGCGCCTCCTGCTGCTGCCCGTAGCCCGCCGCGCTCCGCTCGATGTCCCGGGACATGCGGCCCAGGTTGAACGTGCTGGCGTCGTAGCCCGCGAGGTTCTGGCGCCCCTGCGCCTCCGTGTTGGTCGCCTCCTGCTGGTACTTGCCCACGAGCCCGGGCCCGAGCGCCCCGAGGGCTTCGAGGTCGATGCCGGTCTTACCCACCTTCCCGCCGGCCGCGCTCCACAGGGCATCCCGCTCGGCCTGGTACGCCGCCTTCTGCTCGGGCGTGATGTAGCCGGACGAGCCCAGTGCCCGGGCCGCGATAGCCGCAGGGGTGGAGCCCGTCGCCGTGGCCAGCACGGGCTTCTTGAGCAGTTGCCCCAGCTCTTCATACCGCGCCTGCTGCGACGCGCTGAACTTGGGGTCGGCCGCCACCTCCCGGGTCAGCTTCTTGACCAGGGCGGGATCGGTCTGGGCGAGCCACCGCTTGATGCCGTCGGGCCCGAGCAGGGCCGCGAGCTGGCCGAGCGACCCCGTACCGAACTGGCGTTCGGCATAGTCCATCTTCGCCTGGTCGGCGGCGAGCGCGGCCTTGGCCTGCTTCGAGGCCGACGAGGCGCCGAAGATGCCGCCCAGAAGGCTGCCAACCCCACCAATCGCTGCGAGTGCCGGAAGTGCGGCCATAACCAACCTCCTTCTCAAACCTCGATCACGTCACCGTCACCGAAGCCCCGTCGTACACGCCCACCACCGCCGCGTAGAAGTGCCTGGACCCCGCCCCGGCCGTCAGGTCAACCACACACTGCCCCGTGTCGTCCGTCACCCTGTCCGCCTGGTCGATGATCGCGCCGCCCGGCGTCGCCGACGCGAAGACGTGGACCCGGAAGTACCCCGCGCACCGCTCGAACGTGCTGCTGCGGACCTGCACCGTGACGCGAGCCACCCCCGCCCCACGGTCCTCGGCCCCGATGCTCGAGCGCAGCGGCGGCTGCCCGATAAGCCGGGCCGCCTGGATGGCGAAGTCCGGGCCGATGGCCCGGGCGAGAGGCTGGGGGATGCGCGGGGCGGTGGTCATTACTGCTCGATGTCCACGACGAGATCGCAGGTCATCGCGGAGCTTCCGGGAGTCATCCACAGGTCCAGCGTTTCGCCGCCGTTGACAAGCTGGGGCTTGAACGTGAAATAGCGGTCGTCCTTGATGACCTCCGCCTGAACGACGCTCCCGTTGTTGCTCGGCTGGACCGAGTAGTCCTGCCCCGTGCCCTGAACCGTCTCCGTGTCAAGGCCGGACTGCTTGACCCACGTCACCGCGGAGTTCGGGGTTCCGCCCGACGTGCCGCGCCGCAGCTCGGTCGGGCAGTACGCGCCGGAGCCCGTTCCCTTCATCTTGATTCCGAACATGACCCACACCTTCTGGTTGGTGGGTGCCGTGAACTTGAACTTGGACACCTGCGTCGTTGCCGAGAAGGTGAGTGCCGCCTTGTACGTTGCCCTGAGTGCCGACATGGTGTGCTCCTTAGAACTCTCCGACCGCAAAAACTTCCCCCGCGTCCAAATCAGACACGGCACCGCCGCCCGCCGTCGTCGTGGCGTCCGGTCCTGGTTGACCAACATCGAAACTGCTCTCGCTCTTGGAGGGCACGAACGGAGGGGTGAAGTTGTCCCATCCGGCCATGCCGAGCGAGAATCCGGGGTCGAACGGACCAAGCACGAAGTCGCCCAGCCCGAACCACGCATCCATCAGGACGTGCGATTCGTCGTCCCCGACTGCCGGACCAGACCACGGCGGGGGCGGAGGCGGCGGAGGTGGTGGCGGAGGTGGCGCCGATCCACCCGGCCCGCCGCTCCCGGACCCGCCGCCGCTCGGTCCCGACCCGGTCGACACGTTGGCCGGCGGGGTGCAGACGCCCGCCGCTGCCGCCCGGGCGACCCATCCGGACGCGGCGGACTGGGCCGCCTGGTCGACCTCGACCTCGATGCGCTCGACGCTCAGCCGTTCGCCGATCCCGTCCGTGCCCAGCACGAACGCCACGCTGGGCCCCCGGGCCGTCAGGCTCATGGGGTAGGACCGCGGGCTCACCGTGCCGGCGCAGACCCGGACCCGCGTCGTCTCCTTGAAAGCGTCCTCGGCCGTCACCGCCTTGTACATCGTGACGTCGACCGCCGACGAGTCGGCACCAAGGACCACCTGCGGGCGGCGGACGATGATGTCGGCGTTGGCCCGGGGTGTGTGGGCGACGATCGTCACGAGGGATTCGATCGCCTGCCCGAGATCGGTGGAGGCCGCGTCGCTGAACTTGACCAGGCGGCCGTCCGACGTGCCCATGATCGGCGTGCCGCGGATGAGCCCGGCCGCCGTGATTCGAACGGGGAGCGTGACGGGGAAGTAGGCGGCCGCGCCGCGCCGGTACTGCCCGGTCGGCTCGTGGTAGATGAGGTGGGTGCTGCCGTCGACGCTCCCCGAGTCGATGAAGACGTGGAGCCATTGCCGCGCGGGGTCTCGGACCAGGACGACGTTGTAGTCGGCCTTGCTTGCCGTCGGGAACGTCAGGAGCTCGTCCAGCACGTTCTCGTTGAGGCGGATGGGCGCCCCCATCGGCTGCACCGCGTAGAGCCCGCTGGGCGAGTGCGTCAGGACCGCCTGCCCGCCGTTGGGGCTGGTGATCCGGAGCATGGAGTCGGCCCCGGACGGCCCCACCGTGCGATCCACCGTCTCGATGGTGTTGGTCTGGCGGTAGGGGTCGCCCATCAGGAAGTTGAAGGAGTTGGTGCATCCGACGAACAGGGTGCCCGACGGGCCCTTCTCCATCGCCACGATCGGGTCGCCAACCGTCACGTTGGCCCCCACGCCGATGACGTAGGCGGCGCCGAACGTGTTGAGGGTGGACGTGTCGAGGTTCAGGGGGTCGTTCAGGGCCGTCCCGTACAGGACGACGTTCTCGTCGGGGATGCCCGCGAAGATCAGCCCGCCCAGGTGCTCGACGATCAGGGTGGCCGTCGTCGTCCCGTCGGTGGTCTGCCCGGGGAGCGTGCCGCTCGTGGGGACGTAGTTGGACACGGTGTTGCCCACCGCGTCGTAGATGCGGGCCTGCCCGCCGCCGATGATGTACATCTTGCCCAGCAGCGAGGCCATCCGCACCATGACGTTGCGGCCGAACACGTCCGCCTGGACCAGCTCCCACTGGCCATCCCGCAGCGATCGGTAGACGCCGCCGCCGACGACCACCACGCCAACCTCATCCAGAGTCAGAATCCGGTCCTTGAGCTCGCCCGCCTGCCAGTACGACACGACGGCGTTGTTCTCGTCGGAGATGACGCCGACCCGCGAGGCGTATTCCCGGTAGCTCGTGCTGGTGTAGGTGACGGACACCTCCGCCGCGTCGGTCTGGCCCGCGTAGGCCGTGATGGTGTCGCCGTCGACCCGGACCCGGAGCCGGAGGGTCTGCCCGGCCGTGATCCCGTGCGCCGCCGTGACCCAGGTCGAGATCAGCGACCCGTACAGCCATTCCTCGATGACAAGCTGGGTGCCCTCGATGCCGCAGGCGAAGCAGGTGTGCCCGCCGGCGGACGGGCGGACGGCGATCTTGACGTTACCGGCGGTGCTGGTCAGGCCCGCGACGAACTCAGCCCGAAGCGGCGCGGCAGACGACATCGACCAGAACTCGCGGCTCGTGCCCGAGTGGGTCAGGGCGCCCGTCGTGCTGTTGCGGGTCCATGCCATTAGCGTTCCGTTCGCTTCTCCGATGGGTGGCGGGTCGTCTGGTCATCGCTCCCGCCAGCCTGCTTCCACACCCACGTCGCGGCCAGCCCGGCGAGCGTCGTGAGAAACGTGACGATCATCGTGATCGCGGTCTTGCTCAGGCTGGCGTGCTTCTTGTCGATCGAGCGGATGCGGCCCTCGACGTCGCGGACGCGGATCGGAAGGGTCTTTTCGGGCTCGGTCGGGTTGACCAGGTGGTGTTCGAGGACGCCAAGACGTTCGCTCGTCTCGCTCAGACGCCGCGTCGTCTCTTCGTGGCTGTCCTTTATCATCCGCGCGAGGTCGGCGTTGCTGGGTTCTTCTCGCTGATGGGGCTGTACTGGCGACATCACGGGCTCCCTGTGTAGAGGTCCGATGCGGGTCATGCTCAAACCTTCTTGGCGAACGCCTCGGCCTGGGCGAGTTTGCGCTTGATGGGGTCGCGGACGCTGCGGACGTAGAGCTTGGTGGCCTCGGACTGCAACTGCTCCGCCGCCCGCTCGATTGCCGACTTGTCGTTGGGGTCGGCCTTCTTGAACGCCTCGCCCGTCAGCACCAACTCATGCGAGATGCGCCACTGCCGGTACAGGGCAAACGCCGTCGCCAAGGCCAGCAGCACCAGCAGCCCGATCGCCAGCCACTTCGCCCACGCCAGCAGGTACGTCGCCCCGATGCACGCCGCGACCACCCCGCCGCAGGTGATCGCCAGTGGCATGTTCCGCAGCCACAGCACCGCCGCGACGGCGCCCACCAGGGCCAGGGCCGCCATGCACCCGAAGATCCACCGCATGAGGCTGGTCCGCTGGCTCTCGGCCTCGGCCTTGATCTTCTCGATCTCCGCGTCACGGTCCGCGACCGCCTTGGTCAGTTCGTCGACGTGCTTGCGGGTCGCCGCGAGGTCATGCACCGCGAGCTCAAGGTCCGCCTTGTACTGCCGCAGCCGGTCCGTCTCCACGCCGATGCGGTCGCTCTCGGGCTGAACCTCGGGGGCCTTGGCCGTCGCGTCCGCCCGGGCTTCGTCGATGGCCTTGGCGCTCTTGCCGACGCCCTCCGCCACCGACGCCACCGTGCCGATCTTGTCGGGTGGCGCCTTGCCCACCGCCCGCGGCCCGCCCGTCCCGCACGCCGTCAGGGCCAAGATGCAGGCGATGAAGATCACCCCCAGCACGACGCCGGCGTAGAACGCGGGGCGGTTGAGTGTCCAGGTCTCCTTGGTCGGCTCGTTGTCGTAGTACAGCATCGGCATCCCTTCATGTGTCGTAACGGTTCGGACTGAGCGCGAGCAGGGCCCGCCCTGCGGAGTTGACCGCGACGGCGAAGCACCCCAGCGTCGATGTGGATGAGACGTACCCGTTGTAGTTGATGGCGTCGGTGAGGTCGAACGCCCGGGCGACAAGCCCGGTGGCGCCGTCCACCGTCAGCATCTCGGCCTTGGCGGACGACAGCGACCCGTCGGGCTTGGTCCACCCGTCGGTCCGCACCATGCCGATGAGGACGTTGCCCGTCGTCGGGTCCACCGCCACCGCGTTCTGCTGGATCACGCCCTTGGTGTCCAGATCCCAGAGCAGGTCGCCGTTGTCGGCGTCGAAGCAGTACAGGTTGGGCCCGGCGCTCGAGAGCGAAGGGCGGCGCCCGCCAAAGAACACCCGTCGGTTCGCGCTGTCCACCGCCACGGCGAACAGGCTGGGCTCGTTGTCGGTGTCGTGCGGGTTGCGGCTGCCCCCGGAGAGGGCCGGGATGTCGTTCTGGTAGGTGCTGGCGTTGTGCGTGAACAGGCGCCGAAGCGACTGCACGCTGTCCCGCTCCCACCCCCCCACGTCCTCGCTCATGCCGTACCGGACCGGGGCCGTCGGGCTCATGGAGACGGGGGCGCCGACTTCGAAGCCGCGCGTCAGGACCACCCGGCAGCAGGTGATGTAGGGCGATTGCCCGTCCGGGCGCTGGTCGGTCTGGTTCCCGTCGTACCCGAACCCCTGGTTTGTCCGCGCCACGAAGCACGCGATGGTGCCGTCGGACATGGATTCGGCGCACATCGAGTAGGGCAGGCACCCCCGGGGCTTGGAGATCGACCACTCCGAGAACCGGAAGTAGGCGTGGTTCTCGTACCCCGCGTCGCCGGAGGCCGTGCCCTGGGGCATGTACAGGTGCGTCAGGGGCGTCCCGCCGACCGCCACGACGGTCTTCTGGGCGGTGTTGGCGTAGTTGATCCGGAGCTTGAGGATGCCGGCCCGGTAGAACTCACCGAACCGCTCGGTGACGCCGCCGCCGCTGTCGGCCACGACCGCGCATGGCGACGTGGGCGAGCCCGAGAAGGTCGTGTAGTTTCCGGTGATGAGCGCGAGCAGGAAGTCGTCGCCGTTGCTCGTGACCCCGCACAGGCACTGGACCTCCTCCGCCCACGGGACCGAGTACCGGGCGATGTAGGTCAGGTCCGCCGCCTTGAAGACGTAGATGTACTTATTGACCGCCACGAACAGGTAGGTGCCGTAGCAGAACACCTGGTTCGGGAACAGGTCCGCCGTGCCGGCGCAGGGTGCCGAGTACGGGGCGTCGCCGTCGATCGCGTAGGTCTGGTGGGTGATTGCGTTGGTGGCCAGGCTGAATCGGTTGACGCCCACCACGATCGCATCGGGGGTGGACACGACCGAGTCCCGGGCGATGGTGGCGAAGTACCCGATGTCAGGGTCGGTGGAGTCCCAGCAGTCGTAGAACCCGCCGTGCCCGCCCGTGCCCGCCGGCGGCGCCGAGAAGCCGGTGCCCCGGGTGTCGTGGAAGACGTTGCGGATCGATCCGTCCGTGTCGAGGACGAACGCCTGCCCGCGGATGGGCCCGGATGGCAGGGAGTCGCCGTCCGAGCTGGTGCTGATGTTGACAACCTCGGTGCCCGACGTGCCCGACGCCCGGGGAATGGACCCGATGGCCTGGACGGGCCCGGTGTTGAGGGCCCCGGCGTACTCGCTGGCGAGCCCGGCGCGTGTGGAAAGCCTGCTGATCCCGGTCGGCGCGTCCTCGGGGACGACGTTCTTCAGCGCCGACGGAGCGGTGGTCCGTCCGGGCTGGTCGATGCGTGGCGTCCCATCGGAGACGCCCGAGAGCGGGGGTTGGAGTTTGACGCGGTCATCCACATTCGTTGCCCGTAGCCCGAGGTGTCCGTTGGATCAGGCCAGAACCACGCCGTTGTCGTACCGGCCCTGCGGGACCAGAGTCCGCCGATACAGGATCTCGTACCCGACGGCCTCCACGAAGTCGTTGCCGCCGACCGTGGCCGACGGGCCCAGGATGAGCTGCATGGTCGCCCGGGGCGTCAGAGCCGCACGCTGGGTCGCGCTCATGCCGCCGCAGATGTCGAACTCGTACCAGCGGAACCCCTCCTCGGAGGCGGCCAGGACCGGCGCCGGAAGAGCCGACGAGCTGATGACGGCGGACAAGTGCCCGAGGGACGTGTCGCCGTCGCTCTCCACGCCGGCGTCGGTGATGTTCGAGTTGTGCCAGTAGGCGTCGACCTGGAGCTTGAGCGCCGACGTCGTGTTGGTGCCGTCGGCGTCGCGCTTGCGGGCCTTGACGCGCAGGACCAGGCCAGCCTGATCGCCGGTCTTCGTGGACCCGCGGTAGAAGTCGGACGGCAGCGTCCAGGGCAGGAGCAGGGTGTCCGCGGCGTCAGCGCCGGAATCCCAGATGTGACCCACGAGGTTCGTGGCAATGGCGCCAACGCCGACGATGTTGCCCGCCGCCGCGACGGGGGGCGTGCCGGCGCCGAGAACCCACGCGGAGTATGGGATGGGCACGCAGCCGGTGAAGCCGCCCGTGACCTTGTAGTGGTTCTGGGCCCACTTGTCGTACTCGTTTCCGATGCTCATGGATGGTCCTCTCAGGCGTAGGCCGTGGCGGTCAGGATGGTTTCGTTCGTCGGGAAGTTGAACAGGCTGACAGCCCGGCCCGACGGCCAGGTGTCTGCGTCTCGCGGCCCGAGCGTCTGCGGCCGGTAGTCCTCGTCGTCGACGCGGATGCTCATGGCCAGCATCTCGCCGGCGTCCTTGTCGGCCGCCGAAACCCAAGGGCTGTCCGGGTTCCGATCAGACTGGAACAGGTCGCGCACGGCGAAGGCGACGACGGTCCGATCGTGGACAGCGGGCCAGTTGCCGTACTGGGTGTCCTCGACCAGCGGGACAAACGTCACCCGGGCTCGGAACCCGATGGTGTAGTTGCGGTCGGGCTTGGGCCAGACAGCGAGCGAGAACTGGCCCCGCCCCCTCATGCCCGGGCGGTTGGTCTGGTTCCACTCCACGCCAACCATCTGGGGCACGCCGACGCTGTTGGGGTCCAGGAACGTGCGGTTCATCACCTCGTCGAAGTGGCGGACCGCCGCGCGGCCTCCACCTGTGGTGGCTTCCGGGCCTTTGAAGAGCACGGACGACCGGGGCACGCTCAGGATGTTCTCCGGCATCAGGTACCGGCAGGGGTCGCCCTCGATGTTGATGGGTCCGGTGCCGTCGCTCTGGAGCGTGAGTTGGACGAACTGGGTGTTGAAGGACCAGTCGTGGGCGTGCCAGAAGTCGCGGACGCCGTTCCGCAGCGCGGTGTTGAGTCGGTCATCGGTCGGGTTGGTCGGGTCGGCCACTTCCTTGCCGTCGCTGTCCTGAATGATGCGCTGCGCCCGCTGTGCGATGGCGAGCTTGAGGTCAGCGCGGGACATGGAGGCGTCGGTGAGCATCGGAGAAGACGGCCCTGGGTGGTTGCACTGGCTTGGCCTGTGTTCCAGGGCCGCGAGATTGCTTGGTGCGGCGTTTCCGCCGCGGGTTAGACCATCGGCGAGAAGAGCAGGATCTTGGCGAGCGCCTCGGTGCTGTTGACGGAGTCGGTGACGGTGCCGGTCTCCATCGCCACGGCAACGGGCTTGGACGCCAGGGACGTCGGGAGCCGGAACAGGGTCGCCGCGTGGATCTGGACGGCGCAGGACGACGTGCTGGCGGTCGTGGACCACTGCGCCGTCACGCTGATGGTGGTGGCCGCGGTGGTGTCGAGGGTGAAGGACGCCAGGCCCGACCCATCCGGGATGTCGGCGGCGCCAGCCGCAACGCCGTTGGTACCGGCGTAGGACAGGCCGCACGCCACGGCAGTTCCGCTGGCGCCCGCAGTACGGACCTGGATCGCATACTTCACCGTGACGAAATCGCCCGTCACGATCACCGGGGCGCCGGACACGGCGATGATGTTGGAGCCGATCTTGACCCTGATGGTCAGCGTGCCGGCACCGCCCGTGATGGCGCCGACGTTGACCACGCCCGTGATGAAGTCGCCGGCCTTGAGCGTGTTGGCGGGCACCACGATCGAGCCGCCAGTCGTGGGAGTCTGCTCGGTGTTCACCGAGTCGACGACGGCCGATGATGCGGACGTGATCGCGCCAAGCAGGCCCGAGCCCGCGTACGGGGTCAGGTGATTGGCCCCGTCCGTCGGGGACAGGAGGGTGATACCGGACACCAGGGCGGTCCCGTGCTTGACGAGCGCCCGGCAGTACCCGGAGATGATGACGTCGATCTTGCCGCCGCGGCGCAGGTTCGCCACCTGGCCGTCCTGGGTGTTGATGACCGTCTGGTCGCTCGCCTGCCAGTCCTCCGGGACCACGACGGCGGGGCCGCAGTAGCCCTCCGTGGGACGGCACACAGCCTCGCCGAGCGACGCGGTGGAGCCGGACGGAATGACGCCTGCGAGCTGGAGCACGGCGCCGGGCTTGAGGTTGGCGTTGACGACGGTCGTGCCGTCGGCCGCGTAGCCCGTGTAGTGACCCTTTCGGGTGGTGATCTGGCCGCCGTTTGGGGTCAGAAAGCTGAGCATGGTCGTATCCCTTCTCGAATGGGGGCGTGGTGGTGTTTGTCGCTGCCCGCCGACGGGTCAGCGTGGTTCAGGTGCCGGTGGTGAAGCTGCCGTGGACGAGGAACCCGTGCGCCTGGGGGTTCTCGGCCCACATCTGCCAGGTGTAGTCGACGGGGAACGCATCGCCGCGGTGGCTGATCTGCTGGTGGTACTGGACCTCGAAGGCGCCCTTCTCCTTGCGGATCTTGAGTTCGTTGAGGTTGACGCCGAAGATGGGCCGCAGGAAGTGCCCGTTGAGGTACGGGACCGGCTTGGTCATCACGCCCTTGATGGTCGTGTCGCCGGTGTCGAAGTAGTCGCTCTTGCGGGGGGCGCCCAGGGCCTTGACCAGATCGTCGTACTGGCGGTCGAAGACGTCGTCCCAGTAGATCACCAGGTCGACCATCGTCTTGTCGCCTTCGAGGTCGTCCAGGTACTCGAAGCCCGCATCCTTGATGGCGTCCCGGATCGTGCCGCAGAGGGTGTCGGTCATCACGCCGTTGTGCGTGGCCACCAGCGTCCGGCACCGCCCGTAGGCCGCCGCCGAGATGTCGGCGATCGTCGCCATGTCGGACGCGATCGCGCCGGACCCGTCGCGGTAGTACACGCCGTTTCGGGTGGGGGTGGTCTGCGACACGAACACGCCGCCGGAGGTCATCGACCGTCGGTACCAGTACAGGAGCCCGAGGAAGCCGTCCTTCGAGCTCACCGTGTAGGGCGGGTTGAGGATCTTGGCCTCGAACGTCTGGGCGCGCTCTTCCTCGCACGCCGACGCCTTCATCTTGTACTCGGAGAAGATCTGGTTGGTCGCGCCCTGGTTGATGAGCTTGACAAGGTTGTCGAAGGTCATCTGGAGGTGCGACGTCATCGTCTTGGGGACGACCTTCATCGACACGTCGTAGGTGTCGCGTCCGTACGTCACCTGCTCGAACGCATCCGTGACCTGCGTCGAGCCCTGGGCGGACTTGATGCGGAGCGCCCACTGGAACCCGTGCTCGGGCGTCTCCCAAACGGAGTTCTTGAGGAAGTCGCGCTGGAGGACGTAGGCCCGGATGGCCTGCGTCTCCTTGAAGCCCTTCTTGAACTTGGTCCGCGCCGCGTTGACGACCTCGTTCATGGTCTGCGGATCAATGCCGATGTTGGTGCCCACTTTGAGACTCCTGCGTGTTGTGGCGACCAGGGGGCGTGGTCGCCGGGATCAAGTTCAAGTCCGAGCCGGAATACCTCTGGCCCGGAGTACCTTGGCGATTGCGGTCGGCCCGTCGTCGTCGTCGTCGTACGGAACCTTGTCGTCCTGGCTGGTCCGCGTGGTGCGGGTGGACGGAAGGCCCGCCGGGGACCGCGTCTTGGACTGGTGCCGCAGCGACGCGATGACGGCGCTCTTGGTCGTGGTGGCCTCGGGCTTGCTCCCGGCGGGCTTGCGCTCGAGGAACCGATGGGCGGCCTCCACGGCGGCGGCTTCGATGCGGCGGACGTGCGCCACCTGCGATTCCCTGTCCTGCGTGATGTCGACCGGGTTCTCGGCCAGCAGCTTGCGGGCGACGATGATCGCCTTCTTTTCAAGGGCGGCGCGGTGTTCAAGCTGGCTCGGCGTGATCGGTCCCTTGCGGCTGTCACCGAACTTCGCGGCGTTCAGCCCGGGGATCTCGTCCATAAGGTCCATGACCGGCTTGACCTTGGCCTCGAACTCGGCCGCCTGCCGGTTGATGTCCGCCGCCTTCTCCATCGCCTCGACCTTGGCGGTCAGGGCCTCGATCGCCTTGTTGGCCTTGACCAGCGCCACGGCCATCGGCTTTGTCTCTTCGAACTCCGACACAACCTCACGCAGCTCTTCGGGGAGGCTGGCGATGTCGTCGTCCGCGGCGTCCGATGCCTTCGCGTCGGATGCCTTCGGCTCGGGCTTCTTGGCCTTGTCCTCGGCCTTAGGTGCCGGCGCTGGTGCAGGATCGGGATCGGGATTCTGGGCGGCGTTGGCCTCGGCGGCGGTCGCCTCGGCAGACAGGATGGCGTCGATCTGGTCGTCCGTCAGGGTGATCTCGTCGCTGGCGTTGTCGTCACCAGCCACGTCCTCGCCGCGGGCCTTGGCAACCGCGTCCTCGAGCGCCTTGGAGTCGTCGTCCTGGCCGTCGTCGGCGGCATCGGCGGTCGATGCTTCGGGTGCCGGGGCGCTGACGGCGCCCGTTGAGGCCCCCGCCCCCGGTACACCGCTCGCGTTCCCGGCGTTGTTCGTATCCCCAGCGGACTCCGCGGGCTGGGCATCGCCACCTCCGGAGGAGGGTTCGTCGGGGGCCAGCAGTCGAAGGAGTCGAATGAGCATGGGGGCGAGGCTCCATTCCCGGCGTCACACAATGACCACGGGAGGATGATGCCTCGATACGGGGGTGCGCACCATTGGCGAAATGGGCGACAACGCCCCTGCTACGTGCAGAAAGGCGTCGGCAGAACTGCGGGCTTGGGGCGGCGGAGCCTACTGGGGCTTGGGCTTGCGGCCCAGCACCCGCTCACGCTTGGTCGGCTTGAAGATGCCCTTGGCCTCACGCTCGGCCTTGGCTTCCCGATTCTGTCGCCGGATCTCGTCGTCCTTGCGGAAGAACGCCTTGGCGTCGTCCTTGTCCTTGAACTTCACCGTGCCGTCGGGCTGCCAGCACCGGCCGATGTCGCCGTACAGGCGGCGGAGCTTGCCGACCTCGTGGGGCTGGGCTTGCACGTCCATCGACTCCTGCCGCGTGCCGTGGAGCTCGTTGCCCTGGAACCCGACGCTCTTGTTGGCGTAGTCCTGCTCGGCCGGGTCGCCGCACTCGGGGCACAGCACCTTGCCCTTGTAGCGTTTGACCTCGGCGATCTTGGCAAACACGTCGCCGGCGAACCCGCAGGCACACTTGATGGGGTAGATGGGCATGTCAGGCTCCTTGGTGCAGTCCAATCCAGACCACCCACCAGACCACCTTGCACACGACGTGCAGGCACTGGTCGGTCGTGAATCCGTACCCGCCGCGGCACTTCCCGGTGTCGATGCAGAAATGCGTGAACGCCTCCAGGGCCCCGAGATCAGGCCGCCCGGTCACGCTCGCCACCGCAACGCCGTGAATCAGGCTGTGCGCGGCCATCACGATCCACCACGGGACGCCGGGCAGTGGGCTGGCGGGGTTCTTGGCCTTCGCCATGAAGTCGCCCTGGAGCGGGAAGTCGCAGATGGCGTGGGCGCCGAGAAGCATGAACAGGATCGAAAGCGCTTCGTTCATGTCGCACCCCCGGTCTTACCCGACACGTCCGGTGGCGCGATGAGCCTCGACTTCGCCCACTCCGCCAGTCCGTAGCACGCGACCCGGCCGCCGCCGTAGTACACCCCAATGCCAGCGTCCTCGTCGGCGTCGCTCTTGACGTCATCGAGGTAGGCGACCAGCATGGCCTGCTTGCGCCGCCGGATCTCCGCCACGATCTGCTCCATCGTGGCGAACCGCAGTTCGACGTCGTGCTGGTCGGTTGGCGGGTCAGCAGCCATCGTCGTCCTCGTCGCGGTGCCTGGGCGTGAACTCCACCCCGCTCGGGAGCGTGCCGCCCTTGGGCGTGAACGGTCCGTACGTCACCTCGACGGGCTCGATCTTGATGTCGATGGCGTCGTCCTCGTTGGGGCGTGTGGAAGTCGAATCCTGGTCCGTCTGGGCCGACGAAACGCCCATGACAACGCGGCCGATTGTCGCGTCGACGGGCGGGTAGATGAGGCCGACGTTGGCGCCCATCCTGATTTGCATGGTGAGGCGGTGAAACTCGCTCAAGTCGACGGAAGCATCGAGCACCTCGTCGTACGTCCGGACGAAGATGTCGTGATTGCACGGATACCGCTCGCCCTTGACGCCCGTGATGATCCAGTCGCCAGGGCTGGCCACCATGAACCCTTCCAGCGTCATCACGCCCCAAGGCTGGTCGTTGCGCGGGCCTCGCTCGACACCGGGTACGGGCTCGTGCCCAGGCCAGCCCGGAGGCCACCACTGAACGGCATCGACGACAACGGGCTTCTTCACGAACTTCATGCGGACTCCTGAGAGAAAAGACCGGCGGCGACTGCGATGCGAGCCCGCGCGATCTCGACGTACTCGGCCTCGCGCTCGATGCCAACGAACCCGAACCCTTCGAGGAGTGCGCCACGCCCGGTTGATCCTGACCCCGTGAACGGATCGAGGACGACACCACCCGTCGGAGTGACAAGCCTGCACAGCCACCGCATCAGGTCGGTCGGCTTGACGGTTGGATGTTGGTTGCTCCTCGGAACGTCAACAACAGGCATCCCTGTCATTGGGTTGATTTTGTGTCCTGCCGCACCGATCAAGACCTTGCGCTTGACCAAGCCAGCAAGGCCGTCGTCGCGGTCTTCCCGATCCGCCTTGGGACAGTAGAAGAACCGCGCCGCCGATCCGGCATCGCCGTAGGTCTCCATCGTGGTGTACCCGCCACTGGCGTTCTGGCCGTACACGGCTCGAGGCGCCTCGGTGTGCGTCGGCTTCATCTTGCCGCTCGATGTGGACGGGAAGCACGCGAGCACTTCCGGGCTGCCGTCGTGGATCAGGTTCGCGGGCCAGCGGCCAAGACTCGTAGTTCCGGCCGCACGGCTTCCGTTCCCGATTCCATCTCCGTACACATTCCCGTCCGCAGACGACTTGGGATCGACAACTCTCAGCGGTCGCTTTCCGCCGCCCATCCGCATGTCAGTAACGCCGCGATCGGCCTTGTCCCGTGTGCCTTCGTGCCCACGGTCGCCAGAGAAGTTTCGCGCATACTCACCATCGGAGACATCAACCCTGCATCCGTCGATGTTCATGGCCCCCGTGCCGTGCTTGCCCACGTTCTCGGCCACCGTGCCGTCCAGCGGCTTCCGCGCCAGCACGATCGGCTCCCACGCCGGTTTCAGTGCCGTGCCCCATCCGGCGTGTTCGCCGTCCAGGTTGAGAGACTTCGGGAAGCCAGACCCGAACGCCCAGCCGATTTGATCCCGGATCTCGAATCCAGCATCCTCGATCGCGCAGGCGAGTCGGTGGTAGGTGCGCGTCCCGCCGAACGCGAGCAGGTGGGCTCCGGGCTTGCACAGCCGCAGCACCGCCGCCCACGTCGCGGGATCGTGTGCGATGTCACCGCCGTCCCATGCCTTGCCCATGAAGCCGGTACCGGCCCTCGATCGACCAGCGGGAGAGGCAAGATTCTCGCTGGCTTGTCCGCTCCCGCCTCGCTTGCCGGTCGTGAGGTGGTACGGAGGGTCCGTGACCACGGCGTCCACGCTCGCCTCCGGCAGCGTCGCCATGACTTCGAGGCAGTCTCCATGATGTACGGTCCACTTTGGCATGAAAGCCCCGCCGCGGGTCGCCCCGGGGCGGAACTGGCTGGGGGCTTGGATCATCAGCCCGAGAGGGCTTGGTGCAGCGCGGGGTCGGTCGCCTTGAGGTTGAACGCGGACGACTTGGCCAGCAGCGACAGGGCCACCGTCGCCTTGGCGAGCTGGGCCTCCGCCGCCGCGAGCCGCTTCGACAGGTCGCCCTCCGCCGTCTCGGTGCGCTTCGCCTGGCCAGCCTGGAACGGCATCCACTCGCAGTGGTACCGGGGCGGGTTGTTCTCAGCCGACGCGCCGGGCCCGCAGATCAGCGCCGACCGCTCCTCCGGCGTCAGCGGGTCGTACAGGCCCACCGAGCCCAGCGACGTGCCCTGATTCGACCTTCCATGCTCGATCGCCCACTCCCGGTCGTTGCAGCCGTCGGGGACGACCGTGACGTTGATGAGCTGGTGCGTACCGGAGATGCCCCACGCCTGGGTCACGAGGCCCGGGCGCGGGCCAATCCAGCGGTTCGAGTAGACGTGGACCAACCGGCCGCAAGACGCCGGCGTCTTGCTCTGGGGCTTCGTGGCCCAGTCGGGCAGGGGCGCTTCGGTGGCGGCGGGCCTGCTGGTGCAGGTGAGGTGGATGGCGTCAAACTCGCCGACATCATCCGGGCGGGCGGTCTTCGGCGCGTTCGGGTCGGGGTTCCCGTTGTCGGACGTGCCGAGGGTCTGGGACTCGTTGCTCATGGCACTGCTTTCTGCGCCGCTCGGGCGCGGGTTTTCGTCCAGGTGGCGATGCGGGCAGATCGTCCACCGGAACTCGTCATCGAAATACCGCCCGCAGGTTGGACAGTGGACTCGCATGGGTTACGGCTTGTGCGTGCCCTCAACGCCCCGGGCCTCGCGGGCGGCCGTCCGCTTGGCGAGGAACAGCATCGCGTCCCGGACCGACCCCAGCGCCGCCGCGTTCTCCGGGCACGCGAACGGGCCGGACTGGAAGCCCGCCAGCCGGTCCTCGACGATCGCCAGCAGGGCCTCGTTGGTGATGCCGTTGACGCCGACCTCCTTGATCGGACCGTTCTGGAAGACGACACATGTCCGAAAGTAATGGGCCTGGAACCCATCCGCAGGCACATTGCTCGGGTTGTTCGTGTTGTCGAAGCCCGTGATGTCGTACCGATGGTTCGCGCCACCCGACCCGGGCTGGTCAACGGCCTTGATCGTCAGGGAACCGTTGCACTCGTTGATCCTGTGGCTGGTCAGTTCTCGCATGGTGGGGGTCTCCGGACGCAACGCGAGCCCGCGGTGCCGTCCTGGTTCGTCTGGTTTGTGGGGGTGGCGCCATGCTTGGCGAGATGACTCGCGCTGGCACCGTGCCCCAGCATAGCCGGGTCAGGCGGGTACGGCGCGGGCGGCGTCGCTCTGGAGCTGGGCCTGCTGGCCCATCGGACCGGGCGCCGGGAGTGGCGTGTTGCCGCCCATCGGCTGTGCCCCCACGATGTTCGCCTTGCCGCCCTGGTTGAGCATCTGGAGCAACTGCATCTGGATCGAGGCCATGTCCCCGGTCGGCAGGATCTCGTCGATCTCGGGCATCTCGGCCAGGTCGCTGATGACCCGGATCACCTTGGTTGGGTCTCCGCCGATTCCCAACGTCACCTGCATCATGGACGGGATGACCTGGAACAGCTCCGCGAGGCTTCGCAGCTTGGCCCGGGTGTCCATGCCCGCCGAGCTTCCGGACGGCTTGATCGCGTACTTGAACATGTCGTAGGAGACGTCCATCGTCGTGGGGTCCCAGACGATTTCGACCGACTGACCCTGCCCAACAGGCATCTCGAACGTCCGGCGGTCCTGCCCCTGGAGCAGCATGGCCGACACGCGGCGAAGCACCTCCGACCGCCCCTTGTTGATCTTGCCCTTCCAGTAGTTCATCACGACGGCGCCGTTGCCGGCCCGGATGCTCGTGCTGGTCGCCGACTCGCTCGCGGGCCCCTGCTGGCCAGCCAGGACGTTGACGTTGGGGCCGACCTTCTCCCCGATCGTCTCCATGAACGCCAAGCCATCCACCAGCTCCTTCACCATGCCGCCCTGGACAAACTCCCTGATCTTGTCGGGGTCGCAGACGACGTGCGAGTCGCCACCGGGCTCCTGCAACCGCATAACGGCGTCCTGCATCCCCGGAGCGATGGCGTACTTGCGCTGGAGGTCTTCGATCTGCTTCACCAGCTTGGCGACGATCGCGCTCTTGGCCAGGTGCGAATCCATCAGCACGATCGCGGGCGACACGGGTTCGAGGCTCCCGGGCAGGGAGTTGAGCGCCGTCACGATGTACGGGCTCCCTTCGGGCTCGTCCAAGGGCTCGTACGGCTCGACGATGAAACCCTCCTTGCCGTTGATCGGCGGCAGGGTGCATCGGAACAGCCGCCCGGCGTATCGGTACGTGAACTCCCACAGGAGAACGGTGTCCTCCAGGTGCGTGTCCTCCGAGTTTCTGGCGCTGTCCTCCTTCTCGGAGTCCTCCCGCTCCTGTGTGGCCTCCCAGGAGTTGGGGAGCGCGTTGAGCAGGTCCGGATCGCCGATCCCGTGCTCCAGCATCGCCTGCCGATCGACGAGAATCCAGTGCCCGATGCCCGCTGGGCTCTCCCACGACTCGGCGTTGGGGTCGATCACCATCCGGTCGATCGGGATCGTCATCACCCCGGGCTGGCCAACGTCGAGCTTTTCGTTGCCATCGGCGAACACCTGCCCGCCGGCGTTCCTGAAGACGTACTGCACCGAGAGCCCGATGAGCGCGTTCAGGGCGGCGATCTCGTCCTGCTCCTGGTACTTGGCGTCGTCGCACCACTGCCGCAGACGCATCTGGAGCAGGTTGGCCTCGGCCCGCTTCCCGATGCCCGCCGGGTTCACCACGGGCAGGAGTGTGTCGCCCATGAGGTGGGGGTGAAGCGTCCGGATCGTCTCCCCGAGGTAGGAGATGGGGCGCCGGGTGTCGGCGGGTCGCATCCCCAGCGAATACACGGTCTTCCACCAGGGACCAGCGATCTGTTCGTGGGCCAGCCTGGTGAACCGCGTCAGGTGCTTGATGGGGGACGATGCGGAGTCACGGGCGGCCTTGATGAACCGGAGCAGCCGCGCGGCGTTGGGAGGCGATTTGCGGTCGATCTGCATCGTGGCGCCCCTGTTCAGGGTGGCGCCAGTGCAACCGGACGAACACTAGGCGGGTTTGGCCTTGGCGGGCTCAGTGACGATCGTGCTCTCGTTCTTCCCATACGAAGACGCGAGACGGACGAGCTCGGTAAACGTGCGGGTTACATCCTCCGCCGTGACGCTCCCGTCCCGGCACGCCTCCGCGACGATCGAGGAAAGGATGTCCTGGATGGCGAGCTGGGCCATCGCCAGAACGTGCATGGCCTCCTGGCCCGAGATGTCGTTGAGCCCGTGGTGGTACACCCCGAGGTTGTTGTCGCCGTTGGACACCACGATCATCAGCGACCCCTTGGGGAACTGGGCTACCGCGTGGCGGATGAGAACGTCGGGCTTCACGGCGTTTCGCATGGGGGCTCCTATCCGAACTTGATCCGCTTGGCGGCCTGCCTCTCGGCCTCGCGCTGCCGCCGGCGTGACTCGACCGTGTTGACGCCGGGGTCTGGCCGCTGCGGCTCGCTGACACCAACACCGACCAGCATACGCCACAAGCCTGCCCGGGCGATGACCGCGTCGGCGTAGCTCCCCCGCCGCTCCACATCTTCGACGAGGCTGGCGTGCATCACCGCCTGCCCGGCGTAGACGTACTGGCGGGCGACCGCGAACACGCTGGGGTCTGTTTCGATCAACCGCTTACCCGACCACGCGGCCCGCAGCAGTCCAACCGCCTCGCCGAACTCGCGCGTGGACGGGGTCCAAACGTCGCACGGGAAGCCCATCGAGCCCATGGCGCTCGAGAACACCATCCCGGGCGTGTTGCCGTAGCACCCGACCGGCGCCGGGCTGTTCTCGTCCCCGAACCACATCGACAGCATGGCCGCCACCCGGGCCAGCCGTTCCGGGTTGGTGGCGTTGTTCCACTGGGCGACCACGACGCGGCGGTCCGAGTCGGCGACCGTGAGGATGCTGGGGCTGGCCCCCTGCCCGTCCGACACCGACGCGAAGATGACGTGCCGATGGCCGGGCTTGCGGTGCGGCATGGTCCACATCGTGATCGGACCGTCTTTGCTCGGGGCGAGCCGGAACGCATCAACCTTCCGTTGGGCGATGGAAATGTCCTGCTCTCGCCCCGCGGCGTGCGTGTGCAGGATGCTGACCCGGCACTCCGGCTCTGCCCGCTCGGCCGCCGCCTCGCATCCGGCCATGCCGCCCATGTCGAACACCAGGGCCGGCGGGTCGTAGACGTGGCACTCGACGTACCGGATGGCATCGGGTCCGTGGTCGTCGCGTTTGATGACCTTGTCCTTGGGGGAGTTGGGATCCCACATGTACCCCTCCATCTCGCCGATGGTGTTGGTGCAGGTGGGGTCGATGGTCAGACCCGGCTCGCCAGACGGCCCAGCCTCGAGCGCCTGACGGACGATGCTGATACCCGGCAGGACTTCGTTCTTCCCGTTGAACACCGGGAGCCCGGCCCGGATCAGGTCGAGTTTGAGCCCGGACGCGGCAGGGTCGACCACGACGCCGTCCAGGACACCAAACTCCCGCTGCCAGTTCAGGACCGCCTGCACCTTCTCGGCATTGCTCATGCCCGCGCGGTGGACTTCCCTGGCGTAGTGCCGCCTGCCGTCCCCGTCGATCTGGACCAGGAGCAGGGCCGCGGGCTTGCTGGTCCCGTCGTCGACGCCCACCAGAACCCTCGCCCAGTGGGTGTTTCTCGCCTTGACGTGCCGGCCGCGGGTGAAGTTGTCGTAGACCACGCCCTCCGATGCCACCCATCGGCCCTCGACGTACCGAAGCCGCTCAACGCCCGTGAACGTCGCCAGCCTCGCCCGGTAGTCGGCGGGCAGGTGGGGGTTCTCGCCCGGGCACGTCAGGATGGCCTCCAGGTGGTTCACCCGGTCGCCCACGACAATCTCGCTCTTGATCGTCTCGGTGGAGGTCGGATCGTGCCCGGAGGTGATCCCGAACCGCTTGGCGATCCAGTGCGACGGCGCCGAGGGGTTGACCGACCCGTAGACCATGCGGGTCAGTCCGTCGTCGGCCACGCGGACGCGACCGAGGACGTTGTTGTACTGCTTGAAACTGATCTCCTCCATCTGGTCGATGCCAACCCCGGTCACGTTCTGGCCGCGGAACCCCATCTTGTCGAGGTTCTGCTGCTGGTTGGCGCCCAGGCCGCGGTATCGGAGGAGCCCGAGGGGCATGTTCCGTGGCCCCAGGAGGCGAATCCACTTCTCTTGCTTGTTCCAGAGGTACGTCCCTGGCTGGAGGATCGCCGGCGTCCGGCCGGAGCCCTCGAACAGCGTGGGGAGGATGGTGTCCCTGACGTCCGACTCACGGGCCCGGGCCAGTACTTCGACCGCCCGTGGGTGCTGAGCCCGAAGGAACGCCAGCAGGCAGACCATGAGGGTCTTTCCGCCGCCGAACCCGCCCGAGTACACCAGCTCGTCCGCCTGGCTGTTCAGGAACAGCGCTTGCTTGCGCTCAACCTCGAACTCGATCCTGGCCGGGGCCGTTCTCAACGCGGCCCCCCATCACGTCGTTCGCAGTTTGATGGCCACCAGGACCGCAGCGCCGCCCGGTTCTTCATCCAACGCCGTCCCGACCGCGACGCCGCCGGACACTCCGGTCGTCATCCCCGCTCCGGGCGCCGCGTTCGCCCGCTCCGCGGACTCTTGGGCGATGGCCAGCCTGTCGAGGTCGCGGGTGCAGGCCAGGATGAGCCTGCCCGCCTCGACCTTCTCACTGATCGAGGCTTGGGGGTGCTCGCGGATGGTCTTGGCCCACTTGATCGTGGCTTCGAGCTCCCCCATGAGCTGCTTGCCCTGCCTGATCCGCGACTGCATGTAGATCATGCCCTGCCGGACGCCCAGCCTCAGTGCGTCCGGCTTGGCCTGCGTCGTCGGCTCTTCGTCCGTTCGATTGACGGCGAGGTTTTCCCTAGGCTTGCTGCTGCCCCTGCGACTCTTCGAGGATCTGCGGATCATTGAGGCCATAGGAATCACCCATGCGGACCGAACACCGGAACTCCCACCGCGCCCTCGCCCTGCTGTCGATCACGACCGACATCCTCGTCGGCCTTGCCCGCCGGCACTGCACGAACCGATGGGCCCTTGGCGCCCTGTCCGCCTCCCCCACCGACCTTGGCATCCACTGGGTTGTTCTCCCGGGCGACGCGGAGATTTGGCCCGTGCGGGTGCTGATGCTGGAGATGGCCGGGGAGAGACATGCGGCGTGGTTCACCTACGGGGTGGACGATGGGGAGGTGGTCTTCATCGTCCAGCCGACCGACTACGTCAACTCGGAGCAGGCTGGGGAGACAGGCCGTGAGCGACTGCAATCAAAGCCAGGTGCGTCCGCTGCCGCACCCGCAGTTTCCGCTTGATGGCCAGGACGTGGGCGTGCGTGGTTGAGAATGAGATGCCCAGCGTTCTCTGGATGTCTTTGTCTGTGTAGGCAACGCCGAGCAGCGCCAGCACCTGCCGCTCCCGGGTCGTGAGGGTGGTCATCCTGGACAGCGACGGGACCGAGAGCCTGCCGACGGTTTCGGGATTCCGCGGCGCCGGCAGCATCACTTGACCTCGTGCATCTTGGGCTTGGGCGACCCACGGGCCGCGGTCGCCTTGGAACCCTTACGGCCCTTGCCGCCCCGGACCGGCTTGGTCGCCTTGGCAGGACGGGAATCCTCCTCGTCGTCCTCGACTTCATCGTCCGCCGCCGGCTCGGGCGCCTTGGGCTTCGCGTCGGCGTCCTTGATGATGGTCAGCAGCCGTATCTGAGGCAGGCCGTCGGCATCGGCGACGATCTGGGCCGGCCCGGACGGGGTGCTGACGATGGCCCCGATCTTGAGACCATAGACGTGCTCGGCCGTGTGGTGGGTGCCCGGCTCGGATTCGTCGGGCTTGGGCGTCAGGGGCTTCTTGGCCTTGGCCTCGGCCGCGTTGATGGCGGCGAAGAACCCGTCGACGTCGCGGAAGCACAGTTCGGGGATGCGGTGCCTGTCCGTGAGCGGTTTGCCCTTCTCAAAGATCAGCAGCGGAGGGTTGCACACGTCGCGGAGGTAGGTGCCGGCGCCGAACGCCGCGAACCCGTGCCGCTTGTGCATCGCGTCGATCATCTCCCGCCATGCCACGAACCGATCCCGGACCTTGCGGCCCTCCTCGAAGTGGTACAGCAGGACCATTGCCTGCTCCCAGCTCATGTCTGGGTATGAGAGCACGGGCGCGTCGATCAAGTTATTGGACACTGGGCGACTCCTGTCACCCCCCTTGGTCGCGCTGATGATACACGCTCATCCGTCCGTGTGCCGCCCGGGGGCGAGGCGAATCACACGAGACGGCGGAGCGGGAGAACGCCGGCGACGTTGGACCCGCACTGGAGCTGGAGAACGTGGCCGCGGTTGCCAACCGAGTCGATGCTGAGGACCGCGATGCCATTCTCACCGACGCTGCCGGTGATCTTGGCGCCGTTGTAGGTGCGGTCGGGGGTGAACGTGATGGTGTCGCCCCACTTGCAGGTGTAGCCGGAGGGGTGGAGCAGCTTGGAGCCCGTCGCCAACGCCTGGCTCCCGCAGGTGATGAGCAGATCGCCGGCGTACTCGCCGATGTACTCCACGACGTCGTTCCCCACGGCGATGCTCGACAGAAGCCACAGGCGGCCGTTCGCGGTCAGGTTCTCGGGGTTGCCGCCGTTGCGGGCGAAGGCGAACGCGAACTCGATCCGGTTGTGGGCGTCCAGCTTGCTCTCAACGTACCGGCCAGCGGCCGCGACATCCTGCGTGGGCAGGGCGGTTCCGTGGATGTTGGAGTACACGTTGTCGAGGGCCGCGCTGCTGCCGGTCCATGACCCGATCCCGCCGGAGGGGAGGGCGAGCCAGTCGTTCTGGCGGGTGCCGAGGGTGGTGATGTTGGGGAGGGGACGGTTCTGGAAGATGTCGGCCATGTCTGGGCTCCCTGTCGAGGGGGGTGGTTGGGTCTAGTTTCGGGTCATCCGGGACGGGGCGAAGCGGGTTGCGGCGCAGGCGCCGAGCATGACGCGGGTCCGAAGCTCCCAGTCCCGCTGCTGCCCGCTCGCGCACTTGTGGACGAAGTCGTTGGGAGCGCCGGGGCCCAGGTTGCCCTGGCGGCCGAACATCAGGAAGATGGGCTGCCAGCTCACCAGGGGCGAGTTGGACACGGGGGCCCCGATGTCGATGTCGCCGCCCGGGCCGTGCCGCTCGGATGAGATGACGCCGCCGGCGCCGATGGTCGTCGTGGCCCCGGTGTAGAGCCAGAACTGGTAGTGCCCGTTCCGCCGGACCGAGACGTAGCTGACGTTCTGCGTGATGGCGACCGACCCCGCGGCCGCGCACAGGGTCGAGAAGTCGCCGAGGTAGGTCTTGCCGGCCAGATAGGACTCGCCCAGCGTGCCGTAGTAGTTGCTCTCAACCAGAAGTCCGTTGTAGAAGAACACCTGGGCCTCACCCTCGTCGATGATCTCCTTGATCGCCCCGGCCTGCATCTGGTACTGGGTGAGGTAGGTCGAGTAGTTGGCGCTCGACGTGTCGCCGCGGAAGCCCTCGCCGAGTACGACGACGGGATGCACCCCGCCGACCTGGGTGTAGTACCACGCCAGCCACGTCTTGAACTCGGTCTTGAACGCCGCGGCCGTCTTCCCCTGGAAGAAGTCGTTGGTGCCCAGCCCGAAGAAGGTCACGTCCGGACGCTTGTTCCTCGAGCGCGAAAACATGGCCCGCAGGAACGGACCGCACCCGCTGTGCGTGGTGTACATGCTGCCCGCGTCGATGACGTGGTACCCGCCCTCTGAGGCGACATGAACGAACCACCCGGGCTGGTTGCGGTTGTAGAGCCGAGCCGCCGCGATCCTGGCCTTTCCGGCGCCGCTGGCCCGGAACGTCGCCGCGATGTAGTTGCTGGAGACGAACGGGATCGGGCCGCCCGCGAACCAGGCCGGAACGTCGACGCCGATGGTGTTGAGAGCCAGCCCGCTGCTGGCGAACGATCCGCTGGCCGCCGCCCCGGACCCGAAGTACATCGCCTCGTTGTTGCCGCGGTACCAGTCGATCTTGCCCTCCGAGGCCGCCGTGCCGCCGTCGATGTTGGCGTTGTTGCAGCCGGCGAATATGCACTCGGCATACCAGCCCGTGTCGTCCTTCGTGATGAGGTCGGTCTGGCCCTGGCACAGCATGTCCAGGTTGTGCTCGACCCGGATGGAGTCGCCCGTGATGACGATCCCGAATCCGCTGGCGGCGTTGTTCACGTCGATCGGGATGGGAGATCCGGCCGTGCCGGCGAAGTTCGGCGGGTACTTCGAGATGTCGATCGTGCCGATCGTGCTCACGGCGCGGGCGAGGTTGCTGGCCGGCGCGTACGAGCCCGTGCTGGCCCGGCCCTTGATCGGAAGCCACGGCGTCCCGGGGATCTTCGTCCCGCTCGCCTGGTTCAGCATCATCATCGCGGCCGCAGGCCCGCCGCCGAACGATCCGCCCACGGTGCCCTGGCTGTCGTCGACCAGCAGCGCGTCGACCTGCTCGTAGGTGGCGCGGCTGAACAGGTCCGCGAGCGGAAGCAGCCTCGGGTCGCCACGTCGCGGGTAGAAGTCGTCGACTTGCGAATAGGTGAGCACCGGCGCGTCTCCGCGGCCAGTGCAACCGGGCTGAGTGTAGCCGATCCGTCACGCCCCGGCGACGGAGCCCCTTTACCCCGCGAGTGCGGGTTTGAGCAGGATGTGGACGCCCGGCTCCACGTCCGAATCTGGGGCGGATCAGTGTACGGCTTTGGTTATCTGGTCGTGGGGATGCCGCGCTGGGCTCACCCCGCGTACGGGGTTCTGGCCTGCGGCTTGGCCCACGCACTGGCCCAT
>ERZ869929.453-NODE-453-length-25229-cov-12.181894_pt1 | contig 25229 bp, 48 predicted proteins | sample MGYA00579312_ERZ869929 | MGnify/ENA primary metagenome ERZ869929 (study PRJEB32216, sample SAMN09231818) | wastewater metagenome | place: USA: Maryland | collected 2016-08-09 | study: EMG produced TPA metagenomics assembly of the PRJNA472060 data set (Reclaimed... | reverse complement strand
CAACGGACATGGGCTCAGTTATTATCTATATTGAAGAGTATCAATATCATGCTAATTTTAGGATTGATAAAGAAATTAACATTATGGCTTTGATTTCTAGAATCTTGTCATTAATTTCAACTAAAAAAGTAATATGAAAGAAACTATTGGAAAACAATCCCCCTCTTTTGAAGAAATAGCTATTATTGAAAAAGCTACAGGTGGAAAAATAGGAACACACGAATGGTGGGTAGTTAAAGGAGTAGAAGAAAATTTTACAACTAATAGAAAACCATCTCATGAACAAGATATTATATATCATGGAGTTTTAGAGAATTCTTTTCTTAGTCAGGGTGGTGAGTATATAGGAGATTTTGAACGAGCTAAATGGTATTACGAGACTAGATTAAAAGTATATGAATCATACCCACATGGAGTTGCTATAGCTTTAGATGAAAATGGAAATATAGAAGGATATGTCGGGTACACTCACAGAGGGGGAAGTATGTTTAGAATAGGAGAAAGACTATTTGACGAAACATATGAACCTAAAGAAGAAGACTACACCCAAGAACAATGGCATTCTTATATTTGTAGATATAATGAAGCTCTAGATAAAGCTGAGAAAGAAGGTGATGAATGGTGGGCTAATGATATTAAAACAGACGGCATAGCGAGATTTATTCCCTTTAAAATGAGAGGAAATAAAATTATAGAAAATTTAGATGAAGCAGCTTTAGCAGCCAAAAATCTTTCAAATCATTTAAATTAACTTCAAGTAAAAAGTAATATGAGAAAATTTATCCTATTTTTCATAATGTGGGTAGCAAGTAATTTATCTATCCCTTTTTGGGCAGTAGGACATGTTCATTTAACTATGAATGTGTATGAAGATATACATGAAATAATAGCGTCATTTGGTATGAATTTACTAGTGGCTGCTGGATTTTATTTAGAATGGAAAAAACATAAAGAAGAAAACAATGAATAATCAAAAACAACAACTCAATGTCAACATTGACATTAAAAACACTCGTCCTATTACCTCACCTGAAGGCAACCAAGTATTTGCAGAGGGAGTATTGTTACGCAAAGTATCTCGCTTTGTAACTGGAACAGCAGAAGATGGAATCATTCCTATCCCCTGTTTTTATGATGTAGCAACTGGTAAAGTATTGGTTGAGCTACTTCCCAAGGAAATAAGAGCTGAATTCGAAGAAGGATCAGATGACAATATTTGATTGGTTAAAAGAGATAACAACAACTAAAAAACCCTGGTCATCTTTTACAGAGGTACAGCAAGAGTCATTTAATTCTTATATGGTTCATAGGTTTGTTAGTATGTATGAAGGATACACTGAGGTTGCGAATTTTGGCCAAAGAATCCCATATCCTGAAAAAGAAAAAACTTATAAATACTACTGCTCTATGTTGCCTAAAAAGAATGTCTTCCTCAAGTACGTGAAAAGTTCGCGTAAAAAGCCAAATGAAAAAGTGTTACAACACATTGCTGATTACTACACAATCTCACTTGGTGAGGCGGAAGATTACATCTATATTCTGAAAAGAGAAGGTGTAGAAATGATTCTTGAAAGATCAGGGGTTGATGGAAAAGAAATAAAAAAGTTACTTAAAGAAATACAATGACAAAAAACAGTGAACTCTATGGTACTAGAACTTATATTGATTTAAACAATAATAGAACCGTAGAAAAAACAGACTCAGTTGTGGATTCAATTATTGATGAACACATCAAAAGAGCTAAATTAGGTAAAGAAAAGTATGGTCAAACTCTAGATAGAACTGATTTATCAGTAATAGAGTACTTACAACATGCTAAAGAAGAGGCAATGGACTTGGCCTTGTATTTGGAAAAAACAATCCAAATGTTACAAGGTAAAAAATAAGTTTTGGGTAAAAAGAAAAAAATACCACAGATAGTAAAACAGATTCAAAAACACACTCTAAAGGAAATTAATTACGCAACCGAAAAATCAATTTCCTATAGCCAGGTGTCTATGTTTTTGAAATGCCCTCACAAATGGTCTTTACAGTATAAAGACGGGTATTACACATCTGAATCCTCTATCCATATGACCTTTGGAACTGCGCTTCACGAGGTTATACAACACTATATAACAACTATATACAATGTTAGTGGTGCGGAAGCCGACCGAATCAATTTAGAAGAGTACTTTGAAGAACGATTTAGAGAAACCTACTTAAAAGACTATAAATCAAACAACAAAGTACACTTCTCAGATCCGGTTGAAATGAGAGAGTTTTTTGATGATGGATTAGCTATTTTAAATTTTATCAAAAAGAAACGTGGTGGTTATTTTGGTAAACGAGGTTGGTATTTAGTTGGATGTGAAGTTCCTATTTTACTAAATCCACATCCTGAATTCAAAAATGTTTTATATAAGGGCTATTTGGATGTTGTTTTGTATCATGAACCAACTAATAAGTTCAAAATTATAGATATTAAAACATCTAAAAGTGGTTGGGACGACAAAACTAAAAAAGATGAAACAAAGCAACTCCAATTAGTTCTTTATAAAAAATATTACAGTCAACAATTTGGAGTACCCGAAGATGATATTGATATTGAATTCTTTATTGTCAAAAGAAAAATATGGGAAGAATCCCCATTCCCAATCTCCAGGATACAAGAATACAAACCAGCAAGTGGTAAAGTTAAAATAAATAAAGCCACAAATACTATCAATTCATTTATTGAAGAGGTATTTAATCACGATGGTTCTTACAAAAATAAACAATATGAACCAAAACCAGATAGCTGGAATTGTAAATTCTGTCCTTTTAAAGATCGTAAGGATCTTTGCCCAAATAGTGTATCTTCGTAGATCCCAATATATTTATATCCGATATTAAATAAATAAAAGCTATGACAAATAAAAAAGATATGACATTGACCTCTGTGAAAGTACAGAGCGGGTTGTTTGAAGAGTTTAAAGTAGCCACTGTTCGCTACAAATTTTCACTACAAAAATTGACAGAAAGATCTATTCATCTTTATCTAACAGATGAATCTTTTAGGAAAAAATTACATTCCCACACAAACACTGATTTTGAAAAAGAAGACTAATTAAATTAGGTTATTACAGAAAATTAAGTTATATTAACAGTATATGAATCCAAGTTTTGCTTACTTACCTCCGGATAAGAGGAAAAAGATTATGCTTATTTGTGACGACATTCGAGTTCACTCTGGTGTAGCCACAGTAGCAAGAGAAATCGTTATCCACACAGCCCAACATTTTAATTGGGTTAATGTTGCAGGAGCTATTACACACCCTGAAAAAGGTAGACGTTTAGATCTTAGTCAATCAACAAACGAAACAACAGGTTTAACAGATTCTTCAGTAACTATGTACCCTGTAGATGGTTATGGAGATCCTGATTTATTGAGACAGCTCATTAAATTAGAAAAACCAGATGCTATTATGTTGATTACTGATCCTCGTTATTTTACTTGGTTGTTTGCTATTGAAAATGAAATCCGTAAAAGTATTCCTATTGCTTATTTGAATATTTGGGATGATTATCCTGCTCCTTTGTATAATAAACCTTACTATGAGGCCTGTGATTTGTTGATGGGAATTTCAAAACAAACTGTCAATATTAATAAACTGGCTTTAGGTAGTAAAGCAGATAGTAAAATCATTAAGTATGTTCCTCATGGTTTGAATCACGAAATTTTTAAACCTTTGGCTAAAAACGATCCTACATTAGTAGAATTTAAGAAAAAATTATTCAAAGATAAAGAATACGATTTTGCTCTACTTTTCAACTCTAGAAACATCCGTCGTAAACAAATTCCTGATACCATTTTGGCCTACAGGTACTTTATAGATAATTTACCTATTGAAAAAGCTAAAAAATGTGCTTTAGTTTTACATACAGAACGTGTAAGTGATCATGGTACTGACTTGGAAGCCGTTATTGAATTACTGGCTAATGGTGAACAATACAATATTATCTTTACAGATAATAAGTTTGATCCTACAGGAATGAATTTGTTGTATAATAGTACTGATTGTCAAATTCTTTTGACCTCTAATGAAGGTTGGGGATTGAGCTTGACTGAAGCTATTCTTTGTGGTAATCCTATTATTGCAAACACAACAGGTGGTATGCAAGATCAAATGAGATTTGAAGATGAAAATGGAAATTGGTTTACTCCATCTCCTGAAATCCCCTCTAACCATACAGGAAGATATAAAAAACATGGTGAGTGGGCATTTCCAGTTTATCCAGCTACAAGAACACTTGTAGGTTCACCTCCCACTCCTTACATTTGGGATGACCTTTGTAAAGCAGAAGATGCAGCTCAACGTATTATGGAAGTTTATAATTTAACTCCTGAAGAACGTAAAGCTAAAGGTTTAAAAGGTAGAGAATGGGCAATTGGAGAAGAGGCTGGTTTTACTGGAGATACTCAGGGTAAACGAGTAATTGAGGCCTTTGATGAATTATTTACCACTTGGAAACCAAGAGAAAAATATGAGCTAATTAATGCTCTTGAAGTAGAAGATAGAATTATAAACCATAATTTGTTATATTAAAATGAAACCGTTATTTGTAATAAGTTGTCCCTTTGATACCTACAGTGGCTATGGAGCTCGCTCAAGGGATTTAGTTAAAGCCATTGTAGAAACTGAAAAATATAATGTTAAATTATTGTCCCAAAGATGGGGTAATACACCTTTTGGTTTTTGTACTGATAATCCTGAGTGGTCGTTTTTGAATGATTTGACTTTACCAAACAATCAACTTACAAAACAACCTGAAATTTGGGCTCAAATCACAGTACCAAATGAATTTCAACCTGTTGGAAAGTTTAATATTGGATTTACAGCTGGTATTGAATCTACAGTTTGTCCTCCTGAATTCATTGAAGGAATTAACAGGATGAATTTAACTATTGTCTCTTCAGAACATGCTAAAAAGGTGTTTCAAGACTCAAAATTCGAAAAAAGAAACAAACAAACAAATGTTTTAGAGGGAAATGTTGCTTTAGAAAAACCAGTTGAAGTATTATTTGAAGGTGCCAATACTGATATCTACAAAGTAATTGAATCACATCAGGTTAAAAGTATTGACTTGAGTTCAATTAAAGAAAACTTCTGTTATTTGTTTTTAGGTCACTGGATGGAAGGTGATTTGGGTGAAGATAGGAAAAATGTAGGATTGTTGGTAAAAGCATTTTTGGAAACGTTTAAAAATAAAGCCAATAAACCTGCTCTTATTTTGAAAGCTAGTCAAGTAGGTGCCTCTTATATGGATAGAGAAGCTATTCTCCATAAAATCAAAAAGATTAAACAAACAGTAAATTCTAAAAATTTACCTAATATCTATTTACTTCATGGTGAGTTTAGTGATTCAGAAATAAATGAGCTGTATAATCATCCTAAAGTAAAAGCAATGGTTAATTTAACCAAAGGTGAAGGATATGGCCGTCCATTACTTGAGTTTACTCTAACTAAAAAACCATTGATTACTTCAGGTTGGTCAGGACAGATGGATTTCTTAGATCCCGAGTTTACTAATTTAATAGGTGGTACTTTAACTCCAGTTCATCCAAGCACTAGAAACCAATTTTTGATTCAGGATTCACAATGGTTTTCTCCGGATCATGGGCAAGTAGGTTTCTTCTTGAAAGATGTTTTTGAAAACTATAAAAACTATACTGATAAAGCCAAACGTCAAGCCTATAAATCTAAAAATGAATTTAGTTGGGATAAGATGAAGGAAAAAACAGATGAATTACTTACCAAATACATTCCTGAATTTCCTAAACAAGTTGAACTTAAACTTCCTAGCTTGAAAAAAATCGAATTGCCAAAACTTAAAAAAGTAGAACAAAATGGATAATCTAATTATATGTACTCGTTGTGGGTCTGATGCCTGCTACGTAGAGGAAGTAAACCAAGACATTAAAACATATTTTTGCTATGGATGTGGTTTTCAAACTAATTCATTAATGAAAGAAGGTGAAACATTCTATGAGGAACAGGCCTTTATTCTCCCAGAATTGTATAAAGACTTGTTTAGTAAAGATGAAAATGAACTTGTTTGGATGCCTTCAATGGTAAACATACCTGATAAAGGAATGATTTTTGCTAATGGTCCTTCAAAAGAAGATTGGGGATGGGCAGCTGTAAAAGCAGTTAAAGTTACAGAAGAAGAAAAAACCAAATACCCAATACCAGGAAAAAAAGACCAATATTACGAGTGGAGAATGGATATGACTACTCTTCAAATGTTTCCTGAGCGTGAATTTATGGAAGCTCTTTCATACATTGGTGTTTTACCCGAATGATTAGCATAGCAATTACAGTTTGTAACGAACACAAAGAGCTAGAGACTCTGTTGGATTATCTATCCGACAGAGCTCTATCTCCTTATTATGAAATAGTTATCCAAATAGATAAAGATAACCATACTGAAGAAGTAGTTAGTACAATTATTGGTAGGGGAATAAAACATTGGTTTTATTCATTGAATAAAGATTTTGCTTCATATAAAAATGAACTAGCAAACCATTGCTCAGGAGAATATATCTTCCAAATCGATGCTGATGAAATTCCATCACAAGAATTACTCAATATGCTTCCAGACATATTAGAAAGTAATCCCGAGGTGGATGTATACTTAGTTCCTCGGATTAATACCGTAAGTGGTATCACCGAGGAACACATCCTGAAATGGGGTTGGAAATATGAAAATGAAAGAGTAAATTGGCCGGACTACCAATTTCGAATTTATAAAAATACTCCTTCAATAAAATGGATAAATAAAGTTCATGAAAAGTTGGATGGTTACAAACTTTTTAGTACATTACCCCCACAAGATGAATTCTGTTTAATTCATCCAAAAACAATAGACAGACAAGAAAAACAAAATCAATTTTATGAATCTATCTAAAATAACTAATTATTTCTATCCTTATAGAATATTAGATATTGGAGCTAATGTAGGTCAATTTCATTCTTTATGTAAATACCATTTTCCCAATAGTTATATTTTTTCAATTGAAGCATCAAATGAATGTGAACCCTATCTTAAACAAATAACAGATCAATATTATATAGGTTTATTAGCAAAAGATGAATCAGAATATAAATTTTATTCTCTTAAAAACAATCCAGTAAACACGGGAAATTCAATTTATAGAGAATTAACAGATCATTATTCAGAATCTAATCTAGATATAATAAATAAAAAAGGAATCAAATTAGATAATCTATTTGAACCAGAATCAGAGTTTGATTTAATAAAAATTGATACTCAAGGTTCTGAATTAGATATTATATTTGGGGGGATTGAATTATGTAAAAAAGCTAAGGGAATATTATTAGAAGTATCTTTAACTCAATATAATGAAAATTCTCCATTGTATGACGAAGTAATAGAATTTATGGATAATTTTGGATTTAAAATAGGAGAAATATTGGACGAAAATACTCTTCCCTCAATCCACCAGCAAGATATTTTATTTGTAAAAAAATAATATGAAAACAGTTTTATTTTTTGATTCTAATTTAAATGAAAGAGGAATTAGTGTAAGTACATATGATTATGCCTGTTACAATGAAACTATTTTAGGTAATAAATCAATCATAGCCTCTTATAAAACAGGAGAGTTAACTAGTTACAATAAATTTAAACAACGTTTTGATGAAATTTATTTAATTGATACTTTTAATGATTTAGAAAGAATAAAATGTGATTATGTGTATAATCAAAAATTTGGATTTAATGATGGAAATTTAGTTTCTACTGCTAAAAATTTAGTACATGCTGTTTTTCCTTCATATCAACCACATGGAGATGTATACGCTTATATATCTAAATGGTTAGCTTTAGGATTAAAAGAAGGAACTATAAGATGTGAATTCACCCCAACCCCAGATCCTTCTACAATTAAAGAAAATATTTCTTATGTTCCATATATGATAGATTTACCTGAAATAAATGAGGATTTTAAAGAATTTTTTAATATTAAAAAAGAAGAATTAGTTATTGGATGGTATGGAGGAATTAATAGTTTTGATGGAGAATTAAATATAGCTAGACAAGCGGTAATAGATGTAGCTAAAAAAAGAAAAAATGTTAGATTTATATTTATGAATCAAGAAGCATTTTGTAATGAAGAAAATATTGTATTTGTTGAAGGAACAACAGATGTAGAACAAAAGACTGCTTTTATAAATACTTGTGATGTTATGCTTCATGCTCGAGAAAGAGGAGAAACATTTGGTTTAGCTATAGCTGAATTCTCTACTAAAAATAAACCTATAATTACTTACATTAATTCTAGAGAAAAAAATCATATAATGACTTTAGGCAATAAAGGAATATATTACCATGATTATAACTCATTATGTGACATATTAATGAATATTCAAAAATCAGATATAGAAGGAAAAGAATGGAATTGTTACCAAGAATACACCCCCGAAAAAGTAATGGAACAATTCAATAATGTATTTTTAAAATGAAAATCCTTTATATAACAAATCACATGGATATAGCCAGAGCTTCTGGTGGATTTATTAATGACTATCAAAATGATTTGGTATTTTATGGTTTAAGAGAATTATTTGGGGATGATGTTGTAGATAGTACTCAAATTATTTCTTTATATAAAGAATATGAAGGAAAAATTCACCCTCAACATTTGTGGGGAGGAATGACTACCTTTTGGTTAATTGGAGAAAATAATATTGATCGTTCTAATATAGAAGAAAAAATTAAAGACAAATATTATGATTTAATAATTTATGGTTCTATTAAGCGTTGTAAACAATACTATGATTTAGTATCTCAAGTATATCCTCCCAATAAAATAATATTAATAGATGGGAATGATGAACCTGATTTAGATCCATTATATGAAAAACATTTGTATTTTAAAAGGGAATTAATTACTAATCATTCTAATTTATTACCTATTACTTTTGGAATACCTACTTGCAAATTAGCCATTCCTAATAAAAATAAAACTCAAGAATATGCTACTTGTATTCCTGGCCAACCTGAAACTTATGTTTTTAAGGATGAACAATCATATTATGAAGATTACCAAAAATCCTATTATGGTGTTACTATGAAAAAAGCAGGTTGGGATGCAATGAGACATTACGAAATTTTAGGAAACTATTGTTTTCCTTATTTTTTAGGATTAGAAGACTGTCCTGAAGATACTCTAGCAAATCTCCCTAAAGAATTACTATTAAAGGGAAGAAAATTAGCAGAAAACTTTGATGAGCAAGAATATTTTATTATATTGGATGAAATATTTGAATTTACTAAAAACAATTTAACAACAAAAAACATAGCAAATTATATTATATCTAAATTATGATTTTAAAAGAAAACATCAAATCACTAGTAGGTAACCATGTTGCTCCCTACATTTACAATTCTAACAATTTCGAACCAGGTAAAACTCCTATTTATTATTCTGGTCCTTATTGGGATAATAGAGAAATCGAAGCCGCTATTGACACTTTTCTGAATGGAAAATGGATTACCTCAGGAGAAAAAGTATTTTTATTTGAAAAATATTTCAGTAATAAATTTAACTGTAAACATTCCTTTATGGTCAATTCAGGTTCATCAGCTAATTTGGTGTTGATGACTGCTCTAAAGAAAAGATTTAACTGGCAAGATGATGATGAAATTATAGTTTCACCTGTTGGATTTGCTACTACTATTTCTGTTATTCACCAAAATAGACTTAAACCTGTTTTTATCGATATTGAATGGGATACTTTGAATTTTGATCTAAACCAAATTGAAGATAAAATTACACCTCGTACTAAAGCAATTTTTGTTTCTCCAGTATTAGGTAATCCTCCCGATATGGATAAATTAGTTGCTATTTGTGAAAAACATGGATTGAAACTAATTGGAGATAACTGTGATAGTTTAGGATCAAAATGGGATGGTAAATATTTGAATGAATATTATGTTGCATTTTCAAATTCATTTTATCCAGCTCACCACATTGCTACTGGAGAAGGAGGAATGGTTTGTACTAATGATGAAGAATTGAAAAAACTTATGGTTAGCATAGCCTGGTGGGGACGAGATTGTTATTGTGTAGGTTCTGCTAATTTATTATCTTGTGGTACTTGTGGAAAACGTTTTGATAATTGGTTAGAATCTTATGATGGTGTAATCGATCACAAGTATGTATTTTCTAATATGGGATATAATCTAAAACCCTTAGATCTACAAGGAGCAATAGGCTCAGTCCAATTAGATAAATTTGATGAAATTGAAGAAAATAGAAAACGTTCCAAAGAAACTATAGAACATATTTTTACTTCAAATATTCCTAATATTAGAGGAGTTAAATCATTAGATAAATCAGATGTTAGTTGGTTTGGTACTCCTTTTATATGTGAAGAACCTGGATTAAAACATAAACTAGTTCAGTATCTGGAAGACAATAAAATCCAAACCCGAAATTATTTTGCTGGAAACATTTTGATGCACCCTGGATATAGTTTCTTGGATGACTATAAACAATATCCTGAGGCAAATAAAGTATTAGATAAAGTGTTTTTTATTGGAGCTGCTCCTCATTACACCGAACCTGTGTTTGAATACATTCAAGATGTAATTAAAAAGTTCTAATATGGATTTACAATCTAGCATCAAAAAACAAGGTAAATATGTTACTCAAATAATCCATTTTGTTGGAGGAGAAAAAAGAACATTTAATAACATTAAATCATCTGAGGTAAAACAAGGTCAATTCACAAAATTGACCACCTTAGATGGTAGAATGATTTTAATAAATGACAAAAACGTTCTGTGTATAGAAGTTTTTCCAGAAAATGAATAGAGTATTAGTTTTAGGTGATGGAATCTTAGGAAGCGAACTTGTTAAGCAAACAGGGTGGGATTATTTATCAAGAAAAAAAGATGGGTTTGATATTACAAACTCATTTTCTTTCAATAGATTAATAGATTGGTCGGATGATAGATGTGCTGGCTCTGCTTTATATACAACGGTTATTAATTGTATAGCTTATACAAGTACTTATTCCGAGGACCGAGAATTAAATTGGAATATAAATTATAAAGCAGTAGCCGAATTAGTAGACTTTTGTAATTTATGGGGAATCAAGTTAGTCCACATATCCACAGATCATATCTATGCTAACTCCAAAACCCAAACATCAGAAAATGAGGTTCCGGTTCATATGGAAACTTGGTATGGCTACACTAAATTATTGGGAGATGCTCACGTACAATTAAAAAGTAATAATTACTTGGTAATTAGAGAATCTCATAAACCATATCCTTTTCCTTATAAAATGGCTTGGTCCGATCAAATAACTAATGGAGATTATGTCAATGTAATAGCTGATTTAATTATTAAATTGGTAAATAATAATTCAACAGGAGTGTTTAATGTTGGCACCCAAGAAAAAAACTGGTATGCCTACACCAAAGAAGAATTTAATACCACAGCATCACCCAAATACCATAAAGCACCTCCAGACATAACAATGAATTTAGAAAAATTAAGTAATGAACTTAAAAACATTAATAAATAAAAGTTGGTATGGTACTATAGGTTATATTTCATCTCAAGATGATTTAAATCTATTGGAACAATATATCTTATTCAACCTTCCAGTTCTAAAAGAGTTCAAAAACATCGTAGTTGCTACTAACTATAAAAACTATCCTGAATTTATAGAAGAAAATACTCAACTATGGAAAAAATATTTTCCTGAGTGTATTATTATAGATAACTTACTTAACAGAGGCCATAACCACGGTTATACTGATTTGGATAATTTAGTATTTAACTATTGCAAAGAAAACAATATTGAATGGTTATGTAAATCAGCTAATGATGTTATTTTTGAAGAATCGATTTTAGAAAAAGAAATAGGAAAATCTGATTTTTATTACATGAATGGAATTGGGTATGGAGGAATGATTAACTATAATTTTGATATGGATAAAATAATTGAAGAAGATTTTTACCCACAAACTAATTTTTATTTCATTAATGTATTGAAAACTGATTTCATTAATGATAAGGATTATTTGGATGAAACCTATAATGTTATCTCTAACATTCATGATTATAATGGACGTATATGGGAATATTTTAGAGGATGGTCTTGTGAAGATTTTTTGAAGAATTGTGTTACTCGTAATAAATTATCCACGGAACACTTGGTTTCCGAAAAAAATTATCGTACATTACTGCAAGTAGTAAAAGACAACCAAATACATGATTCAAGTCATAAACAAATAATGATTGAAGGTGTATGTCATTTCCCCTACCCTGAACAACAAATTATAAAAATATGAACTTATTTGAAATAAACGACAAAGGATCTTGGATTACAGATAATCCAATGCATTGTTATGATGATGGTTTGAATACTAGACTTTTAACACTTCTAAAAAATAAATCAGTTTTTGATTTTGGATGTGGAGATGGTAATTATCTAAAAAACCTTAAGGAAGTTTGTTCGTTGGTTAAAGGTTGTGATGGTAATCCTTTTACCGAACAATTAACTGATGGATTAGGATTTGAAGCTGATTTATCTATTCCTCAAGATTTTGGAAAATATGATTGGGTAATATCTTTTGAAGTAGGTGAACACATACCTAAAGAATTTGAAGATGTTTTTATCGATAACCTATGTAATCACGCGAAAGAAGGAGTTATTATGAGTTGGGCTTATCCAGGACAACCAGGAGAGGGCCATATTAATTGTCAATCTACGGAATATATTATTGAAAAAATGTATGAGAAAAATTTTCTAGTAGATTATATTGAAAGTGATAATTTAAGAACTTTAGCTGAAACATGGTGGTTTCAATCTAATTTGTTAATTTTTTATAGAATACCAAAATGTTAAGAATATTTCAACGCCATTGTTTGTTTTCACCAAACTCTGAACATAAAGGAAGACCTGAGTGGTTTGATAGAGAAAAAATGTTTGATTCTTTTCTATCTACTTTAGACAATAGAGTAGAATTAACCTGTATGTTCGATTCAGGTAGAGGAGAAGTAGATCAACATTTTCTTTCAAATAAAAATGTTAATATAGTTTCTAGAAAAGGAGGAAACGATGCTATATCTTTCTTAAATGTTTTGAACTACATTAAAGAGCAACAATATGATAATAATGATATTATATATTTCCTAGAAGATGATTATATTCATCTCCCAGGATGGATAGATATTATGTTGGAAGGTTTTGAATATATAGGAGCCGATTATTATACCTTATATGATCATCCTGATAAATACGGTCCTACTAGTTACCCAATGTTATATGAGGATTTAGTATCTAAGATATTTGCAACTCCTAGTGTTCACTGGAGAACCATACCTAATACAACAAATACTTATGCTTGTACTTATGAAACCTTAATGAAACATTTTGACATACACATTAAATACTGTGATTTAGTTGAAAAATGGACTAAGGATTCTCATAAATTCCAAGAGCTTTGGAATATAGGTTCTAATCTAATATCTTGTATTCCTGGGTATTCGGCTCATGTAGAAGATAATATGTTGTCACCTGTTATAGATTGGAGTAAAATATGATTAGTGTAGTAATTCCTACTTATAAAGAACCAGAAGCTCTAGACATATGTCTAAAATCAGCAATTAATGGACAACAAAACAAAAATCAAATTATTGTTGTAGTTGATGGTTTTTATGATATAAATGAAAAAATTTTAGAAAAATATAAAAAACACATTGATGTTTTAAATATAGAAGAAAATGTGGGAATGATTCGAGCAATGAATTTAGGTCATTATAACGCCCACTATAACCTAGTATTTCATGTTCAAGATGATAATGTATTTCCTAAAAATTGGGATACCATTTTGGAAAAAAACTACCAACCAGGATTTGTTTTAACTCCAAATCAAATAGAACCTTCTTCTTCAATGTTTAGACAATTTAAAATTAATGATTTGGGTCGTGATCCTAAAAATTTTAATTTAGAAGAATTTTGGGAATATGCTAGTTCTGTTTCACACTCAACAATTGAGGAGGTAGGATCCACATTCCCTTTCCTAATTAATAAAACTGATTATCTTCGTGTTGGTGGATTAGATGAAACATACCCAGGTCCTTGGGCAGTTGATTGGGAATTTTTTATGAAATGTTCATTATCGGAAATGAAAATGATGCGAACATATGAAGCTCATTTTTACCATTTTGTTAGTTTAGGAACCGCTCCTACCCCCGAAAAAGTTGAAGAAAAAATAGAAAAAGAAAAAAGTTGCCATGAATACGCAAAATACAAATGGGGTAACTATATTTATTCCCACCCAGAAACAAATACAAAATTTATTTTATGATATTTGGATTTTATAATAAACGAGACAAATCACAAGAAACAATTGGTCGCACAGTTGGTTTTTCAAGATTGGAGGCAGCAAAATACTTTGCTGAACGTAAAAAATTAAAATTAAAAGAGTTTTTAAGAATATTTGGTGTTAAAACAATTATATGAAGAATTTTGGTAAAAATGTAAATATTAAATCTAAAAACCAACCTAACCTTAGTGAAAAAGATATATTCATTAATGTTGTAGGTTTGTTAGACCAATGTTGGGAACGAACCAATGTTTTGGGTGAGGATTTTAATATGGATATGTCTACTTATGACGAACCTTTTTATTTAGTAATTGAAAACCTATTTTATGTAAAATATGGTGAATGGAAAACGGATGTTATTTTATGGTGGGTGTATAATCGATTTAATGAAGAAGGTGAATTAATGCCTATCAAGTTAAATGACCATGTTGAAAAAAAAGAAGAGGAAATAATAGTAGAAACACCAGAGGAACTCTGGAACTTTTTAAAACGAATAGAAAAAATTAAAAAAGATAAATAAGTTATGACAAATTGTGTAAAATGTGGAGAAATCATTCCTGAAGGTAGACTTAAAGCCTTACCTGGAGCTAAAACATGTGTTAGCTGCTCCAGCGTACAGAAAAAAGGAACAGTAACCATTATGAAAGGTGAGGGAGATCACACATGGATTGAAACAATCCATTTGGAACATGAGGACTACAAAAAGTACATGGAGGCAGAAAACAAATTAAGGAAAATGGGTAATTTTTATCTTGATCCTATTGACCCACCTACAGAAATTCCTTATGGATTCAATGAAGTAAAAGTACCCAAAAACGATCAGGAGGAATAATAATGCCTAAAGCTTTGTGCCCTTTGTTGTGACTTTGAAAAATCCTTTAATATTTATAATCGATGGGAAGAATTAAAAAATATCTCACTGAAGAAGAAAAGAAGTTGGCTCAAAAACAAGCTTCAAAAAAATATTATTGGAATAACAAAGAACAAGAGGATGAAAAGGCAAGAACAAGATATCAAAATAATAAAAATATGCACCGGATGTAAAGTTGGAAAAACACTTGATAAGTTTTATGCTCATAAAAGAGAAAAATATGGAGTAAAAAGTAAATGTAAAAAGTGTGAACAAGAGATAAGTAAAAAATATAGAGAAAAAAATTCTGAAAAAATAAAAGAATCTAGAATAAAATATAAACAGTATCATAAAGAATATTATCAAAATAATTCTGATACTATAAAAACTAGAATAAAAAATTGGCAATTAGAACATAAAGAAGAATTAAATGAATATTGGAAGACTTATAGAAATGAACGCTACCAAACTGATTTACTCTTTTCTCTTAAAAACAACTTAAGATGCAGAATAAACTCAGCTATAAAAAATAATAGTAAATCATCAACAAGTGTAGATCTTTTAGGTTGTTCAATTGAAGAATATAAATTATATTTAGAAAAGCAATTTGATGAAAATATGAACTGGGAGAATTGGGGAACTTATTGGGAAATAGATCATATTAAACCTATATGTACATTTAATTTATCACTTAAAGAGGATCAATTGTTGGCTTTTAACTATAAGAATACTCAACCATTAGAAAAAAACAAAAACCGAACTAAATCTAAAAAATATGCCTAAACGTAGGGATTTATCTAAACAGGAAATTATTGGAGCAATGAATAAAACTAAGTCTGTACGTAGTGCAGCTAGGTATCTTAATTGCTCATATATTCATCTTAAAAAATGGATGAAATTCTACGATGCTACTGAACCTGGCCACGCTAATCTATTTGACCAGCACAAAAACCAATCAGGCAAAGGTATTCCCAAATTCTTAAGTAATGGAAAACCAAGGCGAGATTTCTCGTTAATTGATATTATTGAAGGTAGAGTAGATCCTTCATCTTTCAATCCTGATAAAATTAAATGGAGACTAATACAGGAAGGATATTTAAAAGAAGAATGTTACTCATGTGGTTTTCATGAACACCGTTTACTAGATTATAAGATGCCAGTAATAATGAATTTCAGAGATGGTAATAAGCAGCACTATCGTCTTGAAAATTTAGAATTACTCTGTTACAATTGTTATTTTTTATATCAAGGTGATTTATTCACTGGTAAACAGTTAGAAGGTTTTGAGGATCATAGGAAAGTAAGCAACTCAGAATTTAATTGGGAAGTAGACGAGTACACACAAGAACGCCTAAGAGAATTAGGGTTATATGAGCCAAAACCACTTGATGATGGTTCGGAATTTATTTCTCGATTATAATAAGAAAAAATCTAATATTTATCACCGTGGGAAAAAAACGAGTACCATTACTAAAAAAAGGAAAGCACAAAAAACATGATGCTATTGTAAATGATTTTGATGCTCAAAAAGAAAAACACCTAGAAAAACTAGCTACTAAGACTCTACAAGAACAAGAAAAACTTAGTAGACTAAAAGAAAAAAATATCAATACAAACTTTTTTAAATTATTTTGATTATGGTAGCCGAAATTACAGTTAGCAACACAGAAGAGTTCCAAGAACTAGTGGATAGTAAGGATTTTAGAATTGCTAAAGCCATTGTTGAAGGCATATTAGATAATATAAAAACAACCAAAAAACATATTCACGTATTGACTGTGACTTGTTTAGAGGAAGGTGAAATATACGATATAACAATCGAACGTAAGTATTTTGCCGAAACATTAGAAGAAAATTTACCCTACTACATTAGGGAAGAAAGATATGAGGACTGTCAACTTATTGTTAACGCTATCAATGTGTTAAAAACTCCTCAATCTAAAGCCAAAAGAGGAAGACCTAAAAAATCTTAATCTAAATTTGGCTCCTTAAGATTTTGTTGTTATATTGACAACAAAAATAAATTATGAAAAAGCTATTCACAGAAGAATTCAAAGAAAAATTCAAACTAGCGTTTACTCGCTTTATGAATGTCATCATTGTTACTTCAACTTTGATTGCCGGTTTTGGACTAGGTTACTACTTCCAGGAATTGAGAATGCAACCTAAAGCAGTTAATGAAACTATTTTAAACAAAGAAGTTCGTATTGCAATTGATTCAGAAGATAAACTGATTATTATGGATCGTAAAACTGGTGGTTATACTATTTATAGTGATTCTATTGGAAGAATTATCTTTAAAATGTATGCTACTAAAATTGCTAGCCCTGTAGAAACTAAATAATATGGGAATATTTGCTAAATTAAAAAATTGGTATTTGATTATTATTCTAGGTGTTGTAGGAATAATGTACTACAATATTAATAGAAGATTAGATTATTTTGAAGACCGTTTAGATTTAGCAACAGGAACACTATCGCTTCAAATGTACGAGTCAATCGAACACTGGAGCGATAGTTTAAATGTTCCCAAGTATATTGCTTACAATGTAGCTTATCAGGAAACTGGCTATAGAGGTCCATTTCATTTCAATTATAATCCTTATCAAAAGTCATTTGCTGGTGCTGTAGGACCTATGCAGATTATTACTCGTTGGGCACATCCTTATGTTAACCGTCGTTTGAGTGAAAAAGAATTAAAAACTAATATTGACTTGAATGTTAAAATTAGTATGCAAATGCTACGTAAATGGTATCAGATTCATGGTGATTGGACATTGGCTTGTGGTGCTTATAATTCAGGAAGCCCAATCAGAAATGATTATGCTGTTTATGCATCAAGTAATAAAGATTATAAAAGCAAATGGTTGAAACTTTAATAAAAAAGCCATGTATGTATCAGCATGGCAACCAAGAAAAAATCATCATCAGCAAGTGCATTTTCGCACTACAAAGTAAAACCCAAAGTACGCAGACCTGGAGTTCACGCTAAAACAAAAACAAGTAAATCTAAAAACGCAACCAATTATAAAAAATTATCTGTCGGACAAGGATAAAAGAATTAAACCAATAAAATTTATGTCAAAAACAAGTAACAAACAAAAAATCGAAACACTAAAAATTTGGTTAGACGGAGTTAAAAAGAAAACCCCAAAACCTAAACAGCCCAAATGGATTAAAGATCTAGAATATGAAGATTAGTCCTGGAGGAGCACTTGAGTTTTTCCATAGTATTCCAGATGACATATTAATTAAAATAGCAGCCTATGATTGGGCTGCTTTGGAATCACTATGTGTTGCTCTTACTTTAGACGTACAACTTATTAAGGAAGAAAGAGAAAAATTTTCTAAAAAAGATTTGGCTTCCTGAAGGATTGTTCGTACATTTACCTCATAATAGAGGTTATGGCATTACATGAATTCACTCATTTAACTGGTAAAGGAAATAAAAGAACTAGAATAGTTCATAGTCCAACTACTAGTTTTAGTTTAAAAAATCCTGCAGCATATGGTAAATTTATTGCTGTGAGAGTATTTAAGTACAAATACGAAAATCCTTATATTGGGCCTACTTTATTTGTAGATGATAAAGGAAAAAAGTTTATTGTACCTGGTTGGATTCCAGTAGTACCTGAAACTACTTATGATGATATTACTTGGATTAAACCTGAAATAAATAAAGTAAAAGAGGAAGCTCAAACTTGGAAGTTTGAATCAAGTAGTGATCCTGGTACTTTTTATATAGTAAGAAAAGCAGGTGAAACTTATAAGTGCTCTTGTCCTGGAGTATGGAGATCAAAAAATAGAAAGTGCAAACATATTTTGAAAGTAGAAAATGATAACAAATAAACGTCCTAAATCAAAAATCGAAATCGATTTAACAGGTCCTGATGGTAATGCTTTTGTATTGTTAGGTATTACTAAAGATCTATGTAACAAAACAGGTATTGAGTGGGAACCAGTCTATAAGGAAATGACAAGTGGTGACTATGAAAACCTACTCCAAACAATGGAAAAGTATTTTGGTGAGATTTTAGTCATGTACAGGTAATTTGGCTTTGCAAGATCTTTTTCGTACATTCACATCATAATAAAAATTAAGGTTATGGAAAAATTTGAAAGAACATTTCACGAGTTTGCTAATGAAAAGTACCACAATGAAGGATACAAATCTACCTGGTACTACGATACTACTAAATCACAAAGTGGTCCTTATAAAACAGAGGTTACTTACCCTAAAGGTCATAAGTTTGATAAGGTAAAAGTAGAAAAAAAGAAACCTTATAGTGGTCAACCTGTTGTTATGGTATTTAAGACATCAAACAGGTCTAATGCTAGAACTAAAATGAAAGTTTGGAATAATGAAAATGTAGACTACATAATGACTGCTCCTGAACTACCAGGTGTTCCTGAAGATGCTATTATTTTGGAATTGGCTGTTGGTGAAAGTTTTATTAAATCACTGCAATTAAAATACTCTCTGTAATATTTATAATAAAATGGAAATAAACCAATATCATAAATTATACCGTTCATTAAGTAATGGAGGAGCTGATGTTAGAAAAGCCCAAGGTTGGGATGAATTTTTCGAACCAGCATACTACTCTCCTGTTTATCCTGGAGATATACCTGCAGAAATTCCTGAATTTACTACCAGTGAATTAGGTATTAATCACCCTATGGATTCTTTTTCAAAAGATGTTCCTCAATATTTTGTATTAGTAATTGATAATGTTGATGAATTTGAAAACGGAGAAATATTTGTTGATACTCAAGGATTTGATTACGTTAGATACGGATATGGTATTAAAAAGCCTGAACCTATGGAAGAAGTAAAACAAACCATGGAAGGTCAAGAAGAGGAAGGTAATGAATTATATGATTGGATTTCCGATATGTTAAAATACAAATCATACGATGAAGTTGCTAAAATACTTAAACAAACTTTATATGATGCTTTAGAAGATGAAGAATTAGTAAATAAGGTAAAAGCTGACTATGAAGGTATAGAAGATTTAGAAAAAACTGAATTAGACGAATACCTTAAACGCCAGTGGCAACATAGAGCTGGTATTATTAAATAATATATAAAATGAAAAAATCAGATAATTTCAATATTAAACAGTGGTTAACTGAAAACAAAGTAACTACTCAGTCTCGTTTAAACGAGGCTATAGGTATAGGTCCTATGGGTGCAACATCTCAAAAGAGATTCTCAGCAGTCCCCGGTGAAAAAGAATCATCCGCTCCTGATGAATTTTCCCTTTCAGTAGTTACTAATCCTTTAACCGGAAGAAAAGCCAATTTCAATTATAAATTGAAAGATGTAGAATTTGAAAAGAAAAAATTACAAGAACTCTTTGGTGGTTTATTCAAATCATCTCCTAAAATCAAATTTACATTTGAAAGAATAGGTGATGTAAAAGAGAAAAAAGCCACTATGGAAATTAAGTTAAAAGACGATAAATTTGTTTTAGCTAATTCAACAACAACAGAAGATATTACTGGTAGTATTCCTGATGAAGGCGAAGCTAAAAAATTCATTGATTACTTACTTAACAAATCTCAGTGGGGTAAGGACTTAAAACAAACCTTTGAAAATATAGAACAGGCTTTGACTCCTGCTTCACTCAAGTAAAATCTTATTTAGAATCATTCTAAATGAACAACTTTAGGGCCTCGCATGAGGCCCTTTCGTATATTTATGTCATAATGAAAGAGCAAGATAAAATAAACGGTTTAAATAAAAGACACGTGGCCCAAATTATAAGAAGAAACATGGTTGAACGTGTTAAGCCAAGTAAGAAAGCATACGATCGAAAAAAAGAAAAAAGAAATTTGGCTTTTTAAGATCCTTTTCGTACATTCACAATATAGAAATAATAAAGGTTATGAATAAAATAGAAGTAAATCCCGATTTTAAGTTCAGTTTTGAAACTAATGAACAACTTAGAGATGCTGAACTGTCAGGTCATATTGATTTGTATGACATTGTTCGTATTTGTGTTAAAATGGATAATGGCAATCAAATTGATTTCCCATTAAAATCAAGAGAAGATTATATTAATGAAATTAATAGAATTAATAGTGATGATAGTCTTGAAGTAATTGAAGTTTATCAAGACAAACACATGTATGACGTTTACGATTACCTATAATAAATAAAATAAAAGTTATGAGAGTTACACTTAAAAAACAATTAGAAGCATTTGAAAAAGGTATTTACCTTGATAGCTATGGTGATGAAAATAGTGAATGTTACAATTTTTACGATTGGTTTTGTAAAGACACCGCTCTTAAAGCCAAAGCCGATAAGCTATTCAAACAAGTAAAACGTTGGGTCAAATTCCGTAACACTGATACTGAAAAAGTATATGTGTTCTTCAAAAACAACTGTCCCGTATTTGGTCCTCTATATGATGATTTCCGAATTTGTGATATGGAAACAGGTGATGTTATTTGGACAGTAACCCCCAAATGTGGACACTCAGGCAAAGCCGAAGTATGGGGTCGCCAAAACGATTTTAATGGACCTATTGCAGTGGGTCAAAACATGAACGAAATTTATAAACAATCATTCTAATAAAAGTTATGAATCTAGAAATAGGAAAAACATATTTAACCAAACACGGTAGATTCGTTAAACTTGACTGCCAGCCATGGGACGGAATTTTCAATGGAAACTACGAGCAAGATGGAAGAAATAATGGTTTTGGAAATGATTGTGGTAGATGGAAATCTGACGGACAAGCTTGGAATTTTTTCTTTCCGGCACATGAATTTTATACTCCCGAACATGATATCATAATGGAAGATTGTGATGAAGCAAGAGCTATTGCCGCACAAATGAAACTAGAAAGAAAACAAAAAGCATACGAAGAAACAAATTAAAATAAAAGTTATGAAGAAAACAAATATTATTACACCCATGTGGAAACAATGTCAAGAAGTACTTAAAGTAGGTGATTTGGAACTTGCCGATAAACTTCTAATGGAACTAGTTTGGAAACTAGCCGATTACACAATGTTGGGTTATAAAGATGCCGACGTGATTGAAGGTGTAAAATTGGAAGTATGGAAAGAGAGAGCATGGTTTTCAATTCAGAATGCTGGGCTCTTACCAGAATAATAAATTGTTGGTTAATATTTGACATTTTTGGTTAAATGTTGAATATGTATAACCGATATGATAGGAATATATAAAATTACAAACCCAAAAGGAAAATCGTATATTGGTCAATCAAGAGATATTGAACATAGATTTTATTACTATAATAAAAGTACTGATTGGATAAAAAAACAAACAAAATTATATTATAGTTTTATAAAATATGGACAAGAGAATCATCAATTTGAAATAATAGAAGAATGTACTGAAGATATGATTAATGAAAGAGAAATATATTGGATAAATTTTTATAATAGTGTAGAAGAAGGACTTAATTTAAAATATGGAGGAATCGGAGGAAGACATTCTGAAGAAACAAAACAAAATATAAGACAATCACTAATGGGAAAAAAACAATCTAAAGAAACCGTAGAAAAGAGATCCAAATCTCTCAAAGGACAGAAACGTTCTGAATATACTAAACAATTAATGAGTGAAGCCGGTAAAAATAAAGAAATAACTTGGGGAGATAAAATAAGTGAAAGTAAAAAAAATAGTACTTATCGCCACCCCAAAGAAACCATGGATAAAATTGCCCAAAAAAATAGCAAACCCATAGAACAATATACATCCGATGGGATTCTAGTAAACACATTCCCATCAGCTATGGAAGCGATGAAACAAACCGGAATAAAAAATGACAACATAAGTCAAAATTTAAGAGGAAAAAGCAAATCTGCGGGTGGATTTATTTGGAAATACAAATAATTTTTCGTATATTCATACTATGCCAAAAGAAAAAAAAGGACACACAGAATCAATAAAATATGACTTCAATACTGTTCCCGAATGTCAAGTTCAACTTGACAACGGGAAATGGTATAGAGTTACTCCACTACATTTTAGATCATTTAATGGTCCAAGACGATTTGTAAAGTATCCCGAAGGTGAACCTGTTTATGAGGAATATGATGGTGTTTTATACTATTGGAATACCAATACAAAGGTTAAAGAACCAATAGGAAAAGGAGTACAATACATAGATTCAATGCCTCGAATAACACAAATAAGGCCTCATGAAAGGCATCTACTAGACCACACCCCCTAATATGTATATACATGACCAACGAGGAACTAATCGAGGAATTGTATCATAAGGCACACCAAAAAGGATTCTACCAACAACTACACCAAAAAGTTGATGAATTAAAACAAAATAACCCAAGAATGCCTTTGTGTGATATTACCCAATCGGCCTACCGCCAAATCAAAAAAGAATGGCTAGAAAACAAAAGTGTAGGCTAACTACCTCCTCGGTTTTAATTGCTCTATTTTTATATGCCTTTGTAGGTGATGTTGCCTACCATGTTTTAACTTTAGAAACCAAAGACAGTGTAGTGGCCACTAAAGATACTCCTGTTGTTGTAAACAAAACAGCACTGTTTATAGGAGATTCACATACCGCCAACCACCAATTTGGTTGGCAAGTCCAATTATGTAAACAAACTGGGGTAAAATATAAGAATGTCTCTGTTTCAGGGAAATCCACAGGGTGGATGGTTTTGATGGCAAAGCAACATTTGTATAAGGGGTTGGGTTATTGTTTTATATATGGAGGAGCCAACGATATGTGGGGAGGCATTGAACCAAGAGTGGCATTTGATAATATACAATATATGGTGGAATTATGTGCGGCTAAAGGGGTGAAAGCGGTTGTGTTAACAGGGTTTGATGCAAAAAAGGTAACTAAAACCAATAACTTGGGATATCCGGAAAGATATTCTAGGTTTCAGAAACTACTATTGGATAGTTTAAAAGGGGCTACTGTGGTGGATACTAGAGTGATTGATAGAGGAGATTGTTGGGATGGATTATGTCATATGAATTATGGTGGGCATAAGAAGATTGCTGAGAAAATTATAAAAGACTTGGAATTTAAAAAGATTTAACGTATATTAATAATAAGTTATGTTTACATTATGGTTTAAAGGAGCAATAGCTCTAATGCTAGGATTGAGTGTTGGTGGGGCTGTCAAGACTCGAAAACAAATTAGAAAAGGAGAAATCCAATGGGTGGCTTGGAAAGGCAAGTATGATTCAGTATATTACGTTAAACAAAAGCAAAAATGAATAAACTTGATAAACAGTATCTTCAACTAGTTCAAGATATTCTTGACTATGGGGTTGAAAAGAAAGATAGGACTACAACTGGTACCAAAAGTATATTTGGTTATACCATTCGCCATAAAATGAGTGATGGGTTTCCTTTGTTGACTACCAAGAAAATGGCTTGGAAAACATTGGTAACGGAATTGTTATGGTTTCTACGTGGTGATACAAACATTAAGTTTCTTGTTGATAATGATTGTCATATTTGGGATGGTGATGCTTACAAACGCTTCTTGAATGAAACTATTAAAATTGAACCAGCAGAAGCAAAGGAAAGAGCTATTACACAACTGTTAAATAGTAAAGAATCAAAAGAAGAGTTCATCAACAAAATCAAAACAGATGATGAGTTTGCAAAAACGTGGGGTGAATTAGGACCAATTTATGGAAAGCAATGGAGAAGTTGGAAAAAGAGTGATTCATTTATTGTTGAAGATGATGTTTGGAAAAATAACGAAGGTTGGTGTTCGTTAAAAGATTTTAATAAAGGTGAATTATATATAGACCAAATCACAAACCTAATTAACGACCTTAAAACAAATCCAGATTCAAGACGATTAATGGTTTCAGCTTGGAATGTAGGTGAGTTGGATAAAATGGTTCTTCCACCTTGTCATTATGGATTTCAAGTTTATACGAGAGAGTTGAGTTTGGAAGAAAGATTTGAATTATTTAAAAAACAAAATAATGGTTCACATCCTGAAGATA
>ERZ869929.451-NODE-451-length-25352-cov-73.406491_pt1 | contig 25352 bp, 36 predicted proteins | sample MGYA00579312_ERZ869929 | MGnify/ENA primary metagenome ERZ869929 (study PRJEB32216, sample SAMN09231818) | wastewater metagenome | place: USA: Maryland | collected 2016-08-09 | study: EMG produced TPA metagenomics assembly of the PRJNA472060 data set (Reclaimed... | reverse complement strand
CAAGTTGCAGGGTATTCTTCGAGTGCGGATCTTCGGACGGGTGATAATGGGCAGTCACCACTGCGTTGAGGTCAATGATCTGTTCCGGTGTTATCTGGATAAAGGCTTTCATGGTTACACCGTGGCCTTGATCGCATCCTGAAAGGCTTTCTTGCTCATCGGGTTCGAGACCTTGCCGGCCTGCTCCAGTTTGCCGATTTCCTTCGCGGCGGTGGATGTGGAATTATTCCACTGCATGGCAGCCCATTTCACAGCCTTTTGAGAATAGGGATCGATCATCTCATCTTCAGATCCGGCGGGAGTGGGTTCTGGCGCTGGGGCGGGTTCGACTGGGGCGGAGATCATCAGCGGGGCATTCACTGAAGCGGGGGGATACATAAAGGGATCTGCATCGGGGATGGGGGTATCTTCCACATCCTCATAATCGGCCTCGATCACATCGGGGAGCGCAAGCTGCTCGATGGCGGAGATGGCACGGCGGCCCCAGTCACCACCAGCGTCCAGATGGACAACCCACGATGGGCCTTTGGAGAGTTTGCCGTTGATGTTCTTGGTGATTTCCTCCAAGCGGCGGATCAGGCGGAAGGGTACGCCAGTGATCGAATGGCCGGTGCTTTTGGCGATGGCATCGAAGGCACCGAGTTCGGCGGAGATGTTGCGGATGTCACGCACGGACACGGGCTGGAAAGTGAAGAACCCAACGGCGATGTGCGCCAGTTCGGGGATGACCACCTGCAAGCGGCCAACGGGGGACATGCGGACGGGTTCTTTTTTCGAGTTGAAATAGATGGGGGCATCCAGATCGATGGGGCGCTCCATGAATTCCTTGCCCGCCATGCCAACGGCGGCGCCGTCACGGACCAGCACTTCGGAGGATTCAGGATCGCGGTAAAAGATCCAGTAAGGGCCGGTGTCACGGGTGCCGGCCTTGGCGATCAGCCCGCCTTGCTTGTAGCATTCGTAATTCGCATCCCAAACCTGGTCCGGGTTGGAATTGGCGAAGCGGACGTTAATCTCCGTGGGGGAGGGGCCATAGACGCGGAGGAATTCGGCTTGCAATTCATCCGACAATTGGCCGGGCTGGAACGTGACGCGGAAGTGATCCAAGTCAACGGGCTTATCGTAGCTGGTTCCATCTTGGCGCTTGACGGTCTTTTTCTCGCCTTTGCGGATGTGGCCCAACTTCATAAAAGCCTTCTGGGTGTTGCTGGTGAGGTTGTGAATAGGCATGATCTTATCTCCTTGGGTGATTCTTTTCCCATGCTTTGATCTTTTCAAAGTCATAGGTATATTCCGATTTTTTGACATAACCACAGGTGTTAATGTTGCCGTGGCGGGTGCATCCCAGTTCGACATTCTCGTCTGTGATGCGGGAGGTTGCATAGATGGGGGATCCACACACGGCGCACACGTACTCTTTTCGTACCTTGAAAGCGTGTGCACGCTCGAATCCCTGTTCGATCAGGCTGCCCCATAGATCGGGGAGGGCACGGATCGCGCTGTAAAAATTTTTGTAGGCCCGTTCCATCTCGATGGATACGGTCGCATTCGTAACGCGGCCACAGTGACAGACATTCCCGTGCTCGGGGCAAATAATCAACACGCGGGGGGTGCCTGGCTGGTCCACGATAAAAAGCTGCCCATGGCACACACCACACACGAATTTTTCCACGATCATGGGGGCTTCCGTTTGAGTGAATGTGTCATCATCGGAAAGCATGAGGGCGAAGGATTCAAGAGGGGGGGAGGTCAACATAATTCCTCCATGGTCCCAATTTTTTCGATGATCGCATCCTGCGCATCCGCCAGATATTTATGAGCGGCGAATACGATGGCGTCAATATCATGGGGGTTGCGTTCGGCCTGCGTGCAGGCGGCTTCGACCATTTCGCACGTCATGCGCCACGAAAAAAGTTCGGTAACATTCGGGGGGAGGATCAGATCGGGGAGGGCTGGATCGTCATTGCTGCGCGCAAGGCGTTTCCATGCGCCACGGGCATAACGTGCCCAATGTTGCGAATCAATGGGGAAGTTTTCATCGCGGGATCCGTTGAGCATCCACGAATTTGAAAAGCGGCCGGAGTTTGTACGGCCTTGGCGCACCACTTCGGAAAGTGGGAGAGTGGGATCAATGATGTAATACGGGTCATAGAAATTCATGGGGGTTATCCTTGTTTGAAATGATTTTAGTACATACGGGCTAGGGTGTCAATAGTGACATATGTCATGACTTACGGATGTTATAATCTGTTATCCGAATACGTTCCTTATATCTCCACCTGGAGAAGCGTGTCGGAAGTGAGGACATCATGCCAAAAAAGACAACAGACTTTCCGGAGCAGATCAACCTACTTTGCCCGGAGGATACTACGATCATGCTGATTGCGATTGCTTATTATCGGGGCGATGGGGGGAAGTATGCCGGACCTGCGCGTGATTTTATTGCAACGGGGATCCGCAATTGGATCGAAGCACTGGCGCCGAAAGATCGCAAGCGCTTCGATGAAATCCTTGCCAATGTGAAGATTACTCGTAATCTTTCGGGGTGAATTCGGGGCCATTCATTCCAAGATCACGCTGCAATTTCAGCAGTTTGAGTTTTTCAATTTCGATCTTGGTGTCCTGGAGGATCACGTCATTTGTGGCCTTGGCAGCGCGCATCTCAATTGTGGAGCGGTGCAATTCTGCTTTTGCCTGGGCCTCTTGCAATTTGGCCTTATGTAATTCGATCTTGCGCTGCTTTTCGCAAGCGGTGAGATAGGCCTTCCATCCGGCGCCGATGATACAGGCGCCGGTAATGAACAGGGGGAGTACACAATACAGGGTTATGAATTCCATGGGGTTAATCCTTATGTAAGCACAACATCCCCGTGGTAAGGCGGGAGAGGCGGCGCTCTGTCTGTTCGGAGAGGTTCGCATACAACGACGGGCACCTTTCAATTTGTTCGCCTATGTCGCTCCAGTTGATAACCTCAACCTCTGCGGGGGTGTCACAATATACGCTGATTTCGCCGGTCTTGGATACTTCTACAATTATGGTCATGATCTTATTCTCCATTTGTTTTTTTGTTTTTCTGGGGGTCATAATACCCATTCACTGTGGCACGATCCGGGGAGATCGTGCCCTGGCAGGCGGGGATTATCTCGGGGTGTAACCATCACGGCGCAAGCCTGAAATAAACGCGGCCATTTTCTTTTTGTTCTTGAAAATTTCCACGTCATAGAATGCGCTGCCGTCGGGGTGTGTTTTCTCCCCGTCGTGGTGATTTACGACGTACTTGCACTTGCCAATGCCATACATGATGTGAAATTTTTTATTCATGGTTTTTTATCCTTTTGCCAACTTAAAGGCAAGAGCGACGGCGGAGCGTTTTGTTCTATAACTTGCAAGCATTTTCACTGTTCCTTTTTTGCCTGGGTGTACTTCGTAAACGTTCCAATTTTCAGTAGCTTTTTGAGCAACAAAAGTAACGCGATTAGATTTCATGGGGTCGAATTCCACGTAGTGGGAAAATTGTCTCACTCTGCCTTCTATTCTTTCGATCCCGTCAATAATGCGGCGTGTTTGGGTTGGGTCTTTCATTGTATTTTTCTCCTTATTTATGATTGGGGTTGAATTCGTTTCCTCATTGAACCCGCTTAAGCGTAGGACCTAGCTTAAGCGGGGCGGATCAGGTACGAATTACGAAAAATCGCTGAGTGTGGACGGCCGGCGATGAAGGCGGGCGGGATATTCGGGCTGATTCTCACGGTATGAGCGGACATCCTCAAGGGCTTGTTTGCGGTCCGTGCTTTGACAGACTGTTTCCCAGCCGTATTCGCGGCCGGTGTATTGTTGCACTTCCCAGATATACACGGGGCGGTATTCGGTGCCCCTGGGCATGCGCTTAAGGGGAGTTTGCCCGTCACGATAGTTATTGTATAACATGAGGGCGTCTGCTGATATTGAGCGGTAATAATCAGTGGCGCGGAATGTAAAACTACCCTGGTCATGGGTAGGGGGGACTGTCACAATGTAAATCATGATATTTTCTCCATTTTTTTTATTTTGCGTGTCTTTTGCCTTGCATGAATTCGATCCAGCGGCGGGCGCTTTTCTCGGGGTTCTTAGTGCTGAAGCGTGCCCACACTTCCCCGGCCGGGGTCCCTACTTCGCAAGTAGTGCCCGTGGATAAAATCACCAGTTTATCGGCGGGGTTGCTGAAGTGCTCATGTTCGTACAAGGTGTGGCCGGTGGTAAGGTCGATCACTTTGACGATGGCGCTAATAAGGGCACCGCCCCCCATGGAGCGGGCGTTATTCACCAGAAGCGGACAAGGGCGGGGACCAGTGGACTTTCCAACGGTGCCCATGATGTCATTTTCCTCGGGCCATGCGGTCCCAGTGAGTAAGTCACCAAAAAAGAAGCGCGCGCGGTGCTTATTCTCGTACAGGGCCTGTATTACGTCACGAACGGCGGCCGGGGTCTTTTCTGAAAATTCAAACGGGTTTGGGTTCATGTTTTTCTCCATTTTTTGTATTTTCACGGGGAGTTATATTCTCCATAAGTCCTACAATCGGCGGGGATTGTAGGACCTAGCAGGTATAACTACGGGGAGCGCTGCGCTTGCTCACTTTGCACTGGAAATTTTGGCCGGTGTGGCTAATATGTCATACAATTATCGTTATTTTTTGCCGGTACTGGTTGCGGCTTGAAAATATCTGGGGCGGGTATCTTCGCGGGTGGGAGTTTGACGGGAATAACGTCGGGCTTGGTAACTTTGCGGGTAACTTTGCCTATTTTCATTTTCCAACCTCCAGAAGCCTGGCGCGTTGACCTCTTGCGCCTGTTTCGTGTTCGATCACTACGCCACTTAAGACGACCTTACATAAAGTCCCCAGATATTTTCTTGCCTCAGTTGCCTTGGTGGTGGCATATATTCCGCTTGTGTTTTTTTCGCTGGGTTCGATTGTTGCATCAAGCAGCCATGACGCGCCGTCATTTACCCATAGAGTACAGGCTTGGGGAGACATAACGCGGACGATATTTCCCTGATTATCTTTGGCAATAATCAGGGATTTTATATATATGCCGGCTTGGCGTTCTTCGCGCGTAAGTCTCATATTATTCACCATTTTCGATCTGTGAGTATCCTACGCGGAGAGCGGCGTTATAAATCGCGGCTTGTTCCTCACGTGTCTGTGAGACTTCGCCGGGGCGTGCGGCGTGAATTTCAATCTTAATCATATCGTTGGCTTTATTGCTTGCGCGGATGTACTTGATCGCGGCGCGCTCATAATCACCAATTGCGGCGGCGTGCTTGGTCTCAAAGGCTTGTATATCTTCCTCTTTACTCCATCCGCCCGATTGCAGGCCGGCTGTATGAATATGACCATTTTCGGGATTGCGTGTCATGACAATCAACACGCTATAAGTGCCGGCCTTGGGTTTGTTCCATTTGCCTGTTTTGGGGTTAAGGGTTTGTGATACAAAGCGCTGGCCGTGCCCCTTCTTTGTTTCAATCCAGTAACGGATCTGGGTGCGAAGCCTGAATCCATAAGGGTAATCATCCACGACAAAGGCGGTATCTTCTGAAGCGTGACCGCTTAATGTTTCAACCTCAACGGGGCGAACGTCCACGTTTTCAGGGTTAAGGCGTTCTTCGCGGATGGCTTTATTCATACTTTCGTCATTGTCGGGGTAAAAGCTGATTGTAGCTAAATATTTTCCTGATTCTGTGCTGTATACGTTTCGAGTAGGCATTTTATTCTCCATTTTTTGATTTGTGGCCGCTGGGGAGCGGGGAAAATTCACATTCTCCATCGGGCCGGCAATGGGGGAGCATTGCCGGCCCTAGCAGGGGCGAATTTATGAGAGTTCAAATACTGCGCGTTCCATTTGGCCGCGGTGCAAAATTGAGGGGAGCCAAGCAGATACAAGCCGGCCGTTATCGTAAAAAATCTCTGTAAGAGATGTCATTTTTACCCAGTCCGTGAGGGGGAGCGGTCCCATAAAAGTATTGATTACTGTGTATCCATCGTCAAGAGCTTTTTGTACTTCTGCGAATATGTTCATTTTTTCTCCATTATCTTACTCTGCGTGTCCATTTGGCGGGGTGGTGAATGATTTGATAATCGGCGCCGGCCTGAATTGCGATATATTGAGCTTTACGCATTGCATCCGCTGATATATAAGCGGCTTCAAATTCTGCGGAGGTCTCAAACTGGGGGCGGAGCGTGGAAGCGGTGCCGGCAATGAGGGCATATAACATGCGGGCGGTCATTATTTGCAAGCCTTTTGAAAAATGCCATGGCGCTTTCCGCATACGGGGCAGGCGTTTTTGTCATAATTCGGATTCTTTTTTGTGATAGGGCCGGCGCTGGTCCATACTGTAATCACTGGGGAATTGACATTTTTTACTGCGCTATCGTTGAATTTTGCAATCATGATATTTTCTCCATTTGTTTTTTTGTTTTGTGAATATGATAAAGAGTACAAGCCCATGAGCGATGCCGACAAGCGACCCCGCATTGCGCTCGTACTCTTTAGCTTATTTACAATTTTTTTTCTCACTGGTTGATCGGTCTTACATCTCCAGATTTCAGGCTGCTCCATCTATCGCTGCTAATCACCTTAGTCCGTTCCTGTGTCACCGTGAGTTATTTAGTTGTTAATGTTCTTTGTTCTAACTATCTATATTATAGCTATTGTGGGCTAAAGTGCATAGTGACAAATGTCATGTCTTTTATATGACATTTGTCATGTGACAAATGTTCTAATTATTCACACGAAAAATTTATCTTTATTTTTAGAACAAATTTTCACACTCGAATAAATTTTGCGAAATTAGAACAAATTTTCTGCAAACGAAATTTCACCGAATTTTTTTTTTCATATATGCACTACCCCTCTTAAAAAATGAGAGCAAAAATGAACCCCAAATTATTACCTAATACCCCATAATGCCATCTTAATCATTTATAATACCGGCAGAAAGGAAGCGAAAAATGAATGCAATCACGAAGCACTTTAGGCAAGTAGAAGAAGGCATGACCCTGCTTGACGATGTGGAAATCGCCAAGCTGGTGTCTGTCCTGAAATTTGTAAAAGAAGGAAACGGGACGGTCTACCTGTTTGGAAACGGGGGAAGTCATGCGACAGCGAGTCACTTTGCCAATGACCTGATGAAGATGGCAAAGATCAAGGCAGTGTGCGTTGGGGATATGGCCTCTGCGATCATGGCGTGGGGAAATGACACGGGCTGGGAGAATATGTACTACGGTCCGTTGAGCGAGATGGTTGAACCGAAGTATGATGCGCTGATCGGAATATCGTGCAGCGGGAACAGCGAGAACGTGGTGCGGGCACTGCGGGCTGGGCTGGACCAGTGGAGTATGCTGACGTGTTGCCTGACGGGAATGTCGGATAGCAACATGGTGAGCACGCTGGGTTTGGACGCGGTGGTGCATGTGCGTGTGCCGGACATACGGGTGCAGGAGGATATTCACCTGATGATTTGTCATGCGGTGGTGCGGGCGTTGCAGGAACATGAAATGTAAAAACGTGCTGCGATGGTGCAGACAGTGCAAGAGCGAGAATGTGGAACGGTTGGAAACCTGTGCGGCGTGTGGTGAGAAGTTACGCTGCCAGAATGATGCGGTGCAGGGCTACACCCGCTGCAATAAGCATGGCGGGCCGAGTCCTGCCCGCAATTTTTATGGGCGAGGAAGTATGACAACAGGATCAGGATCGGGATTTCCAATCACGCGGCTGGCGGCTCGGTACAACAAGATGATGACGGACGGCCAGGTGCTTTCCAACCGGGCGGCGATCAACGTGATCGACGAGCGCATCAAGCAATTGCTGGAGCGTGTGGACGTGGGCGAGGCACCGGACAGGCTGGCGAAGCTGTATGCCCTGTGGAAGGAATTTGAGGATGCGGACGGTGTGGAGGCCTCGGTTCTGAAAAAGAAGATCGCGGATGAGTTTGAAAAGGTATATCACGACTATGCCGCATGGAACCAGATATTTTCGGCGCTGGACCTGCGTGGGAAAGCCGTGGAGCGTGAAGTGAAGGTGCTGACTGCGATCAAGGCGATCATGACCGCAGAGGATGGTTATCAGTTGACGGCCAAGATCATGGCGGCTGTGATCCGCGTGATCGGGGACGACCCCCTAAGAATAAAAAAGGTGCAATATGAATTTGCCAGGATCATCGGAGAATCTAGCGACCGAGTTACAGAAGAACATGCTGAAGATGATGGGGGAGGAAGCGACGAAGGCACTGGAGAAGCGGGATCTGGTGACGTGGATCAAGAGAAACTTCTTTATCCCGGAGACACGCAATGACCCAAAGCTGCGCGGGCGCATCGGACTCCAGCCCTATCAGGAGGATGCTTTGCGGGAAGCGCTTTCCACGGACGAAAATGGAAACTTCAAATATTCGATCATCGTCTGGTCGGACATAAAGAAATCCGCCAAGAGCACGATTGCGGCCGCAGTGAACCTTGCACGCTCATGGCACGCGGAATGGGGCGAGTTCTATGTGATCGCCAATGACCTGAAGCAGGCGGACAGTCGTGTGGCTCATTATCTTCGGCGCGCGGTGCAATTGAATGCTGATATGAGCAAGCGGGTGAAAACCCCGGGGTACAGGATCATCGTGCCATCGGGTTCCTTCATCGAGGCGATCCCGATTGATCCGTCTGGTGAAGCCGGCACGAATGCCGACATGATTACCTTCTCGGAACTTTGGGGCGCGAATGAGGATGCGAAACAGGATATGTGGGCGGAGATGACCATCCCGCCTGGAAAATACGGGAAGTCATTCCGCTGGGTGGAATCCTATGCAGGCTTTACCGGGGAATCTTTATTGCTGTATTCGCTCTATGATCTGGGTGTGAAGCAGGGACGGATGCTTTGGCCGGATAAACTCTACCCCGTGACGGATGGAGAACCCAGCCCGCTCGAACTGTATGCGAATGACGAAGCCGGAATGCTCTGCCTGTGGAACACGCAGCCAAGATGCCCATGGCAGACAAAAAAGTATTATGCGTCGGAAGCGAAGATATTGCCGACAAACCAGTTCTTGCGCGTGCATCGCAACCAGTGGACAACATCCACTGAAACGTTTGTGCCAATGGAATGGTGGGATGCGTGTGAACATCATGAGGATTGGCCGAAGATCGAAAAGAAAAAGCACCCGATGGTGATCGCGTTGGATGCTGCGGTGTCGGATGACACCTTTGGTCTTTGGATGGGCTGCCGGCATCCCGATCATCCGACCGATGTGCTGACCGAGTATGCCCAGAAATGGCAGCCGAAGCCCGGCCAAAAACTTGACTTTCAGGGCACGGATGAAAACCCAGGCCCGGAAAAAGTATTGGAACGTTTGATTAGTGAGTATAATGTTGTTCAGGTGACGTATGATCCATATCAATTACACGATATGGCAATGCGCTGGAAGAAAAAAGGGCTGGTGTGGTGGCATTCCTTCAATCAGGGCAATGAGCGTTTGCTGGCGGATAGTCAGTTGCGCGACATCATCCGTGACCGTCGTTTCTGGCACCGCGGCGAAGCGGACCTGCGCGATCATGCGCAGAATGCGGATGCAAAAGTGGACACCGAAGATCATAAGATCCGCATCGTAAAACGTGCCGATAAACTAAAGATCGACCTGTTGGTGTGTGCCAGCATGGGAAGTTATCAAACCCTATATCTAAACTTGTGAGGCCTAAAATGACAAAGAAAACTGCACCCAAACCGAATTTCACCAAGCGCGTTGGCAATCCCACCATCGCAAAAGATGAGCAGGGAAACGCCATGCTGCTTTGTCCGTTTTGCACCCCCACCCATACGTTGCATCCGCAGGTTCCATCTCCATGCGGAACGCAATTGATCTTGACCGCCGAGCAGGTCGTTTTCAAGGCGAAGTACATTAAGGGCATGGTCTGTGTGAAGTGCAAGAAACCGGGCGGTGAGATGGTCCGCTTTCAGAATGCCTATGTCCACACCCATGACTGCGCGCCCGGTGTGATGACCATGACCATTCCTCCAACCTACTCAAAAGCTGCGGCTGTTGTGCATAAGATCAAGGTTCCGTTCGTGAAGGACTTGATCGAACGCTACACAGGCAAGGCCATGCAGGTGGATGAAGTCACTGGTGCCGGCGAACGCACAGGCACGGTGCTGGGTTATTTTTTCCATAAGGATGTATCTCATGCCAAACGTATCGAAACTAGCTCCTGAAGGTGATTTCCCTGTTGAAGCCATCCAGCAAAGTGTGCAGGTGCAACCACCGGATGCCTCCCCGTTTCAGGGAGGCTTTTTGACCATTGGTATCGCCAGCGTTGCGGACCAGATCACGGCATGGGGAAAAAACACAAAAGCACGCGATAAGCAGTTGCGCGAGTTCTGGCCGACCGAAAGTTATCTTGCGGGTGCCGTTGCCAATGTTGCCTTCCGTAATTCCACATTCGACTGGGAGATCAAAGGCCCATCGGATCGGGTAAATCAGGCAGTCACCGATATGCTTCATCGCGCCATGGGACGCGACAAGGTGGGTTGGAGCGATTTCGTGAAGATCCATTCTCAGGATTTGTATACGCAGGATAACGGTGCGTTCATTGAACTGATCCGCGAACCTGGTATGGATGCCAACAGCAAATTCAAGGCGGATCGTGCGCCTGTGATCGGCATTGCCCATTTGGATGCGGGCCAGTGCGTGCGCACAGGTCAGGCGGAAGTGCCTGTGCTGTATGAGGATCGTGACGGGAAACTTCACAAGATGAAATGGTATGAAGTGATCCCGTTCTCTGACTTTCCATCTGCAATTGAAAAAATGAACGGCGTTGGATATTGCGCCGTGACCCGTGCGCTGCGATTGGCACAGATCATCCGCTCGATTGCCATCTTCAAAGATGAGGAAGTTTCAGGTCGGAACGTAAAGAAGATCAATATCGTGGGTGGTGTGGGACGCCAGCAGATCGAAGATGCACTTTCACGCACGACCGAGAAAGCCCAGAACATGGGCAACATCCGCTATATCGAACACTCCATTCTTGCGTCACTTGACCCCGAAAAATCGGTGTCGTTGGTTACGGTTGATCTTGCATCCCTGCCTGAAGGATTCAACTACGATCAGGAAATGCAATGGTACATCTCCGGGCTGGCGCTGGACTTCGGCGTGGATTATCAGGAATTTGCCCCATTGCCCGGCGGACCCATTGGATCATCGGCGCAGAGCACAATTCTGGATAAGAAATCTTCCGGAAAAGGTCCGCGCAATTGGATGGACTCCATGGTGGAAAGTTTTATGAACTATGGCGTGCTTCCGCGTGGAACCCAGATGATCTTCAACGACAAGAATGAGCAGGAAGAACTGGAAAAGCAGGCCATCCGCACCAAGGCAAGCGAAGAAGCTGCGATCATTGTAAATTCCAAAATCTTCCCGCCCGAGACCGTTGCGAAATCACTCATCCGCCGTGGCATTTATGAACAAAAAGATTTTGACAACACACCAGCGGAATGGTGGAAGAACGCGCTGGAACTTGCCAAGAACGAAGCCAATGGTCAGCCCGTGGGTGATCGTGGTGGAAACACACTGGCGGAAGATGCCAAGCGCACAGACACAAGCAAGCCCAGCGAGACTATCGGTGGAAGGTTGAAGAAATGGTATCAGTCACGATAAAAGCGATTCTTCCAAAGAAGTCTTTTGCTTCCAAGAAATGGCTTGAAAGCATTGCCAGCGCGCAACGTAGATTAAGCGTGCCTCAATTGCGCTCTCTCTTTCAAAAGACCGTATTCGGCTGGAGCAAGAAACCTGACTTTGGCTGGGTGCAAACCAAAACATCGGACGAGATCGGAATCCAGATGTATGCGCAAGGTGAGGGTGCGGATGTGTATGCGCTTTTGGATGCTGGTTCTCCACCCCATATCATTTCGCCCAAGCGTGGCGGATTGTTACGCTTTCGGCCCGGGTATCGATCAGCGACCAAGCCTGGAGTTATACAGAGCCAGCGTGCGTATCGATCTGGAAAACATATCAGCGTGAACCGTGTGGATCACCCTGGTTTCCCTGCCCGTAAATTCGGTGCATTGGTCAATGAAGCATTCGTCAATGACTTTGCGTCGCAGATGCAGGAAGCGATCACTGAAGCGGCGAACGGATAATATGCTATAATCACTTTGTCACGTATACTCCTTCAAATAGAACACGCCTGCGAGAACAGGCGTGTTCTATTTTTAGTAACACGGACATCGTTTTTTTTCAAGTGATATTTGTCATGTTTTATGTTACAATTTCGGAAATCAAAAAGGAAGGCGCTCTATGACTCCGAAAAAGCTACGTGATGAAAAAAAACGTGCCGCACGTATGCGGAACACACCCCGGCACAGCCAAAAAGTGGAAGCGCTTCAGAAGGACTTGGAAGCCGAACTGCTTGTTGATCTTGTTGATGAAACCGAAGAACTTCCCGATCTTATTGAAAAAGATTATGGCGAATCCATGATGGTCATGCCGCCCAATGGTCCGACATCGTGGGAGGAATTGGATGCTGAAAAGGTTGCACGCGAAAAAGCGAAGCAAGTGCGCGAAGTTACCTGGAGCACGCAAGACCTTGTAAACAACATCGTATATTCTGCAATGCCCCCGAAGGAAAAAGCCAAGGCAATTCAGCAAGTGGGGGATGGGTTTGAGAAGCGACTTGCCATGGCTGAACAAGAAGAAAAGATGGAAAAGGCGTTTGACCTTGATCTTCTTTCCTTGCAGGCATTGATCGCACGGGATGGGCGTCATCTTGGTGGATTGGAAAAAGTGCATTCATGGATCAGCAAGGCAGTTTCCAATACAGCCAAACTCACCGATGAAAACTTTGCCATTCCTGCGGATCGCCTTTTTCCGATTAACAGCAAAGTGAACGTGCGGGCATCATTGAGCATGGCCGCAGAATTACTTGAAAAGAATTCAGAGAATGAACAAACTCGCAATGCGATCCCCGCATTGCTTGAAGCTGCAAAGAAGTTTGGTATCGGCGTGATGGAGAAAACAGCCAGCGCCGTTGTGATCGAGAAGGACGCCAGTAATCAGTGGCGCGCGGTAATGTGGCCCAGCAACAATTTCATTGATTGGGATGGTGACATCATCTCGGAAGTAGCCCATAAGGAATACGTTGAGTGGGTGAACGATAATATGGAATTCTCTCCCGTTTTCATGGTGGCTCACTTCCCTGGTACGATGCGCAAGAATAAAACAGACTTTGTGGCATACGAAAGCGGATTCCTGTTGATGAGCGCACCGTTGGAAGAACATGAAGCGGCCGCGTTGTTGAAGGCGCAAACCATTACTGATCTTGGAATGTCGCACGGTACCATTGTTTTGGAACGCGACCCGCAGGATCCGCGCGTGGTTACAAAATATCGCATGGTTGAAGTGTCGGATTTGCCCCTTGATCGGGCCGCGAATCCGTTTACAGATTTTGAAACGCTACTTAAGGAGGCAGACATGTCCCAGACTCTTGATACACAAGCCTATCTTGCAACGATCCTCGGTGCTGAAAAAGCCAAGGAATTCATTGCCAAGGCTGGCATCAAGCAAAAGGCGCTTCAGGATGCCGGTGTGGAAAGCAAGGAAAAAGCGGAATCCGCTTCGGAACCTGCCTCCCCCGCTACTGAACAGCCCAACGTTGAAAACCTTGCCGCTCAAGTACTTGAGCGTGTTAAGAAGGAATTGGATGTGGAGGGGTTGAGCGAATACCTTTCCAAACTTCAGGAAAGCGCCGAGAAGGTGCCTGTGCTTGAAGCCCTTGTGAAGGAACTTGCTTCCAACCATGAAGATGAACTGGCCGATATGATCGCGGCCCCCGCAGCCAAAACTTTGGTGTGGCAAAAGGCTCGTGCATCCCAAAGCGAAAAAACCGTCCTTACTGAAACCGAGGACGATGAAAAGCTGAAGAAAGCCAAACCCGATTTGGGCTGGCTCTCCGAAGCGACTGGCACCACGCCAGTACAATAAGGAGGTAGCCATGTTTCCAACAAAACCCCTACAAATGGACAGCGCGGTGGATCCCGCCAAGGTGATGCAGGCCTTCGCTGAAATCATTGCGAAGAATATGCCAACCCCGATGCAAAAGACCGCCACCGGTTCCCCCTCCGGCCCGTATGTTCACGGCCCCGGCGGACTCTTTGGTGTGCGTGGTCTCTCGCGTGACATCATCTCGACCCATACCCAGATCACTGGCTCATTGGGCGAATCCCTGCCGATTCAAGGCAGCAACGAAACCAATCCCCTGTTCCCGTATATCACCGGCTTCCTGCGCTCCGATACCCAGGAGAAGAACGCAGTCTGTGATGACCCCGAGGAAGCAGGCGGTTTCAAGACCTGTATTCAAACCACAGTCTTTGGCCGCAAGGAATTCAAGAGCCGTGAGTTTGAGATCACAGCCACCGGCAAGGTTATCAATCGCGGCGAGTTCAACGATCTGCAAATTGTGAATTCCCCGCTGGTAAACCAGATGGGTGGTCTCTTGCAGAACGTATTCCCGAGCCTCGATGGATCCGGCGCGCTGAGTGTCGGCAAGGAAATGGTCACACGCATGATCGAAATCGGCGTGGCCTTCCAGCGCTGGTACTGCCCGCAGGTGTTTGTCGGCAATCCTTCCAATTCATCGGCTGGTGGTGGTTACAAGGAATTCATGGGTTTGGACCTGTTGATCGGCACCAATAAGATCGACGCCCAGACCGGTGCCGCGTGCCCCTCCCTGTACTCGGACGTAAAGAGTTTCGGTTACAACCAGGTTTCCAGCAGCACCGAACCTGACATTTACCGAACCCTCTCCACCATGATGTACATCTTGGAGCGTCGTGCGGTTCAGCAAAATCTTGCACCTGTTGAATTCGCCATCGTGATGCGCTCCCAGTTGTTCTGGGAACTTTCCCGCTTCTGGCCGCAGAAGTACAACACGGACGGCGCCACCCTCTCGCAGGCTGGCTTGGATAACTTCTACCTTGAAAGCATCCGCGTTCGTGATGCCATGCGCACAGGCTCGTACCTGACCGTAAACTCCAAGAACTATCGTGTCATTCTTGACGATTGTATTGGTGAAGAAAATCAGGCCGATAACGGCGCGATCCCCATCGGCGGATTTGCCTCCGACATCTATATCCTGCCTTTGACTGCCCGTGGCGGAACCCTGCGCACCACTTATTGGGAATACTTTGATTTCTCAGCCAATGTCCTTCCCCAGATGAGTGGACTCCCCGTTTGGTTCTGGTCCGATGCTGGCGCGTTCATTTGGACAATGGGTGCCCCGAAGAATTGGTGTTTGGATGTTTCTGCCCAGACCCAACCCCGCCTGATCCTGCGCACCCCGCAGTTGGCTGGCCGCCTTACCGATGTTGTGTACGTCCCGTTGCAGCACACGAACGACCCGCTGCCTTCGCAGGATTACCACGTCAATGGTGGTGTCCGCACTGGCCGCCCGTTCCCCTCGCCGTTCTCGGAATACAATCTCTCCGGCCCCGGCGTCACATCCTAATCATACGAATAAAAATTGGATGGGCTGGAAACAGCCCATCCTTTTCTTTTTGTTTGTTGTATAATGGGCACGCATGAGTATTGCAGGAAATAGGCCGCCTGCAAAATGCCTGACGCTTCCCCGGGTCTCGTGCGTGCCACTTATACAACAAGCGGAAGCACATATATCACTGGAGGAAGCTATGTTACATGGTTCGATTTTAATTACCGGGGGAGCAGGCACACTGGGGCGACAGATCATCAAACGTGCCACCGAAGAAAAATGGGATTGCAACATTACAATATTTTCAACCGATGCCGTCAAACATGCCTACGTGCGCGCTCTGTGGCCGCACATTAACTGCATTGTTGGTGACGTGCGTGATCCTGTGACCGTCTACAATGCCATGGCGGGCAAGGATATTGTGATCCATGCCGCTGCGGTGAAACACATCCCTGAATCGGAAAAGAATTCGGTAGACACCTTCCAGATCAACGTGGAAGGTTCGATCAATATTGCGCAGGCTGCCTTGCAACACAATACCCCGCATGTGATCGCCATCTCAACGGACAAGGTATGCCATGCGGCCAATGCCTACGGTGCGACCAAGTATCTTATGGAGAAAGTGTGGCAGGAATATTCACGCTTGAATCTTCCGACACGCTTCCACCTGGTCCGCTATGGCAATGTTCTGGAAAGCACGGCGTCTGTGATCGAGATGTGGAAACGTGCCATCGAGAATGGACAGGCTATCCGAATTACTGACCCTGCCATGACCCGCTTCTGGATCTCGCCCAATCAGGCGGTGGATTTGATCCTTGATGCGATCAAGCTGGAAAGCGGCATGATCCTGATCCCGAAGATGAAATCACTTTCCATTCAAAAGCTGGCGGTCTACACCGTTGGAACAGACGAATTCATGCGCGCGCAGGCGACCCCGATCCGACCGGGCGAAAAGATGCACGAAACCCTTCTGACCACGGAAGAATGTAATTATGCCGTGGAGAGTGATCGTTACTTCTTCCTGCACCCCACCACAACCCCGATGGTGGATCAGCCGATCAGCGCACCGTACACCAGCGCAAATTCCCCTGAACTTACCGAAGATGAATTGATGGAGTTATTGCAAAATGACTGACCTGCCCAAACTCTCAATTGGACTTATCACTTTTCGGCGCACGAATGAAGCCATCCGCACCATCCAATCTACAAGCAAAAACTTGATCTACCCAAGGGAACTGCGCTCGTGGTACATCGGTGACGATGGCTCTCCAGCGCAGCATCACTTTGAAGTGATGTCCGCTTTTGCCGAAACTGGCGAAAATTTCCTTGGCGATCACAATGATCGGATGCGCCACATGGGATCAGAGAATACCCACAATGCTGGCTTGGGATGGAATAAGACGCTTGGGATTTGCCACCAGAATTCAGATTTTGTCCTTTGGTTGGAGGATGACTGGGTTTTGGAGCAACCACTTGATCTGGAGCGGTACGTGCGTCTTTTGATGAACCGTGAGGATGTTGGCATGATGTCATTCCGGATCCTCTCTATTGGAACGGATGTGCATACGGTTGGGCACGATGGGGAAGTATATATAAAGTATCTACGCTCTACCCAGTATGCCTATTCTGGAAATCCTCATTTGAGACATGCACGATTTACGAAAAGTTATGGTTGGTTTGCTGAAGATCGCAACCCAGGCAATATGGAATTGGGCGTGGATGACCAATACCGCACATTGGATGGACCTGATATTTGGCGTCCGTTGACGATCAGCCCGTGGGGTGGATGGGCACACATCGGCACGGATAAGTCATGGAGTTGAAATGGAAGCGCAAAATTGGTTTGGCCTAAAAGGGGATGAAACACTTGCACTTGACTGGCCCTTGAGCGAAGATTCGCATGTGATCGAAATCGGCGGATTTGAAGGTCGCTGGGCTTGGCAGATATGGGAAAAGTTCAATTGCTGGATTACCATCTTTGAACCGCAGTTATGGGCGGTAGAACGTATGGAGCATCGGTTTCGAGGATTGCCAAAGATCAGAATTCACCCATACGGACTTTGGGTGGAATCTGGTACATTTTCTCTTGGTGGATTTGGAACGGATGGAACCAGCCTGCTTTCGCACCGTGAACCGATTGAACTTGGAAATTTTGAGAACCTTGAAACAGTTTTCATGGAAATTCCAAAGGCCGATGTTGTTTTGATGAACATTGAAGGTTCGGAATACATCCTGGTCCCCGAGATGATCGAAACTGGAATCATGAACAGGTTTGAACATTTTTGGTGTCAATTTCACCCGCATGACAGCAGCGACTTGCGCCACGAGGAAATATTTGCGGAAATGGAAAAGACGCATGAGATGATCTGGAATTGCTTCCCGACCGCTGTGGCGTGGAGGAAGCGATGAGGATCACTCGCACCCCCCTGCGCATCTCATTGATCGGCGGCGGGACCGACATGCCCGCATTCTATGAAAAGCACGCTGGTCATGTTTTCTCATTTACCATAAACAAATATGTATATGTTTCAGTCAATAGGAAGTTTGACGATAAGGTGCGTGTTTCCTATTCTCAAACTGAGACTGTTAACAGCACAGACGATCTCAAACACGATTTGGCGCGCGAGAGTTTGAGACTGTATAAGATCATGAACGGGGTGGAGATCAGTTCAATTTCAGACATCCCTGGAAATGGGACCGGCTTGGGTTCCTCCAGCGCGTTTACCGTTGGACTGATTAAGGCAATTGACCCTGACATTCCACATGGAATCCTTGCGGAACGTGCGTTCACCGTGGAAGCGAACGAATGCCATCACCCGGTTGGAAAACAGGATCAATACGCCAGCGCCTATGGCGGATTCAACTTCTTTACCTTTACCGCAAAGAACGTGCGGGTTGAACCTGTGTTCCCCGGCCAAACTTGGCGGGCAGGCTTGCAGGATCATTGCCTGTTGTTGTGGACCGGCATCACAAGAGACGCCAATGAGATATTGGCACGCCAGCGATCCACCTTTATGAATGGTGGTAATGTTGAGATCGGTTTGCAGCTTTCACGCTTGGCTGTGGATTTCCATGCCGAATTTATACATGGAATGCAGCCAGCCAGAATAGGCGAGTTTCTTGGTGAGGCATGGAAGATTAAGAAGTTCCTTGCCAGTGGAATTTCAAACAACAAGATCGAGAATTGGCACGACATCGCCATGCGCGCAGGTGCGTATGGCGGGAAAATACTGGGAGCAGGCGGTGGTGGATTCCTGTTCTTTATTGCACCCCCATCCACTCACGCAGCCATTGTACAGGCCACCGGCTTGCGTAGAATCGACATAAATATTGAACCTGAAGGAAGCAAGGTGATTTACGATGACTAAAGCCAGAATGCTTTTTGTGGATGACCGCACAAAGCGCATCCACCATGCTTTGAATAATTTTCCTGAATTTGACGTAACCATTGCCACCTGTGTTCCAGAAGCGCTTCGGCAGCTTTCCGTCGCGGATTGGGACGTAGTTTCTCTGGATCATGACCTGAACGGCCACGACTTCCAAGACCCTGACACCCCGACCTGCGGCATGGAGATCGTGCGCTATATCGAGAAAACAGGCTGGCCGGTACAACGGCACATCCCTGAATTCTGGATCCATTCCAGTAATCTATTTGCCGTGCACTTGATGGTGGTGCGCTTAAGCGCCATGGGCATGAATGCCTGGCACAAGCCCCTCGTGTATAAAACCGAAAACATGCAATACGATGAAAAAGGAAACCCAAAATGAAAGTCCTTGTCACTGGCGCCGCTGGGTTCATAGGATCACACACGATCAATCTGCTTGAAGCCCATCATCATGATGTTTTGGCTGTTGATAACTTCAGCACTGGCAAGACCGAGAACTTGAAAGGGTTTCGCGGCCAAATTTGCCCGTGTGATGTAATAGATGCCAAGTTGATGGAGAAGGAATTCGCAGAATTCAAACCGCAGGCGGTGATCCACCTTGCTGCGCAATCTGCGATCTCCACAGCGTTTCTTGATCCCAAACTGGATCTGCGGGTAAATGGGATCGGAACATTGAACATGCTGAAACTCTCGGAGGAATTCGGTGTAAATCGTTTCGTGTTTGCATCCACATCTGCGGTATACAAGTCCCAATTCTTTTTGTCCACTAGGGAAACCAGCGAACTTTCACCAAACACACCCTACGGCATATCGAAATTAGCAGCGGAGTACTACATCCGCCTGTTTTTCAAGAACCATACTATTTTGCGCTATGCCAATGTGTACGGTCCGCGCCAGACCCCCATCGGTGACAATCAGTTGATCGCCCGTGCCTTCAGACACTTTCTGCACGGCGATGATTTTACGATTACCGGCCATGGAAAGCAAAAGCGTGACTTTGTGTATGTTGAAGATATTGCAAGCTGCAACGTTATGGCTGTGGAAGCTGGGGCAACGGGAACTTTCAACGTAGCAAGCGGATCCAGTTATTCGGTTAATGATGTTCTTTCTGCTATCGAGGAAATCTACGAAGTAAAAGGATACCGCTGGGAGCACACCAAAGATGAGGATCCACGAAAATCAGTCTATTTGAACGCTGATTGGATCCGAAAAACCATGGGCTGGCGCGCATACACATCCCTTGAAGATGGATTGAAATTGACCAGTCAGTGGTGGGAGGATCACAAATGATCCGAGTATTCATTGACAGGAATGCAAACGATGGAATTTTGCGGGCGATCGAGGCCCAGTGGGAACATCTTCCGAAGTTTGGGATTCAGCCTGTGGCGAACCTGCACGAAGCGGATGTGATCTGTAACCACGGCACGTCGCTTTTTGAGGCTCGTGGCGTTCCATCGGTTCATGTGGGCCATGGATTGTACTGGTCTCGCCAAGCGTGGGGCGATGGGTATATGGATGTCAATCGGGACGTGGTGGAATCCATGCGCCATGCCGTGGCATGGACGGCGCCATCGGAGTGGGTGAACCGTGCGGTCCGCCGCGGTGGTTATTGGTACCCAGAAACCGTTTACCACGGGATCGATGGAGATAAATTCCTGCCTTCCCAAACCAGTGGAAAATATGTGCTCTGGAACAAGGCGCGCGCGGATTTCGTATCGAACCCGAACGATGTCATGCAGCTTGCACGCCAGATGCCAAACCGTGAATTTTTCACCACCATCGGAAACCAGACTGAAAATTTGAAGGTATTGAAACCACTTCCCCACCAGAGGATGAAACAGGTCGTTTCAGAGGCAGGTGTGTACCTTGCCACGGCCCGTGAGACCTTTGGCATTGGGACACTGGAAGCCCTTGCATACGGCGTGCCTGTGGCTGGCTGGGACTGGGGCGGACAAAGTGAGATCATTCTTCCCGGTATGACTGGGTATCTTGCTCCCCCTGGAGATTACAAAGCGCTTGCGGAGTGCGTGGAACGATGCTTTGCTGAGCGTGAAGTACTTTCGATCAATGCGATTGAGGATGTGCGCGAACGCTGGAAATGGGAACCGCGCATTAAACAATATGCCAATATCTTTAAACGTGTGTACGACAAACAAAATTCGGGCAGGCCAAAAGTAAGTGTGATTGTGACAGCTTATAAGTTGGATCAGTTTCTTCCGGCCTGCCTGGACTCTATTATAAAACAAACCTATGGTGACTTTGAGTGCATCGTTGTAGACGACGCCAGCTTGGAATCCACCCGCATGATCGTGGCTGATTATTCAAAGAGAGATCAGCGCATTCGGTATCAGGCAACCCCAAACAATTTCGGGCTGCCTGGAGCAAGGAATTTCGGCGCTTCGGTTTCGAGTGGAGAATATATCCGCCACGTAGATGCGGATGATTTCTTGGCCTTCAATGCGCTTGAATTGGAAGTAACCGCGCTGGACACAGATCGTGGAACCGACATCGTGTATGGACACCTTGAAGTGGTGCGAACGGACGGAAGCCAAGTCCTCCAAGGCGGACAACCCGTGCGAAGCGGTTGGCCTGAAGAAAAATTCAAGTGGTACCACCAAATGGCGCACCTGAACCAGCTTCCCTCCTGCGTGATGGCACGCAGGGAAGTGTATGAACGCAGTGGTGGATACCGTGAGCGCATGAAACGTCAGGAGGATGCGGAGTTTTGGTGCCGTGTTACCTCCCTTGGTTTCAGGGCAAAGAAGTTCACGCAGGCCGTGACGTATTATCACCGTGAGCGCTCAGATAGCAAAGGCGCGACCGAATGGGACAAAGAGGGCAGTGAACCCGACTGGACTGCTTGGTTCCCATGGAGATTGGGTGCAACGGACTATAAGGCAGCAAGAGGAATTCTCAATCGTTATGGAGAACGACCGCCCAACAGTCACCTTGTTCCGTTTGGAGCGCAGGGTGATCCGCCAAAAGGCCTGCGGTATTGGTATGTTCACGATCACGCCTATCCTGTTGTTTCGATCATTGTCACGGTCGGACCAGGCCATAAGCACTATTTGCTGGATGCGCTAGACTCCATTCAGGCACAAAACTATCCTGACTGGGAATGTATTGTGGTAAACGACACGGGTGCTGAGTGGCCGCAGGATATTATGGGAGCGCCATGGGCACGCGTTGTCAACATGGATGGAAATAGAGGCGCTTCGGCAGCCCGAAACGAGGGCTACAAACACGCCAGAGGAAGATATATTGTATGGATGGATGCCGACGATTACTGGACACCATGGTTTCTTGAAAAGATGGTTGGATACGCAGAGCGCAATCAGGGCGTGATCTTCTCGGACCTGTTGATGCAGGAAGATGAGAAAACACTAAAAATTTACAGATATGCGGACTTCGATTCGACCCGTGTTCCGGGAACCATGCAATACCCTGGATCGTCCATATTGGTCCCGCGATATATTGTGGATGCCATGATCGAAAAGCAGGGCGGATGGGATCTGGAGATTCCAGGCATGGAGGATTGGGATTATCAGATCGGCGTGCATGTACTTGGTTATTGCGCTTACCACATTCCCGAACCCTTATTTGTTTATAGAATGTTTACATCTACCAAACGGGAAGTAGATTATGCTAAAATAGACTTAATTCGAGCCTACATGGACACTAAATGGCAGGCGTATCGAACTGGAGAAGTGAAACTTATGTGTGGATGTAAACAACCTAACAGACCCAATTCGTCTGTTCCAGCAAGCACGCTGACTTCCTCAGGCAACTTTGCCAGGCAGTCTGTGGCACTGGTAGCAGATACCGATGATAAGACTCAAATGGTCACACTTGAATATGTTGGACCTGTGGTCGGACCGTTCACCATAAAATCGCGTGTTTCGCGTGATGTGTCCTACCGATTCGGGAATTCTGAGTTTCACAAAACCCGGTCGGTATTTTTGGGAGATGCAGAGTGGCTTATCAACATGAAGGACGCTGCTGGCTCCCCCACTTATATTGTTTTGAGCGGCACCGGAGCGCAGGGTGCCAATGATCCATCCGCTTTTGTCGGACAAGCAATTACAGCATAGGAGGCTGACATGTTCTTCAAACGAGATTCAGGGAAAGTGAGCAACACCGTGGTTGTGAACATTTTGGTGCTTGCTCTCGGTTTGCTGGAAGTCCTCAAGGTTTCCCCGGCGATTCCGCCAGCGTGGGTAGGGTACATCCTGCTTGCGATTGGCGTTATCAATGTGGTGTTGAGGGTTTTCTTCACCAAAGAACCCATTCTGGGATAATAAGCCAAGTCAATATAAAAACAGCCACCGGCATGGTGGCTGTTTTTGTTTCACTCATTTTTCTGATTTCTTATTTCTTCAGAGATTATTTCCCAAGCATCGCCTCTATATATTGCCAGGTATTGCGCAGAATTATCTATTTTGTCAGGTGCACCGCTTTTTAGATGCTCCATTAATTGTTGAAACAATTCTTTACTTCTTCGCGCGGCTGTCATTTGTTCTGGATACCCAATCAAACCTTTTCCATGCAAATAGCCTGCTTTATATGTGACTTCAATTAATTCTTCTAGTATTTTTCTCATTTAGCACCTAACGGTTTGCGTTAGCGGTTGGCGGGTTGCGCCAGACTCGCTAATTTTTCGGACGAGTCCAGCCAATCCGCTGCACGCTTTGTTGGGTGCGTGCCATTGGAAAAGAGGACTACTGGACGGGACGCGCTTGCACTCCACACTTGCCAAACATAATTATGGATTGGTTGCGCTTCCCTGCTCTCACTCCACCAGGGGCGAAATAGCAATTCAATCTTTCCAAAGTAAAGCGGGTTATCTCGGAACATTGGCGTTCTACTTTTGGCGAAACTGAAATTTGAACGAAGTAAACAAGCAAGCCCAAAAACTTCTCCGCTTTCAACTCGTTTTATTTGGCGGTAGATAATTTCATCAACTAGCCCGCGTGTGTACGGTGTGTTTGTGATGACCCATTGCGCTGTGATATTCTCTGCAAAAGCGTCAGGAAGTCCAGCGGCATTGTGACCACACTCTTTCAGAGTATCCACGATTCCGCTACCATCTGGAGCGCACACATCAACGCATAAACCTTCGGGCGTGAAGTGTTCGAGGAAACCATAAACACATCGGCTGTCAATTGTCGGATAAAAGTCGTTTGCGACTCTCTCAAAATTACTGTGAACGAACGGAACTTTTGCCATAAGAAAGCACCCAACGGTTTGCGTTAGTGGTTTGCGGGCGGGGTAGTATCCGCTCCACCAACGAGATTAAGTTCAGGCTGAGATAATGCCTGTGACGCCGCAGACTCCCGCAAATCCACTGCACGCTTTGTTAGCCAGCCCACTGCGAGCGGGACTGACCAAGAACGCCAGACAAGATAATTGCCTGATACCAGAACGAAGGATAATCGCCACCGTTTGCGGCTTTCACCTTATCGCAATTATCATTCCAATTGGACTCGCTGGTTGACGAGAGCATAAGCTCAACAACAGCATCTTTGTTTGTGAGGTCATTTTCCATTTCAAAAACCTTTCTGCCTGAGACAGGCTGGCTAACGGTTTGCGTTAGGCGCACGGCGGTTTATGCAATGCGCCTACGCAAACCATAACTTTGTTACTAAGACTCGCCCGCTTCAGTAGGCGTAGCCGTGTCGCCTGCACGCGGTGTTGGGCTGCTCGCTGTGTTTTCGATGGTAAACGAAATGGGAGACGAACCCCACAACGAAATACCGCCTTGTTTGGCATACTCAAAATGCTTGTAATTTACCGCTTCTTGATATTTCTTTTCTACTTCGGCAGGATTATCAAGATAGGTAGCAATCTCGGCAAGCATTTCATCCTTGCTGGTAAACACAACTTCTTGGCAGCCAACAGAAACGCGCCACCCGTTCAAAACTGTTTTGATTACTAACTTTTTTGGTTTCATATTTTCCTTTCATAGCCTATTCGAGGGCATAGGCAGCCCAACGGTTCGCTTTACCTGCGTGGGGCGGGTGCAGATAACTTCCCTTCGGCGGAATCCGCTTCGGGGGCGAATAATGCTTGCTGCGCGGGAGAATCCCCCACGTCAAGGTGCAAGCGGTTGTTAGGCAACGTATAGAACGATGGCGATTGAGCCGCCTTTTTTATGCGTGCCTGTGCTATGGAAAAATACTTCGGGTCAATTTCACAACCAAGAAATGACCTTCCCAATTCGAGAGCCACAACGCCAGCCGTACCGCTTCCCATGCAACAATCCAATACAACTTGATTCGGCTCTGTGATTACTGACAGGATGCGCCGATATAAACCAAGTGGCTTTGTGGTTGGGTGTTCCGTGTTTTCATCGCCGCCGATAATGGGAAACTCGATTACATCCCATGTCTTTTTGTCGGCATTGAATGGACGGCGCAAGGCTTCGTATTCAAGGCGCAAGGCTTCGTATTCAAGGCGCAAGGCTTCGTATTC
>ERZ869929.450-NODE-450-length-25381-cov-7.379057_pt1 | contig 25381 bp, 58 predicted proteins | sample MGYA00579312_ERZ869929 | MGnify/ENA primary metagenome ERZ869929 (study PRJEB32216, sample SAMN09231818) | wastewater metagenome | place: USA: Maryland | collected 2016-08-09 | study: EMG produced TPA metagenomics assembly of the PRJNA472060 data set (Reclaimed... | reverse complement strand
TTATGATTTACCTATTATTACATTAGGTAACTTGAAAGAAATTAAAGGTGGTTTAGGGCTGCGTGGAAATAAAACTTTAAAATCATTATATAACGTAGAAAAAATTGAATGGTCTTTAGATTTAGAAAATTCCGAACTTAATGATTTAGGTGAACTAAAATCTATCGGATGGAATATATCCCTTTTAAATTCAAAACTTGATAATATCGGTAAATTGGAATATATTGGTGGTAGTTGGGAAAATGATTCAAAAAATTTAAAATCTTTATATGAGACTCACCAAAGAAAACACAAAAGTCTTTAGCTAATGTGTAGTTCATAATAGTGATATAGATTGGTGCATAGGTGGTAAGAAAACATATGAAAAATATGCTCCATTTTTCACAGAAAACATATATCCCATATTGATGATAATTCAATTGGTGATGTATTATTTCCTGACCTTTCTAAACTAAACAAAAACTGTAAAATTTTTAATTATTATTTTTAAAACTATGGAAAACTTAAACAAACTTAAACAAGAACTATTAGATGCTATCTTCGAACATGATAGTTTTTTAGAAAAACACTCAGTAAATATTGATACCGATAATAAACCATTTGTATCCAACGTTCAGTATAATAATACACAAGTTAATTTAGATTTAAATGCTAGTGAACAATATCGAATTTTGTGTAATAAGGTAAAACAATATAATGAATTATATCATGAAGAACTTCAAAAAACTTATAAAAAAATTTAATATATACTTAAAAATATATGAGTAAAGGAAATATTGTTACTTCTTTTGATGTGTTTAATGAAAGTAAATTAAATCAAAACAAGCATGAGATTTATCAAGATTTAATATCTAAAAATGATGCAGAATTTTATGCAGAATATAAAACTAAAAGTGCATCTGATATTAAGAAAATTCGCACAGAATATAAGAAAATGAGAATTGAAGCTCTTGAAAAGATGAATAAAGAATTGAATGGTAAAATAATGAATATTGATGCCTCTGATAGTGATTTATACCCATATGTTAGTAATAAGGATTTGTTCTTAAAATATGCTCGAATTTTAGATTTTGTTGATGGATATAAACCTACTAATGAATCAAAAGAAGAAAAAAATTTTTTAGTAAAAGATTTATATCACTCTTCAAAGAAAACACAGAAGTCTTTAGTTTCTGTGATGAATTTGACAAAAAACAATTCTAACCTTGCGTAAGAATATATTAAAACAGGGTTTAAAAAATATTGTCTGGTTCAGGGACTGAGTCGGACATTAAACAAAAACAGGTGGAGGCGTTGTCATTAGACGAGTCTATGAAACCTGAAACACATTAGTCTTTAGATAATGTGTAGTTCATCCGGTAGAAGTATGAAAAGTTATAAATTACCCGAATCACATATCAGAAAACATTGGAATTTAAATGATACAGATTTGGATACCGAACAAATTTTAGGAGAATATTTAGATGAATGTGAGGTAGGTGATACATGGAGTACTAATTCCGAAGAAATAACGTGTATAGATTAGTTGATTTAACATTAATTAACATTAATTATTAAAACAAAATGTATAAATTTGTCTATATTTAATAAAGAATAAAAATATGACAAACACAAGAAAAAATGCCATAATAGAATTAGATATTCTATCGAAAAAAGTTAAAGATTCTACTATTTTACCATTTAGAAAAGAAATTTTAGATTTATGTGAAGCATTTGGTAAACAAGGTTATTCTGGTGGAGTAGCAACATATGTAGCTAATAATTTATCTAAAATTATTGAAAAGTTAATTCTACAAGAACCTATATCTGATATAACAGGTGATGAATTTGAATGGGTTGAAGTAGATGAAAATATGTATCAAAATAGTCGATGTGCCGCATTATTTAAAAGTAGTGATAACAAAGCATATTATTTAGATGCGGTTGTTTTTAAAGATGGTGTGAGTGCTTTCACTGGTTCGGCTTATTTAGACGAATCCGCAGAAAAATTAATATATTCAAGACAATATGTTAGTTTTCCGTTTTTCCCGAAAACTTTTTATATGGATGTATATACAGTTGAGATTACAAAAGAAGAAGCTAAAACACGTAAAATTAATTATATAGAAGATTTAGATGGTACTTGTCGCTACTATGTAGTAAAAAATCCATCTAAACTTAAAAAGGTTTTCAAGTACTATACCGAATATAAATAGTTATTATTTCTTTTTAGGTAATTTATGAGGAAATAAATACTTTTCGGTAATGATTAAAAAGTCAAGACCTCTATTTTTACAAAAGTCAATAGCAGCATTCCATTTTAAAATGTTTTTATGCCATGTTTTAACTTCGTATTCAAAACTTTCCAACTTTCGGGCAGTTGTTTTTATAGGTTTAACAGGTTTTAATGTTTCTTTAAATGGTTTTATTTCACCCAATATTTTAGCTATTGTACCATCGGGTCTTTTCATTTCAAAGTAAACATCCGGGAAGTATCTATGTTCTCTTTGTTCCATGAAACCTTTTTCATTATAGTGATTTTCTAAATATTTAATATGCATAAATTCTGTACCCCACATAATAACACTTGGATTTAAATCTAACATTGTGTATAGTTTTTTCTCCCAACCACTTCTATAATAAAGACCACCTTTATCATTTAGTTTGATAACTTTGTCTTTGTTTTCAGGAACGAATAAACCAACTTTGTTTTTCATATTTCCTTGTTTATCCATCTTGGGTCTTGGTGCATTATTTAACATAAACTTTTTAAAAATATATATTTAACAATGAGTACTACCTTTGGAATTTTAAAACCGAATCCTACCTTTGAGGATGATATTTACATTGAAATCGCTTATCAATATAATGGCGGTGGGTTTGTATGGAAAAATGAATTAGCAGAATTTCTACCTGATGATATGGTAATTTTTGCTATTGATAATGACTATAAAGAATTAACAATTAAACAAATTAAAGATGAAATTAACAAAAACATTAAACCTTAACGATGAAGTAGTCATTTACCCAAATGAAATGGGATTTGATAAAATTTCACAGATAACAAAGTTAGCTTATAACTTAGATGATAATCGTACTAAGTTATGGATAGAATCAAGAATTACTAATGATGGTGGGTTTAAAGAACAACTATGGGTTATTTGTTCAGTGTACCATGATATATTTCTAAACGGTTCACCATACTTAAAAAATACTACAATTAGTTTAAATTATTTGCATAATTAAATTATTCTTTCTATCTTTGTATTATGAAAAAAGAAACTCCTCGTCAAAAAATTAAAAAGTTAAATGAATTGAATGGTAATAGTGGGTTTTATGGAACTCATTATCAGTTTGTTATTTTAATAGAACTTGATTTAAAACAAAGGGCGCTCAAAATTTTGAAATCAATAAATAATGATGGGTTGTTTATTGATGAGCGTTTAATTTATAAAAAGATTTACGATTATTTACTTGATGGACTGTCTATTAAAAATATTAAAAGAGAAATTTCACTTAATCATAAAAATTAATAAATTGATATTAACCTTTAATCAAGATATGTTAAATATGAAAACCAAAAGTAAAATTACATTAGGTAATATTTTATATATACTATTCATCTTTTTCTGTTTATTTTCAATGGTAGCTAATTCTATTGGAGGATGGTGGTATTTATCACATTTTGGGTTTAGTGTAAAACAATTGTTTATAAATATTTTAGTTTCGGCTTCAACCTTATTTATGATTTGGGTTACTTTCACTAAAATATTCATTATAAAAATAAACAGAATAAAATAGGTTGGATATATATGAAGTATCTAACGACAGACTTAAATAATTATTAAAAAATTTATGAGGTATTTCACATATGCCTTGTTATAAAATTATTAAAATCATGGAAAAAGAATACAGAATTATTGTTATTGTTTCTGAAAAAATAAACGAAAACGAAACAAAAGAAATCAAAAGGTTTGCCGAAGATTATAAAGTTATAAAAGAATACAATAATAACGGACAAAGTCTAATTGATATTGAGATTGATAAAATTATAAACAAACTTAGTGACTAATTGAGTTTAAGTTATCTACCTTTCAGATTATTTATAAACAAATCAAGAACCTATTTTATTGAATGGTTCGAGGGTGTGAGTATAGTAGTTTAATTTTATTTTATATAACATTTTGCGGCATGGTGAAGGCTGCCTAACTTATTCTAATTTTTCGCCAAACCGCTTTTATGTGCTGGGCGGCTTATCAGTACTAAATTAAATTTTAAAACAAAATGAATATTTCAAAAGCAATCCAATACTTTTTAGTCTGGATAAAGGTTGTAAAAAACGTAGGTATGTGTATTTTTAATATGAAAGGGAAAACTGTTATACATTTTACCACACATGGATGTATGGGAGAACAACACGAATTTAATTACATAGGTGTAATTGTTGGGAAAACATATCCGAGATATTGTGATGGTAAAATGTTCTACAAAGTGAAAGTTTTGAAGAATAAAAATGGATATGAACTTCGAGATAGTAAAGAAGAAAAGTTTGAAGAAGTTCCATCTTGGTATCTTCAAAACTTAGGTGGTGATTTTTATTGTGTGTACGAGTAAAATTACACATAACGGTTTGCAAATATGAGAAGTAAATTTTATCCATAAAAATAGGTAAATCAAAATTTATTTCTTATATTTGCTGTTATAAGTATGTATTATTTTTGTTTTACCTTATAAAAAATTAAATTATGGAAGAAGAATTTGTAATAAAGTATAGAGTTGCTGGTCGAGAAGAAAATGGCTTTGTAACTAAAGGAGAATTTGATACCCAAAAAGAAGCATTAGACTTAGCAAATGAACTTAATAGAAAACAAAACATTTTCTATTATGATTGGCGTAAGGTAAAAATACCAAAACAAAAATAATATTACTTATAACGCTTTTCGGTTATATGCAGTGCCGTATAAACTGCACAACTTTTAAATAACAGAAAAATGGAATTAGGAAAAAATAATAACCAAGTACCCACCGAACAGGCATTGCATATAACCGATGTTATGCTCTCGTTGCCTGACATTCGGAACAAACTATCACCAATTAAGAACCTAATAGCAATGCTTGAAAACGGTTTGGTAAAAGGTAATGTTGAAATGCACGAATTAGTTTTGAAAGAGATTGAAGCCTGTAAGGAAAGCATTGCGTATTTGTCAGGCAATGGAGCATAACGGCAAAGCATAGGCGATGTGTGGGAATAGTAGCACGTCAGCCGATGTGATGCGCAAAGCCAAATTGAAAAACAAATGTTTAACCGAGGTACGTCAGCCCACATATTGCCTATGCAATGTTAGCGGTTCGTGCTTCACAAATCAAAGTAAAATGAAACTTGTAAAAACAACAGAAAAAGAACCAAAGGAAGAAACGTGGTATTTAGTTAGATGTCCCGAATACAGCGAAAGCGGTTGGGAAATTGCTCAATGGATTGATGGTGAATGGTGTCATGGACACATGGCGCAAAGCTGTCATAAATATGTTATCTCATACCATCCAGTACCGCTGGAGGATATGTAACATGACCGCTAACTCGTTTTTATACGCAATCCAAAAACAATAAACCTTCGCATAGCCATCCAAATTATAATGATTATACGAAGGTTTATTGCGTGTTAATTTCTACACAATAAATTTGGTAAATTAAATTATTCTTACTATCTTTGCATTAATTATGAGTTTAAATCGTATATATTGTAAGAAATGTGAGGACTTCAAAGTACATGATGATAAGATATGTAAATCTTGTGATACTGAATATAGTGATGTTAAATTGGTAGATATTCCAAGAGAAAAATTAGAAATCCAACAAGAAAGATTTCGTAGAAGTAGAAACGCAGAAATGACAAAAGTATTAAATTATTTCTTAATGAGTGGACGTGTTTCTTCATCTAATGAAATAAAAATAATAGAAAGTGATGCTGGTTTATTAACAATTGAGAAGTATCAAAGAGAAAAAGAAGAAAAACAAAGAGAAGAAAAAATAGACTTGTTAGAAAAATATAAATCTATACAAAGAAATGATGTATGTTTATGTGGTTCTAATAAGAAGTACAAAAAATGTTGTGAAACTAAAATTAATAATTTAAAAAACTAAAAATGTTACTACTTACTTTATTGTTTCCGTTACTTACGGTGTGTGTTTTATATTTCTTTTATAAGAAAAATATCGAAACATGGGAATATGCTCTACCATTTGGTGTAACTTTATTATCACTTCTAATTGGTTGGATTGTTATTGAAGTTAATGAAACTACAATGACATCTGATGATGAATTTTGGGGCGATTTAACACATAAGGTACAATATTATGAACCTTGGGATGAATATGTTAGTCAAACCTGTTCATATACAACATGTGATAGTGAAAATAAATGTACAACCACTTACTATGATTGTTCATATGTAGATGAACATCCGGCAGAATATTATATCGTGGGTGTTAATGGTACAGAAATTTCAGTATCTAATGAAACCTATAATCGCCTTAGTAAACAGTTTCAAACAACACCAATCTTTAAAGAATTAAATCGTAATTATCATAGTTATGATGGTGATTTATATGAGGTTTATTGGGATGGTAAAGTTGAAACATCTGAACCCATTACCACCGTACATACCTATGTAAATAAAGTTCAAGCAAGTAGTAATATTTATAACTTTAGAAAGTTTACAAAACAAGAAGTTGATTCTATTGGCTTATTCGATTATCAATTAAATCAATGGTATGGTAATCCAATCTATGGTGATGTAAAAAACAGATACTATAACGAAGCAAAAACCTTAGAGTATATAAACGGATTGTTTGGTAAACAATATCAAGTTAGGTATCATGTATTGCTTTTTTATAACAAAGATTTATCATATGGTCTTATGCAGGAAAGTTATTGGAAGCGGGGTAATAAAAATGAAATGAACATTTGCGTAGGTTTAAATGATAATAATGAAGTCAAATGGGCATATGGATTTTCTTGGTGTGATGACCAAACCTATACTAAAACCTTAGAAAAATTAATATCATCTCAAAGTGTTTTAGACCTAAAAGAATTTAATGAATACGTAATTAATAACACCGCATCTAAATGGCAACGTAAGCATTTTAAAGATTTTGATTTTCTAAAGATTGATGTACCTATGTGGTGCTATGTCTTGACATACATTGTTGCTATCTTAGCGAATGGATTAGTTGTTTACTTAAAAGGTTATTTAAATTTGTAATATTATTCAAAAAGTTGTTTTGTCGCCATATTTGGAAACATGTAGAAGAAATTAACCTAAGAGATTATACGTTTGTGGGTTTATTAATTGAAGTAAATTCGATGCAGTAAGTTACATTAAAGAAAAAACCTTTATAAAAACTTGGTAAATTAAAAAATACTTATTATCTTTGTATTGTCGAAAATGGATAATAATTTACCTTATCATTTCATAATTTTTTAGTAAATGGATGCAGACAATATTGTATTTGAATTTTTCTTTTTTAATATACACCAAATCCCATTAGATGTGGATGGGCTTGTTTTTTTAAAAGAATATGAACGCAGGGAATCAGAGCTAAACATAACTCCTGTAAAAGTATCTGAGGGTACAGAAAATCTTCTAAATGTACTTAAATTAGATTCTTTTTTAGCCGATATATGTACAGAATATCTTAAAATTGATAGCCCTATTTCGAAACTATCTAATAATAGAATGTCTATACACAATGAAAATAGAATTAAAACTTTTTATACCGAGTATTATAACTTTGTTAAATCTTATAACTATTTGGTATCTTTGTAGTAGTGATTAGATTTAATGAGGTCTAATGCTTTTTTAATTTGATTCTTTTTTAAGTTTTTAAACCCTTCAATTCCTGTATCACTCAACCTGATAAAATCGGTGAACTTTAAAACACTTCTATCTTTATACCAATCACTTTCTTTCATCGCCCTAATCTATTTTTAAAATCGTTTATAATTGTATGGTATATATTTAATTTTTCAGAAGATAAAGCATTTCCTACTGAAAAATAGCCAACTTTTTGTACTGAATATCCATTTATAGTTTCGGTTTCACCATCTTTATTTAATACTGCACCAATTAATAAATTTGCATTTGGTAATACACCACCTGATGTATAATTATAAAATAATTCACCATTTTTAAAAACAGAAGTTGATTCACTATCCGTGTTTTTATTACTACTGTATATACCATTTGCATCGACATTTAATGTATTTACCGATTCGGTACGTAAATTTATATCTCTTGAATTTCCATCAATATCACTTGCTACAAATCTAACTCCATTTGGTAATAAATCGACTATTTCCAATACACCATATTCATAGCTTGACAAAGATTCTGGCGTATTATCACTATTTATCATTATCGTGATGTTAGGATTTGGTTCAGTTAAAACCTCTGATAAATTTATGGTTGTATCACCGTATGATTCACCATCAAAAGCAATACCATTATCATAGGTAAAATTACCAAATCTATTTATTCTATATAAATCAACATCTTTTAAATTAAGTCTAGGTGAAGCGGCAGTATCACCCAAAACAAATGGATATACCGCCACCAAATCATTCCATATTTCCTCTTCTTTTAATGATGTTACTAAAATATCTAAGGCTTCGACTGTATTTGAATCGGTAATTGAACCAAGTAGAACGAAACGTTCAACCTCTGGATTATTTACTATAATGGGTCTTGATATAGTTCTACCTAATATAAAAGCCTCCGCTTCTAAATATCCCTCTTGAATATCATATAAACTTTTAAGTTCAATTTCTAAACGCTGTAAATCATTTGGTGATAATACCAAACTTGCCTCAGCTAAAAACTGATTAATTTTTTGAATGTTAGAATTATATAATTCAATGTAAGCCATTTTTTATGAATATTTTTTTATAGAATAAAGTGAACACCAATCCAAAAACTATTCTAAGTACTACTAATATAGATATGGTTATTAGGTTTAGATTAGCTGAATATAGTGGGAATAAAAATAAAGCAGATATAAATAATGAATTTAAAAAGACGAATTGACATAAATGCCAACCATCTGTTAAAAATACAAATATAGTAGTACTACCCAAGAATTTTTCTCCTTGTGATACATCTAAATTTTTATACTTATTTTTCCAACTAATAGATGGATTCCAAAAATTAGGATTTAGTTTATCTTTAAACTTGAAATCATGGTATTTAAACTGCAATATATCCATACCTGCTTTACCAATAGCTGATACCGATATAAACAAAACGGCTAATAATAAATTAATATATATCATGTAGTATATATAAAAAATTAAATCTATCAATATGAAAATAATTACAGAATTTTACACATACAATAACCTATCAATGGTATCGGAGAATTTACAATATCACATTTTAAATGATATTCCACTTTCAGAAAATGTATTTAGATATGGTAGTGAAGCATGGCTTAAAATTTATACAGAAGCAAGAAGTCTATATGAGAAAAATGTTATTACTTTTTGTGATGAGGATGTTTTTTTATTAAATACTAATCTTGGATTAAAGGGTATATATGAGGGTAAAGAAGTTTGGTTAGATATGCCAATGCCACTTAATGAAGCCCAATATAAAGGTAGGGATGTAGAACTTAGAAAACCTAAAAGAGGCGGTAGTAAGAAATATTATGTATATGTTATTAATCCTAAAACTAAAAATGTAGTAAAAGTTGAATTTGGTGATACATCGGGTTTAAATGTGAAGATTAAATACCCCGAAGCAAGAAAAAGATTTGCAACAAGACATCGCTGTGAAACTAAAAAAGACATTACTAAACCCGGTTATTGGAGTTGTAACTTACCAAGATATGCTAAAATGTTAGGTCTTGCACCAAATAATATAAATTCTTATTGGTAAAATTTGGAAATTAAAAAATTTTTACTATATTTGTGTAAAATATAAAAATATGAATATAAAAACTATTGAGTATTTTTTACCTGCTTATTTTAAGGGTTTGAGTAAAGAATATATGATGAGTTGTATTTTAGATGAAAATATACAAAAAAATTGGAAGCCTGATGTAGGTGATGTAATTGTAGGTGAAACAGGCAACATTTTTGTTATTAGTGCTAAAGAAGATTTACATGAATCTTTAGGTGGTACTATGTACTTTTATGGTGGTGGCTCTTGTAATAGAGATGGTGGAAATGTATTAGATAGTACATTCTGCTATACCGCTAATGAATCCGGTAAGTACTATCACCCAACAAAAGGTGAAACTACTAACTTATATCATACATCAATTAGAAATTATAAATTTATACCATATCCTCATGAAAAGTAATGAATTAATAGAATTGTTAAAGACGTATAACAATAAAGAATTAGCTAAGTTTTGGGTTTCCTTTAATACTTGGGTTTTTCCTGAAAATTTTGAACAATTTAAGCCAAAACTTTGGGAAATATTGCCCATAGCAGAAAAAAATGTTTTAATAACTCCTATCATGGAATATATAGAAACCGTTGTAACAGAGCATGAATTAAATTTAGCATGGCGTTTTCGCAAAAATAGTGATAATGAACTATCCTACGAAGATTTAGAAATTGGGATGGAAGTTTTAAACAGCGATGGTGATATCGGTATTGTTACTGATTTAGAATGCGCTCATAATATTTTAGTTGAATATGATAATGGTGGAAAAGGTCTTTATTGTTTGGTAGATAATTGTGAATATGGTAGGGATAAACTTTATAGAAATTTTTAAATTATATGAACAGTAATAATTCTATAACTAAACCATTACATAATTTATCTTGTATGGTATGCGATAAATACTTTCAAGGTGAAGAACCAAAACTATGTTGTAGTGGTAGAGAATGTGGTTGTATGGGATTACCAGTAGACCCAATTGTTTGTTCATTAGAATGTTATAATAAATTACCATTTAAACAAAAATATGGAAAAAATTGAAATTAAAAAAGTAGTCGCCGAAATTATAGATGCTCTTTGTGATAGAAAGGGATTTGATGATTGGTGGTATAATCTTGATGATGATATTGAAAAAGAAATTGAAGAAGAAATTGAAAAAATTATTGAAAAAAGAATTATAAAATGAGTCAAATAATTAAACATATAGATGAGGATTTTATTGTTGACCTTAAAGTTAAAGTTAATTTAAAATCATTTAGTAATCATAATGGATTTAGTGAATCCCAAATTTTAAATGCGATTGAAGAATTCAAAGAAGAAATCCAAAATGAATTACTACATAAAATTAGTAAAACATTTCAAAGTGAGGAATTTTTGAATACTGTTGATTTTGTTACCTATGATGTAGAACCAATCAAAACCGATGTTAAAAATCCATCAATTTCGGAAATTAGACAAGCAGTGGCTGCTTATATGAATACAGAAGGTTGTAATTGCTGTGAAGCATATGACCATAAAGAAAATGGCGAAAAACTAGCCATTTTACTTGATGTAGAAAAGTATGAAGATGGTAGTGGTTATAATTGGTTTAAGTATACTGAAAAATTATGATTAAAAAAATAGAAATAATTTTTCTAATATTGGTCTTATCTTCGGGCTGTTTTGGATAGCTATTGGTTCAGAATTGTTTTTACTACAAAACAACTAAATAATAGCATAGATACTATTAAAGTATTGAGTAAATCAGCTAAATTAAAAAACCTTCGTATAAACGAAGGTTTTTTAATTTAAAGGGAATTTTTAAAATCGCCTACTATAATGGTCGTAACAAAAAAACCATATTCTAATTTGTTTTCAATTTTTAAAACAGTACCCTGTTTAAATACATCGAACCAAATATATTCACCTACATTAGGTATTCTAATATTTTTTGGATATTCAAAATCCTCATCGAATCCTTCAAATTTAATTCTTTTTACTTGAATTGGTTTTTTGTTTGTTGGTACTAATCTCCACATGTTTTAAAGTTTTAAAATACAAATTATTTAATTAAAAATTTTAATATATAATATATGAGTAATATTAAAAAAAGTTTCAAAGTGTTTTTAGAAGATGCAAATGCTGCTGGTATGCCCGTAGTAAGTCAAAGTAGTGTAGCGGGAATGGGAAATGTTGTATCTGCTCAACCCGGTGCTATTCCCGGTACAACAGGTACATCAGGTTCGGGTGATATATCAGCACCGATGTTTACCTATACAAAAGGTACGGGTATAACGGGTGATAAAAAAAGAAAGATGTCTACAACTAAAAAGAAAGACAAGTTTACCGCAGGTAATGTCAAAGACTTAAAAGACTATATGCATGAAATTGATAAGTCAAGAGGAAAGATTTTAAGATTTAGTGATATTGAAAATGAAAGTTAATTTTAATGAACTTTAAAAAATTCATATCAACCACATTATTTAAAATGGAAGAATTTACCAAAAAGTATAACATAGATTTGTTTTAATTGATGAACTCAACCATTTGTTGATAAAATGATTCTTCAACTTTTAATCGCATTAACCAATTGTTGAAATAATTTGCTAATCTTTCACTATTTGGGTGAGTTGATTTATGATACTTTTCAAAGTCTTTTCTATTTTGAATCTTATCTGCTATCAACATATCATTTACATCTTTAAGTGGTGATAATCTTATATCCGATAGAGATTCTATATTTTTTGTAGATAAATAATCATTTGCTACCCATCTATATTCCATTGCTAAAATTATAGCGGTATTGTCTAATCCGATAATAGATTGGTAGTTTAAATATAGGTCGGTATCTGATTGTAAAATTGGATGTAAACAATAAGCCTTTTTAGCTGCATCTGATGCGTTAATTTGATTTAAAATATACAAACCCTCATCAATATGATTCATTAATTCTACACCACTTCTATTTGCTTTTCTACCACCATAAAAATTAGATATGACTTTATATTCATAAAATGGGGTCAAAGATTCCATTACATATTCTATACCTTTAGATTCTAAGTACTCATCAATTCCACATTCAACCGAAGTTAGTATAGGCATTTTAACATACTTTTTATAAATTCCTTTACCTCGATGTTTTTCTAAAATATACAGTGATTGATATTTTTTATTGTCTTTTTCAAAAATCGCTTCAACGCCCCAATCATATTCAGTTAAATTTTCCAGTTTGTAATTATGATACAATAGTTGCTTTGCTCTTGATTTAAGATATTGGATAGCTTCTGTATTTGTATTGGCATTTAAGTTAAAACGCTCCATTTTTAAAGTTTAATTAGTTTATAATTTAGTTTTAAGTTTTCTAATACTTGCTTGTTATAAGTTTCAAATGGTACTTTTTTATAATCACATACTAAATCTACTACATTATCCATCCAAGCATCGGTTTTTAAATCTAAAAATCCATATTCGTTTAGGTAAATATCCCATAATTTATCAGCACCTGAATCACCAATACCTCTATCTTTGACTTTTATGATAGATGGGATATTATCACCTTTATCACCTTTGACTAATTTAGTAAAAAGTGCTTTATTTTTATCCACTTCTACCACTGTCTTAGTAACATCTAAGTTATCTAAGAAATCAACTAAGTTATCATCAAAACTTTCTTCAAATATGCTTCTATTTGAAATTTGTGATTTTAATGCGTATATAAACTCTTTGTAATTTTCGGGTAAAAATACAACTTCTTTACCTAAGTTTTCATTGACCATGAATGTAATACAATTATTAGTACATTCAATTAATTGTTGAATATCAGAGTCATTACTATAAATTAAAGTATTTACAGATTTTGATTTGTTATTTTTAACAATTTTAGAAATCCAATCATCACCCTCAAGTCCATCTTTTTCAAATATTTTAACTCGTGGTTGCTCTTGTAGGGTTTCTTTGAATTGTTTGTAAGTTTCTTTAACAAAATCCCAATCAATTTCTTCATTTTTAATACGTTTTCCTTTGTAGTCGGGATATATACCCTTACGCCAAGTAGTACCTTTATCTGATACTAAAATAATACCCTTAAAAGGATATAAATTTGAAATGCGATTATAGTGGTACATCATACCATTATACAACTCACCATAAAGGGTACGGTTCTTATGCATGACAAATGCCATTTTATGCATAAGATATGTACCATCTATGACAAATATTAATTCGTTGTTAATCATTTTGTTAAAAAACTAATGGTTTTGAATTTATTATCTAAATCTAAATAAACTACTTTCACTTCTTCAACTAATTCTCTTACATCACTTTTATTAGTATCTTCATTTATAAATGGTTCTTTACCCCATTTAATATCCAATGCTGGCGTTTCACCAAGTAATTGTCTAAGTTCGTTTTTAATATCATTGACATTAAAATTACCTTTGAAGTTTATTTTACTAAGGTATTCTAAAATAATTGTTTCTTTCATATAATTAATAATTTTTAAATTCTAAAATCTTTTTGATTTGATTAATCTTAATGAGTTCATGTGTACCTGTGGTATCGGTGAAAATAGCGGTTTCTAAATCATCAATTTTAGGTCTGAATCTATTGTAGTATTCTAAAGCTAAATCTAAACGACTTCTCCAATGTGCATCGGGTGTCCATTCTTTAGGGAACTTTTTAGGGAACTTATCCACATGTGCAATAAAGTTTTTCTTTTTAACTACTAATGTATCGGTTTTATCCATTACCATTTTATGTGTAATTAAAAACTCTTTTATCCATTCGTTGAAACGATGACATAAGTTGTCGGTTTCGACTACTTTAATGATACCAATAACTAAGGCATCATCTTCATGGATTTCAAACTCTTTGTTTTCTTTAATAAAAGTATCCACATCTACATCTTTTGTGAGAACGTACTTAGCGTATCTATCCCATAAACCACGCTTGATTATATCATCTGGTGTAATAAATATTTTCATAACTATAACTTGTTTTAATGTTAATAGTAAAAAAGAATAAAAAAGTTTTTAATATATAGTAATATGATACATAATTTTAGTAGATTCTGTGAGGATGTTATAAACAAAGAAGTTAAAAAAACAAATGATGACCCATCATTATTATTTACCGATGTAATGAATACGTCTAAAATGTGGCAATAAAACCCAAAGTTAATGAGTAAAATGTTAGATAAAATGTTCACGGATATAGAAGAAATAGCAAATAAATACAAAGGCTTTATCGTCAAAACCATTGGGGATGCTTTTATGATTCATTTTAGTGGTTCAGAATCATTAAAAAATGCTATTTTGGCTGCTATTGATATTATGAAAAAGACAGAGTTAAAATTGCGAATTGGTATTTGTAAAGGCGAGATGATTGAAAAAATAACAAATATTCAAACCTATGACCTAAAAGATTACTTTGGTGAAACCGTTAATATAGCATCTCGGATGGAATCAAAGGTATCTGAAAATGACCATATTAGTTTTACACATTTAGATGAATTATCTGAAAAACAATCCGAAGAAATTTTTGATATTATAAACGATTACAACCCTGAAAAAATTGTTTATAGTGAAAGCTGTGATGATTATGGTTTAAATCGTGAGAAAAGGTCGGCACGGCTTTTATCTGATATGCAAATAAATTATTGTAAATCATCCGAAGAACTAAAAGGTGTGGGTGAATTAATAGCATATACATTTAAGGTTTAGTAGTATTATAATTGGAAATAATTTGGAAATGTGGAAATAATTACTTATGTTTGTGGCTATATAAAACGTATTACAATTCAAACAAAAGACAGCAAACCTTATTTAGTGTCTTTTGTTTGTGTTTAAAATTATTAAAATGAGTAAATACATTACAGATTTTCAAAAGACAGGAATATCAACTATAAATGTTGATTTAGTTTGTAAAGATTGGAACGATAGGTTTTTAATTAGTACATGGGTAAATAATGATGAAGAAAAATATACATTCATCGTAAATGGTAAAAGAAAAAATAAAGTTCTCTGTAAAACACAAATTTCTAAAGAACAGGCTTTTGTTATTATCAATAGGTTAAAACTTATTCATGTAGAAGATTCTCTTTTTAGAAGTGGTGGAAGTTTTCGTAGTGAAAGTTTCATCCACTCTGAAATAGAAAGAATTACCAAAATTAAACATCAAAAAGAACAGGAATTATCAATAATTTCGAAGATGTTATATCAATATGAGCGATGTCTTTAGTTGAAATTTTACCTATAAAAATTAGATAAATTAAAATTTATAGATTAAACATAAAGCAGATGTAAATTGAAAGAATGATTGAAATTATTAAGTCCAAAAATAGCTGAAATACACGAACAAAGAATGAAATTGTTAAGTAAAAAAGGTGGTATAAACACCGAACAAAATGCATATATGCTTTCAAATCAGACTAAAATATCGGAATGGGTATTGTCTTAGTCTTACCTACACAAAACTTAATTGAATAAACTAAATATTAAAATTATGAGTCAATTTTTTAAAAGAAAAATAATGGTATTTTCTATATCCAATGTTGTGCGGATGGCGGTACTAAAATTTAACCACATTGTTTTTTGGTGGTATTACAAGAGAGTTCCGAACTTCTTCCATCAATGGACAATTTTGAAAAGCATAAGACTGTTAAAAGATAATTACGAACACGCATTATATCGTGAGAAGGGATTGAATGCGGTAATAAGCGGGGCGATAAAACGTGAACGTGAAATGCAAAACGAGATTTCAAATATGAAACTTACAATGATGGGTATAACCCAAGACAAAATTGACCCCATCAATAAAATGTTTGGAACGGATTTAAAAGGCAAATCAACTCAAGTAAGGGATAATTAGATTTTAGTATATACTAAAAAACTAATAAAAAACTTACATATACATCTTGTTAGCACCATTACGGTTTATTTGGTGAAATTCTAAATTTGGATTATTTATATATAAAAGAAAACTATGAAAGATTTGAAGAAATTTATAGCGACAACCATAAAAGAATATCTTAACGAAAATGTAAACATTTTAGATGATTATATAGATATTAATGGTAATAAATATTCTACTAAAAATTCAAATGGTGATTTAATATCAAATGATATTAATGGTATTGTTAATTTTTATAAATGGTTCAATGATAGTACTGTGGTGGATTCATTTGGCAGACCATTAGTTGTTTATCATGAAACAAATTCAGATTTTAGAAAATTTGATACATCTAAAATAAAAAACACGAATTGGGGGAAAGGTTTTTATTTTCGTATATGGGATGAACCAGACAGTGGTAATAAAAAAATTGGGTATTTATCAATAAAAAAACCATTTATTATAAAAAAAGGAGATTTTTTAACAAATGTGTTAGGAAAACAAAAGTATGACACATCATTGGGTGATTTAATTAGTCAAGAAAGAGATAGAGAAATTATAGCAACAGAAAAAGTTAAAAAAAGCTATGATGGTGTTTATGTTGTTTTTAAAAATTTTTATGTTGTTTTTAATCCAACTAAATTCAAATCAGCTCAAAATGATGGAAGTTTTGATATTAATGATGATGATATTTATTCGTAATTGTCGAATCGAACCACTATCGCAGTATTGGTGCTAACGGTTGGGTATATGTGAAGTACCTTACCACAAAACTTAAATAATTAGTAAAAACTTTATGAGGTATTTCACATATACCTTGTTATAAAACGTTTATTTATGGATAAAAAGATGTCAGAAACATTAGATTTAATGATAAAACACAATAGTATGGTTAGCACTAACAATTTTCTTCTTAGGCATTTAGGTATGACTTGGGATGAATTTCAAAACTTACCAAAAACCCCAACGGTGTGTGAAAAACACTTTGAAGAAAATTGTGTTAGGTGTAAGAAATAAATGTTTTATAACGGATGGGTATTGCCGAAGGCAGGTATTTGAAATACAAAAGCTTCAACCTTGCACAAATGCTCAATAGAATTACAAATGATTGTTTAACCGAGAATGCCCTGCTTTTGGCAATACCTTGTTAGGTGCAGTGCTTCTCACAAATTCAAATAAAATGAATATCACAAGCCCAAAAGAAATGACATCAGGAACTTCAAAAGTTGAAGAAGCTGTAAGCAAGTTTGAAGAACAATTTGCTAAAGATGAAAAAGACCAAGATTATTACCACTTAGTTGTTGTTGGTGAGTATAATCGTCAAACTTGCGATGAGGTGGAAAAGATTTACTCACAATCGGGTTGGTCAAAAGTTAAATGCAGAACATCATCAGAAAATGGTGAACGTGGTGGTTTTACAGGACTTCAACTGTATCGGTCATAGCATTGCACCTAACGGTTGGGTGTATGAGAAGGTTTGCTTAGATAAACTTTCAAATTACCACAACTGCTAATAGCAAACTTTCTTATACACCTTGTTATGTGTAGGTGTGGGGCATTAACCACTAAACTTCACTCGGAGAACTGAACCAAAATTTTAAAATAATTATAGTATGAAACATTTAGAAATAAGAGAAATAGAAATACCTTCACCTATAGAAAATTTAAAAGTTGGAGATGATTTTTTCTATAATGGACAGTATAAAGATGGATACGAAGAAGGTATTTCTAAAATAAAACGATTTTACAAAGAAGTACCATTTTGGGATGGGGTGGAACGAAAAGTTAGAAAAAATGAAGGGGGTGGACATCCTGTTTGGATGGAATTAGAAAATCTTAAAATCGTCTTATTGGGTTATTTAGAATACAAAGATAAATTTCGTTTATCTGATTTATTTGTTTTAAAATTTTTAAACAAAAATGTTGATTAGAAGTAGAAACGGAACACTTACACATAACGGTCGGCAATATGAAACGTGCCGATTTGGGACACAAAATTTTAAACTTAAAAATAAATTTGATATGAAAAAGAAACTTACAATTAGACAACGAATTAAGGCATGTTTTATATTGCTTGTTAGCAACAGTACTTTATCGTATGTTATTGACTTAGAAGAACGATGTAAAAAAGCCAATTTTGCACCATTTAGTTTAAGAGTACCCGAAGAAGGTGAATATTTTGTTTGGAATGAAGAAACAATACAAAACGCTGAAAATTGGCTTAAACGACACCATCCAGAACTTGCTGAATAGTATTGTTGCTAACGTAAAAGCATTGGTGTCTGTTTGGGCATTAATGCACAAAATTTCAAATTAATAACTAAAAGCTAAATATATGCAAACAGTAGAAACAACAACGTCAAGCCCAAATAGCACCAATGCAGTGTTAGCAGCAGTGCATTGTTCAGATGAAATACTAACAGAGGCGTTTCACATTCTATTTGGTAGAAATTGGAAAAAATACTGGTCAGAACGAGATAAAGCAAGGGAAATGCGTTCAATCATTGAAGGCAATACTCAACCTTGTGTTCCATTTCAAAATTGGGTGGCTGTCATTAAGTACCTGCTTCCGCATTGCTGCTAACTCGTTTTTATACGCAACTCATAAACAATAAACTTTCGCATAACCATCCAATTTTTAATAATTATGCGAAGTTTTATTTCGTGTTAATTTCTACACAATAAATTTGGTAAATTAAAAAATCCTTATTATCTTTGTAATCTAAATTAAAAAGTCATGGGAAACGAAAAATTACAATTAGGAAATGTTGATTTAAGTAAATGTAAAAAAGGTGACATACTTATAAGTAGTCATGGTGCAAAATTGGAATATATTTCACCTACTCCTTGGAAACATTATACATATCTTGACCATGTTGTAAGATATATAGAAGATGCTGATGGGAATAGTTATCCAGAAGACAACTATGGAACACGAACCAATGATGGATTTGTTTTTGCTAAAAAAAGAATTCCTGAAACAGACCATGATATTGTTCAAGTTATTCCATCTGTACTTTATAATGGTATTTTTGACTGAGTAATCAGCGATAAAAGCCTAATAGTGGTTTCTAAAATTTGTATATGAAGCTACCCGGTAGGATGGAATTAGTATAAACCTTAAAAGCAATTATATTGCTTTTTATAATGAATTAAGAAAAATGGAAAAAGAAAACATAGATACTCAAAAAAGCACTGAATTTAATACACCTTCTAATATTGTTGGTTATATTGAATGGTTACAAAAGAGAATTAAAAAAACTCAAAAGGAATTAGATGAAGCAACCGAACTTAACTTAAAAATAGGTAAAGGTGCTAAATTATGTGTATATAAAGAATGTTTAAATTACATTAAAAAACACACTGATTAATTTTATGTTTACAAACGCCACCACAGATTAGAAGTATAAATAATTATAAAATGAATGAATTAGAATTACGACAACTGTTTAAAAACCTATCCGATTGCTATGCGGATACTCGATGGTTTGAGAATGATGGAAGCTACACAGAAGGTGAGGTGATACAAGCAATGACCGAGGATAGGTTTATTGAAGCACTACAGGTAGCAAAATTATTAGTTATACCTGTTGTTAGAAAATGTTGCAATGCTATTTGTGATAAAGATGCGGTTGTTGGTAGTGTTTATTGTAATTTTCATAGAACACTTTAAGTAATATTTTTCTAATGAGTGTGTATATGTGAAGTACCTAATGATGATAAAATACAAGAACTGATTAGAAGCAGAAGCCAATTATACACTTCCTATTCTGTTAAAGATAAAGAAAGAGAATTCAGAAGCGTAGTGATATTGAGTCGGTGGTCGAATTGTTACGAGAGCTTCTTGGTAATTAGTCATAACACTTTCAAATATATTCAGTTCTGATTTTAATATATAAAAATAAACTTAAATTATGAAAAAAAAATTTTAAAAACATACAAACTTTTGAACAACATACATCAGAATTAAATATATCTGATGTTACGAAACGTATTAACCAACTTTTAAGTGAGTATGAACAATTAAAAGTTGATTGGCTTAGGACAGGTAATAATATACCAACTGATAGCGAAAAAAATATGATTATTCGCAAAAGATTTATTGAATCAATTTTTAACGAATTGGGTATTAATTTTAAAAAATGGAATTTTTAATATGTTTCTTAACGTCTGATGTTAAACAATCGTTTTAATGTTGTTTATCATTGTGGGTTATAAATTTTGTATATGAAGCTACCCGGTAGGATGGAATTAGTATAAACCTTAAAAGTAATATAATTGCTTTTTTATAAATGATATTTTATGATTAAAAAATATAGTGACTTATTTAATGAGTTAAAGAAATTGACAGAAGAACAATTAAATTGTGAGATTAAAATACTATGTAACGGTGATTTAATTGAACAAACACTTGAGATAATTGTTGATGATAATCCATTGTATTTGTTTAATGATACAAATATGGATAATTATTATGCATTTGAACGCGAAGAAAATGCAGAAGATTATGTTTGTGAAAAAGTATTAAACTCAAATTATCCAATTATTGGATTGTCTTAAAAATGATGAAAAATTCAAAAAGAACTTATTAAATTCTTCTTATGGTTTACAACTATTACCAGTTATATAAATGGTGATACCATAAGTATTGAAAATTTTTTATAATGAATTAAGAAAATGGAAAAAGAAACAGCATTAGAAAAAGTTTCGTTGGTTAAATCAAGACGAACAGAAGATTGTAAACAAATGCTTGTAGGCGTACCTTGTATATACGCGGTTAGCAGTAGTACGGATTATTAACAAATAAATTAAATAGAATGAAAAAATTATTGTACTTATTATTAAAGAAAGATATGATTAAGAAGTTGAGTGAAAAACACGGAACTCAATTTGTTGACGATGTTATGACAACTTTTGGAATGCCAACTAACACAACTGATGAATATTTAAACTCACTAAAACAAACAGAAAAATGCGAATCTACCAATTAAAAACAGCGAAAGAATTTTTAGATTATTTCAAAGATTCTAATTTAAGTCAAGAACAATTAATGCAAATGTATGCAGAAGATGTGGCAAAAAGATTTGCTGCCGAATGTGTAAATGAAGCACTTGGGAACAAGATGGAAGTTTCAAACACTTTACATATCAAAATTGAAAATAAGTACAAAAGTATCATTTGGGAGAACGAAGATTAGTATTACTGCTAACGGTTACAAATATAAGCAGTTATTAACGAAAAGTTAGTTAAAAGAGATAAAGTTGAAAAATAAGACAATATTTATTAGGTGGTTTGGAAATAATTGCTTATAATTGTTGTTATATAATCGTAAAAATTATGGAAAATTTAGAAATTAAAAAAGGAGATACTGATTTATATATTGAAAAATAAGGAGATTCTATAACTTTAGAGGTATCATTCCAAGATACTATGGATTACAGGACAAATATAATCAGTTTAACAAAAGATGAAGCATTGAAAGTTATAGAATCATTACATAAAATAGTTGAATAATTTTTATGTTTTATAACGGAATACGGCTTTGTGTCAGTGCCGATTTTAAAACTGATACATTATTAAAAACAAAAATTAAAATGAAAAACAAAACTTCAAACCAAGACTAAAGTAAGGCATTGCACAAAGCCGATGTTAGTGGCAGTATTTCTGAAATTGCTATGAATTGGTGGTATGATTTATCTGACTACAAAACAGATGAATTTATTATGAAACACAACATGAGAAAGCCTATTAAAGAAGATAAAATCTTAGAGGTGTATAATATTGAAGTTGGTGGTTAATATTGCCACTAACGGTTCACAGATATACGCAGTTCTAACACAAAATTAAAAAGATATGGAAAACTTAAATGATACAGACAAAACTTCGGATAACGCAGAAAAAGAATTGCGTATATCTGATGTTATCGGTAGTGATAATCACACAAGATTTTACATACCGACAGACAAGAAAAAAACTAATTAGTTAATGATTGTATTAAAAAACACACTTCATTTAACAGAACACGAATTTTACAATGAAGATACAGGTAAAAAGGAAACTCAATTTGTAACAGGAACTTTAGATAAAAAAACAGGAGAACTAAAATTAGTTTTTTTCGTTGATAGATTAAAAGATTTTGTTAACGAATTGTAATCATTACCGATAACGTTTTTGCGTATATGTGCAGTACGCAAGAACTTATTACTAACCGCTTGAAGCGTATTGCACATATACGCTGTTATAAGCTGTAAAAATTACGGATATGGAAGAAGAAATAATTGGAACAACTGGCAAACTTGTAGATTTATTTAATGAAAATCTTACACAAGAAGAATGGAACGCACTATGTATCGTTCACAGATTAGGTGCGAGGTTAAATGTAGGAATACGATTTGATTGGAGTAAAAGTATTGATGTGCGTTCAGAGGAATGCTCGCAAATTATTGATGAAAGCGTTTTTCTTAATCGGGAACGTAAGTAATTTTTATTGCTTATAACGGTTGAGTGTATGAGCAGTAGCCGAACACAAAACTTGATTAGAAGTAGAAACTTAAATATTAACAACGGAAATAGTTTAAAACGCCTGACGGCTATTTCTTATACACTTTGTTAGGCAACGTTTTTATTATGACAACAGCAGAATTATTAGAAAAGTACGATAAGATAACAAAAGAAGCCAATAAAGAACGTGCTTTGTGGAACTTATTAAAAGCAAATGAGAAACATATCACTGGTCTAATTGAAGAAGACCCAACAGGATATTGGTTTCACAAAGCACATAGGCAAATTGATGTCACTGATAGTGGATATATGGATATGGCAATATGGATATTACTTAGTGAGGCTTCTTTGTTTTGGAAGATGCTCGAAGAAAATGTTGCCTAACGGTCACAGATATATTTAGGTTTTCTTTTTAATATATACACTAAACTAAAATACGAAGATGAAACATTTGAAAACACCACAGGAGTTGAACGAAGCGTCAGAAAACTTGAATATATCTGATGTTAGCGGTAGTAATTTAACTATGAGACAACTTATGTTAGATAGGATAGAACAAATAAAAAGAGTTGAAAACGGATTTAGTAAATCGTTAATGAAATGGAGACAACCATTAAGTCACGGAACTATTACTAAGTATGCGGAAGAAATAAATTTTGATGAATTATCGGACAATGATTTACTCTTTTTATTTGAGCGTATTTTAAGGAGACACTACACTCAATAGTTAAATTATTACCACTAACGTTCCCACGCTTGGCGAAGGCGGGGATTTTGAAAAACTCAATTTGATATAAGATGAAAAGATTAATTGAAAAACTAAAGCTGATGTTTGCACGTCAGCCCCGCTTGCGCCAAACGTGTGTTAGCGGCTGTTGTTATCCTGAATTTGAACAACATTACAAACATTCACATACAGATGCCATTGCGTTTCTAAGCAAGTTACAGCACAAAGATTTGTATGAAGTCCTTGATTTGGTAAGTGGTCAATGGATAAAACAAAACTACACTTACTTGGAAGATAATAATGAGCAGGAAACGCCACAAAAAATGTTACACGGTTTTCGTATGGGATGGCTTCGTCCTTACAATAGCCGCTAACGGTTGGAGATAAATACAGTTGCGAACTTAAAATAAGATAAAATGATAGAAAAAGACGATTACATTAAAGCAAGAGAAACGGTTGAAAATTACGAAAAGCAATTGGATTTATCTCTTGTTAGCAGTAGTACTTGTTATATTATGCACAGAACTACTGACGATTTAATATTTGTGACGACAGATAAAGATTACGCTGAAAGATTATATAATGGTGGTGATTATATAATAAGGATTAGTCAGTTGTTCAATCCTTGTTAGTATTACTGCTAACGTATCGGGGCTTGTAGCAGTAGGGGATTTATAGCACTACTGTTGAATATAGCACCACAGCCTAATAGAAGTACTAAGGCTAAAAACTTGCACTTCTGCCCCTATTGCTACAAACCCTTGTTAGCAGAAGTGGCGGTTTTTTTACAAGGGATTTCAATTTTAAAACAAAGTAAAATGAACAATATAGAGCAATTTTTCAAAGACAATTTAGACAATAAGATGGCTTATGTTTCATCTGATGGTTTATTCCTTGAAGGAACAATAGAACAAAAATGTAAACTTGAATTTATACAATATTCAGGACTGCATTGTTCCGTAAAACTTGAATACAATAGATTGAATGTTGTAAAAGAAGTTGAGCAAATTTTAATACAAAACCGAGAAGGATTTGATATTAGTTACGACAAAAGAGATGAAATTATCAATGCTATAATTCCTAAAATGAAAGATATGTTTATTCAATGTGGGAAAATATCTAATTATGGCATAGAGAAAATTTCTTCTGTTTATGATAAAGAAAATGTCAGAGATGTTGAAATTAAATACACAAATGGTTCAACTATTAAAATTCGTTGTATCGAAGCGGTATCGTAGCCATTTCTGCTAACGGCTGCGTGTATGAAACGTTGCCAACACAGAGATTAATAAAATGAACAAAATTATAAATTTAGTATAAACTTAAAAAAGACCACGAAAGGCAATGTTTTATACACGTTG
>ERZ869929.449-NODE-449-length-25411-cov-5.657714_pt1 | contig 25411 bp, 19 predicted proteins | sample MGYA00579312_ERZ869929 | MGnify/ENA primary metagenome ERZ869929 (study PRJEB32216, sample SAMN09231818) | wastewater metagenome | place: USA: Maryland | collected 2016-08-09 | study: EMG produced TPA metagenomics assembly of the PRJNA472060 data set (Reclaimed... | reverse complement strand
GTGGGCGATGGAGCCTGCCGTTCCTCCGTATAAATTCAAACTTGGCACGCGGTGGTCGCTGCAGAACATCGAAGAGGAGGGTGGCATCATCAACCTCCAGAACGAGGAGGTGGACTCCCCTGAGATGCGCGCCCTGATCGCTGACGGCCGTCAGGTGTGCTCGATCACCTTGTACAACGACGATGTCGAATTCCGGCTGACATCCCAGCTGGGGTTGCGCAACATCAAAGTCCAGGACTCCGACAGCAAACGATCGATGGCCGACGAATTCGTCTACTTCGTGACATGCATGCGCAATGCCATGGGTGACCTCGATCCCGTGCTGGGCGGCTGGGTCAAGCAGGAGATGATTGACTGGTCTGTGGATGGCCAGCAGGAAATGTTGAACTTAACGAAACAAGGCGAAGCGCCGTGATCTGCCCGAAAGACGGAACAGCATGCCCCGATGATCTGTGCCACGGATCGGGGTGTTTGCAGATGGGCGGATACCCGATGCTGTCACGCTGCGATCACTGTGGTGGCACCATCGACCATGAGATTCCAAGTTGCGGGACATGCAGTTGCGACGACGATGAATACCCTGATTTCGGTGAGGAGGACGAGTGACCACCCGAAAGAAAAAACTCTTCAAGGTTGCCGGTGAGCTGCTGTGCCTGAAGCACAAATACGACACCGAGCGCGAGGCCAAGCAGAAGTTGAAGATCGCGCGCAAAGCCGGCCTGAAAAGCCACTACCAATGCCCCATCTGTGGGTACTGGCATCTAACATCAAAACGCGACGGTTATCGAGAAAATAAGACCGGAGGAAAACACAATGTTTAAGCGACCACCTGACAGAATCATTGGCGACAACTATTTGCACCGCTGGTATCTGATCCCGCGCAATCCATTTTTCAATGTGATGCTGCACAGGTTCATGGGGTCAGACGACGACAGGGCGCTGCACGATCACCCCTGGGTATCCATGTCCATCCTGCTCAAGGGTGCGTTGATTGAGGTGCTGCCCTTCCCGCCGCATGGCTGGATGTTCTGGCGCAGGATCAAGCGCTTCCGTCCGGTGTTCAGGCGGGCGACTCACGCGCACCGGATCGTGCTGGTGAATGGACCGGCATGGACGCTATTCATTACAGGCCCGGTGATTCGGCCCTGGGGATTCCACTGCCCGAAAGGTTGGGTGCACTGGAAGGAGTTTGTTGACGGCACCGGCAACGGAATTGGGCGAGGTTGCGAGTGAAATCCTTCCTCTCTCACAGAGCCAGGCGGTGGGGTTACGACGGATGGGTGTTGCTGCATCCAGGAGCAACGAAAGTCATGCCATGGACCGTCTGCACCACGCGCGCAGAGTGTCGGGCGCTGCGCAAGTCGCGCGCGGATTTGCTGGATAGGGATGCGAAGATTGTGAAAGTGAAGATCAGTGTGGAGGTGGTGAAGTGACAAAAGAAATAGAGGTGAAGATAAAAATAGAGGATGACTTTCGTGGAAATGGATATCGATTGTCTGCTCTTTTCGGGCCTGATTTGCAGGTATTTTCACGGCACGTTGCCGCACAGGTTCTTGCTGAGTGCGCCAATCTGGTCGCCGCCGAAATCAAAGATCGCATCATCGAAGAGGTCGCCGCGCAGGTCGATGTGAATGTTGTCGCTGAAGCGGTGACCAGGGAGATCGTTGCCGACGCCAAGCGGCGAATATTGGAGCCGGGAAAGTGAGCGATCCAACCTGGCCAGAGGCGTTCATGTACGTTGGGTTCGCGCTCGCTCTTGTTTGGTATCTGAGGGATTGACTATGGGTGAGGATGATTTAAAAAAATTTGTCGCACTGGTTGGCGATATGCGAGCCGCGCAAAAGGAATATTTCGCTACTCGTGACCGGGAAGTGCTGAGTCGGTCCAAGGCGCTGGAGCGCCAAGTTGATAAGTGTCTGGATGACATGAAATCGCCGGGGTTATTCTGATGAGCGCAACCGCATACCCACTACAGTGGCCCTCCGACTGGCCGCGCACCCGACACCGCGAGCGGTCACGGTTTGATACCACCTTCGCCAAGGCCCGCGACGGACTGGCTGACGAGTTGGAGCGAATGGGTGCGCGCCATGTCGTACTGTCCACCAACATCGAGTTGCGGCTCGATGGGCAGCCCTACGCGAACCGGGCGCAACCTGGCGATCCCGGCGTGGCTGTGTACTTTGAATATAAAAAACAGCCCAGGACTTTCGCGTGCGACCGCTGGGATCGCATTGAGGACAACATCCAGGCAATCAGAAAAACCATCGAAGCGCTGCGCGGCATCGAGCGCTGGGGCGCGTCCGACATGATGGAGCGTGCGTTCACCGGGTTCACTGCGTTGCCAGATCAAACCCATGGCGCCTGGTGGGCCGTGCTTGGTGTTGATCGGGATGCGAGTCCAGCGCTTGTCGAGTCGATGTACAGGCAGAAGCGCAGTAAGACGCACCCTGACAAAGGCGGCGATGAAGCGGAATTTGATCGCGTCCAGAAGGCATGGAATGCGTATTTGCGGGAGGCTCCATGAGCGCTAAATACTACTGCTATAAATGCGGATGGGTGCAAGATGTTGGGACTTACTACACACTGCCTGTTAAGTCGGTGCATCCTGAAACATTATTTTGCAGCAAATGCCGAATCCGCGTGCTCGATAAACCACCCGCCCACGTCACCGCCATGCAGGAGGAGATAGCAGGCCTCAAAACCCTTACGTCAATGCCGGTGTTTGAGATCAATCGCAAGCAGCAGGAGGAGATAGCGGCGCTGCGGGCAGAAAAACTCACAGATGCGTCAGCTTTGCGCTTGGCATTGGAGCGCATCGCTGAACTGGAGAAGGTGGTGGAGGCGTTGCTAAGCAGAAGCAAAGTTTTCGGTGCCAGCGGGCTTACACACGAAGAAGCAAAAGCCCTGCGCGAAGCTGGGTATCTGAAGGAGGAAGGGTGATGTACTCGCTTGATCAGGAGTTGGCTTTTGCAACACAGAAAGTGCGAGAGCAACGGGCAGTGATAGCCACCCTCCAGTCAGAACTCGCCGCTGCCCGTGAGGAGACTGAGAGGGCGCGGAGGGCGACCCTTATGGCGTGGCGAGAATTAGAGTACGCAGATCAGATCGTCGGTGGAAAGGTACCGTTGACGGCAGTAGAGCGGCGACAGATGCAGTGTGACATAGCTATTGAGACAGAAGCCCGCTACGCCCGCGAGATTGCCCATACGGGCGAGGAGGTGGGGAATGAGTGACGAAACGCTTTTGGAAACCCTAAAGAAAGCATCAAGCGCAATCTACATTGTAACGGACGAAGAAACTGCGAACCACATTAGCATACTCTTTCGCCGCGCTGGTTCTGAAATAGCCACCCTCCAGGCCGACCTCGCCGCTGCCCGTGCTGAGCTTGAGCGGGCGCGGGAGGCGTTGATAGATATTTGGGCGCGGCACCCTAATTTTCCGCTGAATGGTAAGACTCCGCGAGAACAGGCCGAGGCGCACTACGCCCGCGAGGTAGCACATGCCCATAAGGGCGAGGAGGGTTAGGGATGTCTATCAGTCTATTGCTTCTGCTTGGATTTGTCACAGTAATCTGGGTTGCTGTGGCAATATATGGCGTGGGGAGGTGGTGGTGAGCAACGTGGTCGAATTGGATTCTGCACGCCCGCACACAGCGGCAATAGTGACGTGCGAGTGGTGCAGCTATGCATGGGTCGCGTGCTACCCCATAGGAGTTACTCATCTTGAGTGTCCAGCATGTGCAGCCATGACTGCCCGTAAAGCACATGCCCATAAGGGCGAGGAGGGTTAGGTGGACAGGTCAAAACGGAGAGTTGTATGCGCTGCTATTCGTGCTGCTGATGGCGAGTTACTGCTCGGCATCCGGCACTACAGCAATGATATGCACAGGCAAATCGAGCAACGTGTGGATGGTTCAAAATTCAAGACACGCCATGACGAAGATCAAGGTTTTGTTGATCAATGGGGCCAGTGGATGAGCCGCGAGGAGGCATACCACGTTGCCAAGGCTACAGACAGGATCGCATTCCCTGAAGCCTGCGGCGAAGGTCTCGAAGGTCCAAGGCTTTACACCGAAGGTTTATATTGAGCACCCGCCGCTAGCGGGGAGGAGTAGAATAGAGTTTATGGCAGGGCATGGCGTGAGCGTTGCAGAGCGCAGACCAGTGAGCAGGTTGCAGATGGCCCGTTCGACTCGGCCTAACTGGTTTCTGATAGCGTCATGCCCTGCCACCATTAACAAGAGGAGTTATGGTGTTTGATCTAATTGCAAAACAGCTAATACGGAATATGTACGCGAGCGAAGAGGAGTCACGAACTCGGCGGCGATGCCCTGCGTGCGGCGCAGATGTGGCGGCCTCTCTCAACTACTGGGGCAAGGCAGAGATGTTGCATCATCCGGTAAACGGACATTGTGATTTTTCAGGCTACAGGATAACCCCTGAAACGTGGCCGGATTTTTGTCAGCGAGCCAGGGAAAGCAGGGTAGAGTCAACCCTCCTCATCCGTCGCTTCCCCTCTGAGGTCAGCAATCATGTTGCAGAGTTGATAAAGTTGGCGATTGATGCTTTCTAGCGCCAATGTCTGCGCCTCCATCTGGCGCTGGTGTCGCTGGATCGCCTCGATCACAAAAGCCTCTTGTTCGCTGACATCCATTGCTATCCCCAGCCCACTGCAAAGACAAGAGTACGCAACACAAGGGTTTAGCGTTAGCGCCTTGGTGTGTTAAATTGTCGATTGAGCCAGCCACAGAGCAGGGCCGATATCCCACCCGCAGCAAGCGACCGTGGCAGCCAACGCAACCGACCAGGAATATTGCGGCATGGCTGAAGAGCACAATTCAATTAATCAGCTTTGGGACTACATCAAGGGCCATGACAGCGAGATCAGCGACGTAAGAACCGTCGTTGCCGGTCTGGCGGCAGAGCAGCAGGCCACAAACTCCAAGTTGGATATGGTGGTTAATTCCATGATCCGCATGGAGGGTGTCCTCAATCGCCCACAGCAATCACCAAACTATGCTGGGCTCGCAACTGTATTTATAGGTGCGTCAGCCCTCATAGGCAGCCTGTTTGTTACGTCGATATCTCCGATCCGCGAAGATGTTCAGACGCTGCAGGCGTGGAAAGAGAGTCACCAGGCAGACCTCCTCACAGAAGCGTATGACAACGGCCGCCGGGACCAGGCAATCGATGATCTGCGCAAACAGAGGTTCAAGTAATGACTGTTGAATTGGCCGCCGTATCGATCAGTCAGCGCAAGGCGCTCGTGCGCTATATCAACACCACAGACCCTTTTTCGTACAAGCCGAAAAGTCATCCGCTATTCGGGTATGGCACCGGGCAGTCCAACATTGAGCCAGCATTCACGGATCAACCGGATGTGCCACCCCTGGTCGCCAATGAGAATGTACTGGTGTGGTGTTCCGATGGCAGTGGCGCGAACTGGGATTTCCGTGTGGCCGATCCCTCGCTGACTGTGTTCAACGACTACCTGCCGTACAACGCTATGACTAATCCGGTCGGGCGCGATTTCGCCACCGAGCCATACTCTGGCTACCCGTGCGGGCAGCGCGGCCTGGCGACACTGGGGGCGGCGCTCCAGTACCACGAGATGACCGGCAGGAAGGTGTATTTCGGCAACACAGCCTGGGCGGGCCAGAACTCTACCAAATGGAAACCCGGTGTCGGCGAGTGCGCCATCGAGATCGATGCGCAGATGACACTGATGGTCGCCAGGCTCGCGGTGCTGGAACCTGATCTGGAAATATTCACCTGGGATTTTCTGTTGATCAACCAGGGTACGGGTGATGTCCTGAATCCCGCTGAGACTTACGCCGACAACTGGGAAGAATGGCTGGATTATGTTGGCGCCTACACACTGGACGGCGATGACCAGGAGGTGCCGTCGAAGTGGATGGATCGCCGCCGCACACACGTTTCCCTGATGCAACGCGCCAGGCGCGACGAACTGTGGCCCACCTGGAATGGGCAGGAGGTGCTGCAGCGCCGGCGCAAGGAGAATATGACGCTGGTGCCCAGTGCCAATCGCGCCATTCAGGATACAGCGCCACCCGGCCTTAGCGTCCACTTTTGGGGTAATGTGCAAACCGATTTCGGGCGCGACTGCGCCAGGGCGTCGATGGCTATCGGTGCTGGCCCTGACCAGAACACAATTGATTTCCACGAGCACAAGGACTCCACCATCCCGCTGGAGGGTGTCTACGGTTTCGGTGCGACAGCAGGCAGCATCGCCGATCCGGGATCCGCGACGATCAAGTTTTACTCCACCACGCACGTTTTGATCCACAAGACGGACGTGAACGCCGACAGTATCGACTGGGAAGAACTTGAGGTCGGCGACCAGATAACCCTCTATGATCGGCTGGACCGGGCAACCAAGCGCGTGCTCGAAGTCAGCGGCGCGGTGACGGATAACACCACCTGGGTATCCATTCCGTACACGGTGGTGGGCACGCCGACACTGACGGTCACCACCGGCAATGGCGTGGAAGCGGAAGCGACCCGGCGCGTCATCATTGACGAGGAGACTGCCGACGCACTGTACAAGGCACCGTACAAGCGAGTCGGGATCAACCACTCAGCGACCACTATGCCCAATGCCACGGCCGCGGTGAAGGCGCACGACGCTGATGGCCTGGTGTTCGAGGCAGAGTCAGTTTCGACCGGCGACACCCGGATATGGGTGAAGATGCGCTTGCGCGAGGCGCTGGGCCTGGTAGAGGCGTTTGTGTCCAGCCAACTCTCACTGCTGATGAAGGGTGTCACGAACACCATCAAAGTGCTGGATCAGGCCACCGGCGTTGCGCGCACCGCAATAACCATCGTTGCGCAGGAGGATGGCCCTCCGCTCACCATGCTGCATGGCAAGGTATGCGGGTCAATCCAGGCGATAGGAAACACCACGCCAATCGCCTTGTCCGGTATAACTCCCTCCACCGATATGTGGACGACGGATGGTTATGCCAACGGGGTTCTGACGGCAGAGTTCTATGGCGGCCTCCAGGTCGTTCATCCGGCCCACTATCGAGCCAAGCTGTCCATCATGTACGGATCACTGAGCACGGCCAATAAAAACGTCTATGGCGTGATCGCGCTCAATGGCGTGGCGACATCCATTGGGTGTGTTATCTCATCAAACGCAACGACCTTTTTCGCGGCGGCAGGAGGCGAAGGCACCATCGAACTGGTAGAGGACGACGTACTCAGTGTGAGCTTTTTGGCACTGGACGGATCGCCTGCCACCAGCATCACCGTCAGGGATGCCGAGTTGTATATCGAAATGCTCAATGCCCCCCCATAAGGAGCGCCATATGGATCCGCAGCAACTACTAACGCATGTGATACGACCGGTTCTCCAACACCTTGATCTGAGAAGCGAGGCAGCTGAGATTTTGCTGCTGGGCACGGTGGCACACGAGAGCAAGTGCGGCGAGTACCTGCACCAGGTCGGCGGCCCGGCGCTGGGCATCTACCAGATTGAGCCAGTAACGCACTTCGATGTGTGGGAAAACTACCTGCGCTACAAAAGCGGCCTGATGCTGAAGATTCAGGACATGGTCCCGGTGGCGCAGCGGCGGCGAACACCTGGCGGGTGGGTATCAGGGTCCGACGCCATGCTGATCACCGACCTGGCCTACGCGACTGCGATTGCCCGGGTGATCTACCTGCGCGCACCCATGAAACTGCCCGAGGCAGACGATCTCCACGGCCTGGCCGCGTACTGGAAAAAATACTACAACACGCCGCTGGGCAAAGGCACGGTGGAAAAGTGGCTATCCGATTACGCAAAGTATGTGGTGGGTGACAAATGAACTGGAAGGATGTTGGGAACTGGATTGTTGCTAACGCCGGTGCTGGCGCCGCACTGGTTGGCTCACTGCTGATAGGCAATGTGCAGGGCGCCGTGGCCGCCGGCGTAGCGATGGTGTCGAGCGCGACTGGCACGAACGATCCCAGCCAGGCGCTCCTGCAACTCCAGACAGACCCGGCGACCATGGTGCGACTCAAAGAACTCGCCATCCAGGATGAGGCGTCGATTCGAGAGCACATCCGGGAGATGACCGCGCTCGATCTGGCAGACGCGCAGGCGGCCCACCATGAAACGCAGGAGACAATCCGCGCCGGGGACAGAGCAGAGGACCGCTTTGTGCGCTGGACGCGCCCAGGGCAGTCGTGGCTCAGTCTGGTGGCAGCTCTGTACTATGCTCTCCACAATCCTGACCCATCAATCGAAGTGCTAGCCGCGCTCCTCACGCTGCCGCTGGCGTATGCCGGGTTGCGACAGGTCGGCAAGGGATTCGATTCCGTTGCCGCAATGAAAGGGGTTATGGTTGCCTGATGTTCCTGTCGCGCACACTGTCATCCGTTCCTGACGGCCAATGGTATTTGCACTCCCCGCGCCTGCCGCGCGTCACTGTGGTCGGCGATGAGTTTCGCAGACTGGGTGTTCGCTTTAAGTCGTGGGGAATGCAACCGCAGCACATCGATTTTGAGCAACGGTTCTTTTCCGGGAGCGATAATGGCAAGGAGGACATGGTTACGTTCATTGCCGGGATCGCCGCGATGGGGGTGAACACCGTGCGCTTTCACACCAACCTGTGGGATTTCATTGAGGGGCCGGATAAAGACACGCTGACAATGAAAAGCCTGTCGCTGGAGTATCTGGTGTTCACAGTGGAAGCGGCGAGACAGCATGGCCTCTATGTGATCTTGCAGGGCAGTAACACTTGGCAGCAGGAGCTTACGGATCCCTGGTATGACGATCTCGGGTACGCAGATCGGTGGGACGTACAGGAGTTTTTCTGGTCCGAGATCGCCGCCGCTATTTTTGCATCCGGCAATTCATCAACGATGCTGGGATACGATTTAATCAACGAACCCTATATATCGACCGATCCAGACGCAGACTGGTACGGGAGTGGATTCGGTGGTTACTACTTCACGCACCTGATCGCGCGCGGGCCAGAGGTTGATAGTGATACAATGCGCGACTGGATCACGCAGTTGGGCGATGCAATAAGAGTGGAAGATCCAGAGGCACTTATCACACTCGGCGCCTTGCCGTTCTACGCGGCCTATGAGCCCGTGAATGATCTGCTGGACTTTCTGTGCCCTCATCTTTACCCGGTGATTTCCGCATTCGGAATAACCACAGCGGAGGCAATGGACGATCTCATGGAGTGGGTGCCTGCCACACAACCACTCGTCATCACGGAAACACTGTTTTATGCGGAGACTGTCGATGACGAACCCTTCCTCCAGGCTATGATTGATAACTTCGATGGCATTGTTACCGCAGGGTGCTATGGCTATCCTCCCGAGGAATATACCGTGCCACCAGATCCACCGAAACCACCCGCCCCCGCAAATAGCGACCCCATGTTTTACGCTATTTTTGGGAGCAGTTTGGCGACCTTTAACAGTTACCGCGACGAATTCCTGGGTGTCTAAATGAAGATTATCACTGGCTCAATCACCTCAAAAATGGCGTTCTACGTTGCAGATCCTGCTGGCTATCCGGTCACTGCCCTCACAGGTTTTGTGGTCTATCGCTCGCGCAATGGCGGCACACCGGTGCTGTGGACTACGCCGACGATCACTGAGGCCGACGCTACCAATACGCCGGGCCTGTACCACCTACTACTGGATGAGGACACAACGATATCACTGCCGTGCGAGGAGATGGTCGTGTACATCACGCACGACGATATCCAGCCCGTGGTGCGAGCTATCGATATCGAGCGATCCTACGATGGGATTGATTCAATACTGGCGGCGCTGACGGATCCACGCAACGAACCCGGTGCCGGCGCTCCCGCGTCCTCGATCTCGTTCCTGGCGAAGCTGGACTACCTGTTCAAGTGGGCGCGCAACAAGAAGGACGCGGATGGCACGACCAATCGCTACTACGCCGACGATGCCTCCACCGTGGATCATTCGCAGGGAACCAGCGAGGCGGCCGGGCTTGTCACTGTCGGGGAGATGGGCGGGCCGTAATGGCAACCGCTATCGTCCTGCTGGCGATGTACCTGGTGCCACTGTTTGTGCTCACCAGGTTGTTTGCCGTCTGCCCCGGGTGCGCCATGCTCGCGGTGATTGCGATATCACTTCTGTTGGGCGGGGTCCATTACCTCTAAATACTGGATATTGAATCGCGCCATCGACGCGCGGATATCGGCATCCACACCATCGATCAACGCCTGATCAGCGTCCTGGGCCTCCATCTGCCGGCGACGCTCGCGCAACTTACCCAGTCGCTTCTCGGTCTGTGTGTACACATTGATCAGTTGGTGCTCGGGGTTGCTCTGCGCCTGAATCAAAGCGTCATCCTTGAGGAGTCTGCGCTCTGACGCCGCATACGCCACGCCGCGGCTCCACTCGTAGTACCGCTGCTTCAGTCCATTGTCGCTGTTGAACCCGGTCACGCGCCGCAGGAAGGGGATGTTCTCGGTCGGCATCTCCTGCCCGGTCACCAGTCGGGTGGTGGTATCCAGCGTGTTGGCGACGGACGCGCCCAGGCCGCCGGTCACGGCATCCAGGATGGTATCGATCCACTCGGGCGACACATTGATCGACCCCGGGCGAATCTCGTTGCCGCCAGAGGCATCGTTCAGTTCTTTGGCGATCCACTGACTTGCCTCCCGGGCCGACTCCCAGTGCATCAGGTACTCAGGTCGCGGCGCGCGCGAGTCGAACGTGTGCTCCGGTTTCAGTGGTTGGCCGGCAAAGTTCTTGTTTTCGGCGATCTGCACGAGAGGGTCTGTAATCGTCGGAGACAGCATTTGCAGTAGGGTGCCGCTGCTCATAGGGTTAAAGGCGTTCGCAAAGCCCAGCGCCACACGAGAGGCCATCTCCAGTGCGTTGACACGCTCTCCAGACATCGTCTTCCACACACCCTCTCCGATCACCTGACCGATCGTGTGGAGGATGTTGTATCCCCATGGCAGGGGGAACTTGATGATCGGTTCTTTTTCGCCCATCAGGATCATGTTGTGGTCCTTCACATAATCCGGCATGGCGTCATAAATGTTCTCGCCATCGTCGTCGTCACCGGACAACGCTCGGTTGATGAGGTCCAGGATCACCGCAAACCCGATAGTGGCATACGCCAGTCGGCGGCCTACTTTACTGTTCGCCATCGCCTGGAGCATACGCACGTTGCCCTGCATGGAGGCGTTGAAGAACATATAGAACGCATTGATCGTCGGCCCCATGTTGCCCTTGCGGTTGAAGTTCACCGTCAGGTCTTTGGCCAGCGCCGCAGCGCGATCCTTGGACAACCCGACCTCGAGCGCATTCTTGTAGGCCGCCAGACGGACGGCGTTCTCAATGACATTGTTCATGTCCTCGACGCCATTCACAAAGCGCCGCACCCATCCCTTGGAGGGTTTGCCGGCGGCGATGCGCTCCGCTGCGTGCTTCAGGTCGGCCTCTCGTTTCTTGATATCACCGTGGATATCCATCCACCCGGTCTTCCCGCCATGGCGCCTGAAGTCGTTCCATTTTGGGGCCCATGGATGCGAGCCGTCGCCGAACAAAGCCGAGAAAATGCCGCGCATCGCGGCCGGCCATTGCGTGAGAACTCGCATGCGCATATCGGCGATATCGGTATCGGACAGGCTGTAGGCCGCGGTCTGGATGTCCCTGGCGAAGTTGGCCACCATGAACTCAGGGTTCCAGCTTGTGTTGATCGTCGCCATGAACCGCGTGATTGCTGCCAGCGCGCGCATCACCGAACCCATCTCAGCGGCCTGCAGGTTCTTCAGGCCGGTCACCAACTGCGTGGCATGCGGGTTATCGGTCTTGAACTCGATGATGTGCTGCTCACCGGCCACCTTCACGCTGAGCTCATTGGGGCGCAGCATGTTGTCCGGGACGCTGATCACCTTGCCGTTGCGTACCTCGCGCCGGATGTGCTCTGGATCCACCTCCCAAAACGCGGGATCAGGGTTCTGGATGGCGAACTCGAGTAAGGCCTGGCCCACCTTGTTCTTCTCGGCCCTGACGACGCTCGCCTCGTACTGGGCGATGACGTTGGCCACGATCTTGCCCGGGGTCCAGTCAGCCGAACCGGTGCGCATCTTGGATTCCTTACCCTTGATGCTGAACCCCTGCCCGCGCGGCGGCAGCATATCGACATTGTCGGCCTCCTCACGCTTCAGTGGCACATAGTGCTGATACCGGGACCACCACAGCGATGCCATGTGAGGCGTGATCAGGCCGTCCGTGATCAGCATATCGACGCGCTCGCGGTTGATCTGGTCGATCATGGCGCCCACCGCGGCCAGGTTCTGGTCGCCACCGTGCCGCACCAAGATCACGTTGGCCTCCTGGTTGCTCATGCCAGACAGTCTGTACCGTTTGGCAGGGTCCATGTCGGGGTTGATCTCGGCCAGGTACAGGTTCGCCTCGGCGGCGTGGCGCGCCACCAGCCAGTTGCCCACTTCATCCCAGGGTATGCCGGTGGCGGCGATGGCCTCGAGCAGTGGCTGGACACGATCCTCATCGAAATCGTTCAGGCGTTCGCCGGCCTTGCCTTCCCATATGGCCGCCTTCTGGTAGGCGTTGGCGTCGTCGTCGGGGTCTACGTCCTCCTGAATGCGTTTCAGGTCGATCAGCTTGTCCTGTATCTGGAAACGGATGCGATCGATCCTGTCGCGGATCCCGGAGCGCCAGGGCATGCCGCCGGGTTGACCGCCAACACGGAACAGGATATTGGGGTTCTCGGGATCGAAGTCGCCGTTGTTGCCGGTGGCCGATTTGATTTGGGTCGGGGAGAACGGCACATAGACCGAATCGCCTTCGGGCGAGAGTGCTCCTTCAGCGTGATGCGTGCCGTCATACCCGGCTGCCTTTATTCGCTCGACCAGATTGCTATCCAGATTCGCGTCATGCGGGTCAAGTAGTTGCCAGAACGGATACCCTTCATCTGGATCAAGCGCCGAATCAAATTTTATGTCCGTCACACCCATGCCGGCCAGGTGCTCCCGCCATTCTTTCAGTGAGATATTGAACGGACTGTCGGGCTCCTGGTAGTTCCCCTCTTGGTCGAACTCAAATACGTCCAGCGGGTTTTGTATGGAGAGATAGACCGGCACCAACTTGCCGTACAGCTTGGCGTGGCCTTTCACAGGAGTGAAGTAGCCGGCCGTGCCAGTAACCCTCCCCTCGAACACCGTGAATTCGTCCTCGGTGCCGTGATACACCAGCAACGGACTCCCCTTTCGGTCCACCACCTTGCTGTCCCGGAACCATGCCTTGAACTCAGGGGTGTCGGTTTTGTTTGCAATACTGGGTGCCGGTAGGACACCGTCCACCGTTCGCATCTGCAGCGTCTGCCCTTTCGCCCACCCGGTTTCCATGTCCTCAAACGAGTCAGCAGGCACGAAATACGCGACACTTCGGGACTCCCAATCTAAGCCAGCATAGTCCTCCTGGTACTGCCTGCCGACCTCGTTATCGGTGGTCACCCAGTCACCCTCTTTTAGCGGTGTCGGTGCGACCCCTTTCGGGAAGCTGCGGATGACTCGCACGAAACCGGGGGGTGCTCCATGTGGAGCGCCGCGGCCGTAGGGTTTCGACTCGCTGCGAACCATGCTGGGATTGTTGACGCGCACATACTGGTCGTACATACGCTTGATGAACGCGGCGTTTTCAGATTGCACGTCAATTCGCGGCTCGTCCGTACTGGAAACAATCCGTTGTACGATATCCCGTTGCCGGTAGTTCGGCCCATAAGCTGGCATCACGCCGGGCTTGAGTAGCTCGCGGGCCATGCCAGACAAAGTAGTCAACCTGGTGACAGTGCCGGGTGCATCCGGTTGCTGCGATCCATAGCCACGGGTTTCTTCCCGCAACCCCAGGCCACCCAGCAGTTCATCCATGCGCTTACGATCGAGGTCGTACTGCCGCTTCTCGGGCAGCGTGTTGCGCGGGTTGGCCAGCATCCTGGATTCCAGACTGCGGATTTCATCCTCGGCCATCAGGTCGCTGAATGTGCGGCCCGTCATGGTCGCAATGTCATCGACCACCACCACCCTGCTTTCAGTGGCGAGCACCCTCAATGCCTGGCTGTGCAGTTCGTTCGATATGGAGCGCTTCCTGACGGACTTGAGCGCCACGATGCTGGCAGCCACCTCTTTCAGGTCGGCCTCGGATCGCACGGAATAGAATTGGCTTTCCAGATTCTCTGCAACAAACGGCGCATAGTCTGTACCCATGCGAACACCAGACCGGTGCTCCTTGGCGTATGCCTCGATCTTGTCGTTCAGGTCTTTGTTATAGGACTTGTACGGGGTGACCTCGCTGCGCACGCCGCTATCATCGTCTTCCACCCTGAACAGCGTATCCGTAATCTCAATCCGATCCTCATCGAAGATTACGAAGTTGCGGGTGCGCTTGTCCTCGGCATTCACGAACTCGTTGTACTCGGCGCGTAGGTCGGCCAGGTCGCGGTCGCTGATGGTGTTCAGATCGGCGCCCTTGTGGTATCTGGCCCATGCGTCGAACGCCGGCACCGGTGGCGGCTGGTTGCGGCTCATGTGATCGAAGAAGCGTAGGCCCGGGATGCCAATCGATTTCAGGTATCTCGACGCCACCTCATCGTTGTTCATCGCTCGCTCAAACATCTCTGGCGTTTCAGGTAGGGCGTCATCAAGCGCGGCCCGCTCCAAGATGCTGTAGATGTCGTGACCGTACAACTCTTCCCAGTCGAGATTTTTGCGATCAAGGTACTCGTCCATCAGATCTTCAGGTATGTCCTTGAGAATCTGTGATAGCGCCTGTTGTACTTTCGGCGGTTGATTGGCGAACGTGGCATCCCAGTCCAGCAGTTCATCGTTGTCCGGGACTTCGACGGTGTAGAGGGCGCCGTTGTCAGTCGGCATTTTGTCGGACAAGCGGCGGTACGCCCGCATAGCCTCATCAGTCACAGTGCCGTCAGCATTACGCCCGCGCGCCGCAATCAAAATATCTTTCTTGATCTCGGAATCGTTTTCATACTCTCGCAAGTCTGGTTGTCGTCGCATTTCAAAGAAAACGTCGTCCAGCGTGGCAGCTTTAGCATTGCGCTCAATGCGCTCTATTACTTTGACTACCGAGTTTTTTGGATCTCGCTTTAGAGCTTCACGATAATACTCAGCCACATCCTTCAGTTGCGCAAAGTAGATACCCCACCCGAATGCCTGCGAGCCCTCACCGGTGCCAACCTTGTCGGTGCTGAACTTGCTGTGGCGATGCGGCGATCCGTGGTAGCCAGTCTGGAACAGGCCGCCACCCGCACCTTCGCCGGCGTAGGCGCCATCCTCAAGCGCACGCTTGGCGCGGCGCAGCGCTTCCACGATGTCGCTCAGACTGAACGGCACATCGAACCCGATCTTGCGCGCCCACTGCCGGATCATCTGGATGAACCGCTGGACGATGTTGTGCTTCGGGTTGCTCTCGGCGATCCTGGCCACCATCTCGGCAGCCTGCACAATCCTGGGTGCGTCACGGTAGGTCTGCGGGCGATTGACGTACTCGTAGGCCGCTGCGATGACTGGATCCGAATTGCGCGACTCATACACGTTGACCAAGAACTCGTTGATGTCCTTGCCCATCACGCGCTCAATGCCAAGGTGTCCGACTGCCTCGTGCAGCAGTGTGACCTGGGCATCGCGCTTGTTCTTCATGGCGTCGGCAATGATGTAAACCTTCTGCGCCCTGCGATCGTAGTACCCGGTGATGATCCCGGTGATCGCCTGCCTGCGCAGTTCGCGCTGCGCGGAAAGCGGTAGTTCGTCCATAGACTGGATCACCGTTACCGCGGCATTCCAGTTTTTGCCCACCTTGTCGGCGATGGCCTGCACATCGGCGACTGTGACGCTGCCGAGTTTCTGGTCGGTGATGCGGAACAATCCCTGGCCACCCATGACGGAGTCGCGCAGCGCAGGCGTGATGTCGATGGAGGGCTGTGCGGACATTTCCTGCTCCGCTTGCAGTTCTCGAAATCTTTCTCTCGCCTGGTCCTTGGTGTCGTAGACGCCATACGGTCCCCACCCGTGCGAGCTGTCGATGCGCCCTCGCAGCGCAAACTTGCCACCGTCAGTTTCGTTGATCTCAAACTGCCACGAATGATTGAGCCCGGTGTTTATGCTGGTGGCGCCAATCGGCCCGCCACCCATCTTCTTCGTCACGCCACGGATGATGTCTGGCACGATCTTGTCGTAGAAGGCGCGCATGCCGTGGCCGCCGATCTTCAGACCGTCACCGGATAGACTGCCTTTATCCTCGCCCAGGATTTTATCGGCCGCCTCTTTGCCGATAACTTCATCCAGTTTTTTGCCATCGAGTTGACTGTCCGGTGTTGATATAAGGCCGTCGTCTTTCACGAGAAAGTAAAGAACGCGGTCATCGATTAAAACGACAGTAACGTCCTTGCGCAGTGAAAGTGGCTTGCCGTCAAAATCGGTCGCACCCTCGGGCGCATTTCTCTCCCAATCAATGGATTTTACCTGCTTCGCCAGACTGTACCGATCCACTTGCTGCTCACCCGTGGTCCAGGCCACTTTGTCGTAACCACCCTCGGCAGCGAGGCGCAGGATTTTCTTAACGGCCAGGCGCACCCAGTCGTTGGTTTCGGTGACGAAGGGGGCGGGAGGGACGCGGCCCATTTGGGATGTATCTACACCGCCAAAATGGTCTATTGCAATCTGCCGCGCATCTTCTTCTGACCGAGTGACGCTACCAGGAACAATTTGACCGCTTGGCGCACGAACCACAAAAGCCGGACCAATCCCTTGTGAAAGCTCTATTTTGTAGCCATCAGGCAGGATTGCCCCGGTAGTAGAGAACCCTCTTTTTCTTCCGTCTGCGGCCCAGTCAGACTGTATCTCCTCAACAAACAGCACTCGGTTGCCATCAGCGTCGACGCGGTCATTCATGCGGATGTGGAGGAGGATGTTGGGTTCGTCGAAGTGGGAAGAACTAAAAACCTGGCTTGATTCAGAAAATTGCGCCTTATCCCAAGCTGCCGCCTCGGCGTCTGTAAATCGCCCGTTGAGTTCAAGAATCTCGCGCAGTCTTTTTTTCTCGGCACTATCGCGATTTACCGGCAGCGTAAGCAGCACCTCACGGTAGTTGGTGCCGCCGGGGAGTTGGTAGCTCGCAAATTTGGTGCTGTCGTCTGCTGTAAATGTAGACTCGGCGTCGGCAACAAAGTATTCAGCCTCGTCGCGGTCGATGCCAAATATGCTCATTGCGTATTCGGTGGCTTCTTCCCGCGAGTCAAACGAAGCCGACTCGCCCCCCCACCTCTCGTCGTCAGAGTAGTACCCCGGCGCGTAGTCGCTATCACCCCCCAACACCACCGTCTCCACCCGCACATTGTTCTCGGCGAGGTAGTCCACGATTTGCTGCTTGGTAACCTGCGGCCCGGACAGTTTCAGGAACTCTTCCAGCCCGGTCCAGAATATCTCCTCGGCATTGACGCCTGGCATGCCGCGCAGCTTGTTCAGCATGCGCGCCGGCGGGCCTTTCTCCTCTTTGAGATTCTGAGCGGCGCGAGTCAGCGCGGAATAGAATTCCGGTCGGCCGTAAGGCGTCGGCTCCTCGCGGAATTGCTGCACCAGGGACTTCTCTGCTTTGCCGCCTGAGTAGAATCGATCTACCGCGCGCTTGATGTCCTCGGGCTCGGTGATCTGCACGGACCCGGTGCGCGAACCATCAACCAGGTCCATGTGCAACTCGTTGCTGCGGTTGTAGTTCAGCACCTTTTTCAGGCCCGCAAGCTGCGCGACTGTTGGCAGTTTGCCGATATGGATAGAGCCAGAGTTCGCATCGATCCTGATGGCACCGGCGGCGATGAATCGATTCATGTCCTCGGAGTAGCTGTCTGAACTGCCACCCATATCAAAGCCAAGTTGGCGATGATCCTCTGCGCGGTCATTGGCCTCCCCGCCGTCGCGCTTCCCGGAGAAATCCAGCATTGTGCCATCGGGCAGGATGTACCCGGCCTCGCGCACGTTCTCGGTTTCGCCTTTCGCCAGCACGGCGATTTCCCACAAGTCATCAGGGAAGGCGGGCTCCTCTTTCTCGGTGTCGCCGTCGTGGTCGTTGAGGTACTCGCTCCAGTAGCGTTTGTCGCCTACGCGCTGCAGATGGTACTCAAGGTCATCGCTTGGGTCTTTCAGATCATAAAGCACTTGCGAGTCGATCAGGCCGCCGTTGCGGAGAGCTTCGTACACCTCAACCTTGGCGTTGTGGGTCTGCGCATCATCAGACTCCTTGAACACCGCTTTGTAGCGCCCCAGTGAGGCGTCATACCCGATTTGCTCAGCGTCGCCATAAGCACCGGTTTCCTCGCCCACCCAACTCGCTTGTCGGCGCGGCCTGTTACCCTTGGGGCCAATCGTCTGCCCGATCGGCTCGTCCAGATCGAATACGCCACCGTAAGGCAGCGCGGTCAAACCATCGGCGTAGACGACATCACTTGCGTATGGGGCCAACCAATCATAGTTTCCGAGAGGAGCGCTTTTCGGCAACACGATGAACATCCGGCCGCCGGCGCTGCCAGCACGCGCCATGCGCCGCAACGCAGCGAGGGCAACGACATGCTGTTTCTGCAAAAACGGGTTGAGGTTTTGCAAAACTCCAAGCGGCATTGATGCCAGCAGATTAACTTTTCCAGAGCGCCCGCCCTCTGTTGTGATGATGATCGCAAGATCGTCATTGGCCAGCGCTTTTCCCACCATCGCCATCTCTTGCGGAGAGCTTATCTCCGTGCCCAGTGCAGGATGGAATTTGGTCGGATTGCTCTTGAAATCCACGCTGTTGAGCGAGGAGTCCAGTGTTTTTGAATAACTGCCATTGAGATCAATGGTGGTGTATTCGTTGGTGTCGATCACCACATGCGCCTGAAAACCGGGCGCCTCCAGGGCGATTTTCCGGGTGACATTAACATCCGGTATGCTGGGATCAGAGTTGCCGCTCGGGTGGTTGTGCAGGATGTAGTACCCGTGCGCCTTGAGTTGCTTTTTGGTCTGCTTGATATCGTCGATGAAATCAGCGCTGAATGCCACGGATGACGGCAGGCGTGTCGTCATGGTTTTTTCGAGGAGTATCTTGCCCTTCTTGTTGGTGTAGAAAATGCGGAAGGTTTCAAACCGCGGATCGCGGTAGACCTGGGCGAGCGCCGCCAAATCGCCTGGCGAGCGGGCAATGCGACCAACTAACTGATTGGGTTTTCCGGCCTTGAAGTTTTTGTAGATGGATGCGCCGAGTAGGGAGATTGTGGCCCCTTCAGCACCAGGCTGCCCTGAACGGTTGTACCGAGCTGTGAGCCATCGGAAAAAGTCTGCCAGCGCGTCCCGTCCGGCGTCACGCTGAGCTTCGTTGGTATCAGGTCTGCTTTCGAGTGTGTCGTAGGGATCGACATCTTTGATTGCCTCCAGTTCTGCGAACAGGTCGCTTTGGTCAGGGTTGTACCGGGCGCGCGGCGCCTCTACCGACGAATCGGATCCGTCCCCTTGAGCGAGGCCATCACCTGATTCTGCTCGTCCAGATAGTTCCTCAAAGCCTCGCGGGTCTGTGACCTCTGTGAGGGTGTCAGCGCCCGACCGTACTTTAGATAGGAGCGCAGCCATGTCTGCATAAACCTGGACTCTGTCCTCTTCGGTGAGCTTTTCTGCTTCACGACGAACCTCTTCGATCAGTGCGGATATTTCAGATTCACTCTGTATACCCATTGTAGCAGCTTTCAGGACTTTCGCTGTGACGGACTTATGGAAGCACCCAATGCCACCGTAGGAGTCGCACTTGGTGCAGTCGTGCTCACCCAGCGATTTGGTGCCGGCATCGATCGGACACATCCTGACCGCGGTGAGCGGGTTCTTCCACAAGCGATCCATCTCTGCGGATGTCAGCAGGCGCTGCCCCACCTTGATGGGCAGGATTACCGCCAGTCGCTCGGCGTTCGCAATGGCCCAGTCCGTCATCTCCTTGGACCCGTCATAGACCAGGGCGACATCCAGGTCGGGGTAGGCAGCGGCCTTGTCCAGGTTGCCCTCATCGATTGACAGCATGCGCACGTTCATGGGATTAACGTGCTGCAGAACCTCTGGTCGCTTACTGAATATCTGCGCGCGGATGCCGTTCCGGTTCACCTCTTCGATGACCGGCAGCCAGGCCTCGCTGAGATCACCCTTGTCGAAAAAGCGCAGCGCCTTCTTGGCATGGTACTCGGCAAAGGTTTTGTACTCGGCAGAGATCATCTGCCCAACACGCTTCGGATCCAGTTCAACCGCGAGGTTGATGGCCTCGGCCTTGTTGACGCTGGTCGCGTAGTTGTAATGCCCCTTGGTGGCATAGCAGTAGGTGGCGCATCCCCATGTGGGGTCGCAGGCGCCAAACGGACCATTGACGGCGTTCACCGGTTTTTCCGGGTGGCCAATAAACCCTTCCCGGTTTGCTTTTTTGGTCGTGATTTTGCCTTTCTTGTCCGTCTTGATATCGATGTTCTGCAGGTACGCCCACAGACCTTCCTCTCCCTTCAGTCGCAGGTTGGTAGACAAGCTGTTGGGGTTCTTGGTCAGCGGGCTGTCGTAGTTCGGTTCCTTGCCGGCGATCAGGTCTTTCATCGCCTGGTGCGACAGCGCACCCATGACCACCTGTTTTGCCCAGGGAGTGTCGGCCAATCGGTGCAGGCGATCGAGCACCTCCTTGGCATCCGCTCGCTCGGACAGATACTCCATGAATGCCGCTTTCTCGTTCGGGCCGGCGCTGAGTTGTCCCAGCGCGGTATCCACGCCGGTGACGTTGGCGGCGTAAATACCCTGATCTGCGCGCACCTCCAGACTCTCAAGGTTGGCGATGGTATCCAGCGCTGACGAGACTCGGGCCGCCAGTTCGGCCTTGTTTTTGAACCCACCTTTGCCATACGCCGACTTGCGCTCGCCGACACCGTCAGCACCCGACTCACCCGCCATCACCTGGGTCAGCGCCCGGATGGACTCATTGAGTTGCTGGATCTCGGACTTGGGCGCGTACTCTGCCTTGGGTTGCTCTACGCTGTCGCCCTGATCTGTCGTACCCGACTGGGCGCTGACAGGCAGGCTCAGATCACCGTTCTCGATCCAGTCGCTCAACTCCTGCGGCGTCACCTCGGTGACCGGGCCGATACCCCATCCCTTGTCGTAGGAGTCCAGGTACGCCTTCTCAGCGGCAGCCTGGTCGGTGAAACCCATCATCACCTTGTGCTCGTCAAAGCCTCCCTGGTCGCCGTTCTTCTTCTGCTGGTCGATGATGAAAATGCGCTCGGACTCGGGGTTCTGGCCCACGAACACATCCAGGTTGTCGCCATCGGCGGCGGTCGTGCCTTTGATGTCGCCATAGTGGGCGGCCATCTTGTTCTGCCACTTCTTCCCACCGGTTTCCTTATCGCCACGCAGGGAGTCGCGCGGGTTCTCGATGACGATGGTCTGGCCGTGCAGGGTAAAGGGGTCACCCTTCTTGTAGTTGTCGGCAGCTATCTGTGCCGGCGTCGGATCAGGGCGGTCATTCAGCGGCGAGCTGGCGGCCGCATTGGCCTTGGCGTCGATCTCGGCGGCCAGCGCCTGCACATCGTTCTTGAACACCCGTGCCGCGGGCAGCGACATCTGGCCACCACCCTCGGGTACGATGACCACCTGGTCGCCATTGAATCCACGGAAATTGCCGGGCAGGCGTTTGGTTTCGTCGCGGATATCGGTGTAGTACACGGTGTCGCCGGGCGATACGTCACCCTGCTTGATGGGCGCTTCAGCGGCATCCATTGGCTCATAGCGAGTCTCGAGAACGCGCACCTTCCCGGCGTCAGACCGGTTTGGTCCATCGATCTGCACCATTATCTGGTGAAGATCGGTGCTGACCAGCGCTTTTTTGCCGATCCCGAATTCGTCTTTCAGGCGCTTACCGCGAGCACCGATATTCCCCTGAAAATCACGGGTGACAACGCGGTATTTTTGGCCCTCAAACTCAGTCTCCGAGACTGACTCCTTGCCCTTGGATAGCGCCCACTCCACAAACTTGGCGGTTTGCGGAAAGCGCTCACGATTGTCTGTCCCTTGGTCGGCGGTTTGCGCCGCCTCTCCCCTGGTCTTGAACCCACCCCCCAGCAAATCGTTCTGAGCGCCCGTAGAGGGCGCCAGTTGATCGCCGGCCGATCCGGTGCCGGTGGTCAGGGTGAAGGTGTCGGCATCAGGCACAGCAGGCGCAGCGTCGGCCTGCGGGGCATTCTCGCGTTCGGCGCGCTGCTCCTCGGTTTCCTGGGTGAGACTGAACTCCTCGTCATCGCCAAACATGCTCTGCGTGCGGTCATCCTGCATGGCAGGTTCGTCGGTAATTTGCTCGGAGGAAATTACGGAGGGGTCGCTATTTTCCGTTGACAACTGGAACGCATCCTCGCCTACCAGTTCCGCGCGCAGCGCAGGGTTGGTCGGCCAGGTGTCCAGTTCGGCCATCTGTGCCTTGAGCTCGGCGATTTTCTTACGGATGCTGTCGGCGTTTTTGACGGTGATGCCCATCTCGCGGGCCTTGTCGGGGCGCTTCGCAGCACCCTGGGCAGCGCTGATCATCTCCTGCAGATTGCGCTTGCGCTCGGCCACCCGCTTGGCGATCGCCTTCGCAGACTGCATCTGCGCGTCACCCAGGCCGCCAAACATATCGGACTGCTCGCTGCCGTCCTCCATGGCCCGCATGGCCTGCACGGCCTGCATGGTGCCAACCGCCATGTTGATGGAGGCACCGCGCCTCACCTCATTCATGCCAAGGGTTTGAAGTCCCTCGTTGCCCGGGGCGGCGCTGGCTATGGCGTCTGCTTGGGCGTCGGTGAGCTCTCCCGCTTGATGAGCCCGGTAGAGTAGATCTCCTCCCTTGCTTGCGATAGTCCAGCCTTGTCGGCCCTTAGCGCGGCCGAGTAGGCCATCCGCCGCAACCTGCTCTTCCGTGGACCCGGAGTTTTTGAAGTAGTTGGCATAGTCTGATACCTCCCCCTGGTTGTCCCTGATGTTCAGTTTTGCATCCAAACTGATGGCATGCTGTTTCGAGAATCCGTCCGACTCCTTTACAACGTAGCTGAGTATGTCGGTTTCGCCACTGCGGCGGGCGATATCCAGGCGGTGGCGGCCAGAGATCACCTCGAGGTCGCCGTTGTTGCGCTCCCACACCATGATGGGGTTGAACCCCTCGTGCTGGAACTTGCCCTCCAGGGGCTCGACCACGCCGGTTTCCGGGTCAGCGCCCTCCTTGAACTGCGGCACATCCTTCGACAGTTTGATCTGGTCGACCGGGACGCGCACCGGGTCCGTCTTGCCGACTTCGAGCTTCGCGCGCGGTGTCTTCTCTGGCTCGCGGTCGTCGGGAGGAACGCCGACGCCGGCCATGCGGTCGACCAGCCACTCCTCGGCCGCACCGGCAACCACAGCCCCGTGCTGCTGCTCAATGGTGTCCAGGAGGTTTTCCGTGTCCTGGCCCAGGTTGGCCAGATCGAGCGACTCCAGTTGGCTCACAACATCAGGGGGCATGCCCTGATCGGTGACGCCGGTGGCGCCGGTGGTTGTCTCAACCGGCGCAGTGCGGTTGTTGAGGTGACTGTCGAGATTGGCCGGGATTGTCTCATCGCCAAGTTGGTTCACAAGGAATGTGCGATGGTGTCCGTCCTTCAGGTGGAAGGTGCCATCAGGCAGAGTGGTTACTTCAATCGGATTCCGCTTATTGAACTCTCGCAGGCGATCCTGTGCCGCCTTGTCTGCTTTTAGCGCATCCACCAGTTCGCGCATAGTGGCGCTTTCCGGTAACACGAGATTCGCCGCGTGCTCCAGCACATCCCGTACCTGGGTATCTGTCACACCCTGAGTCCCTATCGCACCGTTTGGTCGCCGCACGTTTGCGATATCAAACAAGACGGTCGTGGAAGCGTCAGGGGTATCGTCCTCCAGAGTGAAGTCTGCCGGGATATCGACCTGGAAGTTTTGCGCTGCCGCGGTGGCCGCCTCGATCTCCTGCAGCGCGGTGGTGGCCGCATCCTCGACGGTGGCCTGCTGGTTGATGCGGGAAGCGGATCCAGCAATATCGCCGAGCACATCGAGTTGCGCGCGCGGCGAATCGATCCGCGGCGTGCCAACTGTCCACGCCCATACGCCGGGCTCAACTTCGTCGAATGTGAATTCCTGCGCATCGGCGCGGGTGCCGCCACCGAATGGACCGCCACCCTGGCCGCCGACGCCGCCGGTGCCGGGAATACCCTCGAATCCCGGCTCCGTGACCAGCGGTTGCTTCCTGCGCGCATCCCACGCGCCTGACGCGCCCACAGCGCCACCCATTACCGCGCCAGACAGGCCGCCGCTGATGGCGCTCTCGGCGACATTCTCGCCCAGTGGTTGATTGGGATCGCCGTACTGCAGCACCGCGAAGTTTTGCGCCAGTTGCTCGGCCGCTGACTGTGGAGCCTCCTGCAGCGCCTCGGTGGCAGCGCCACGGCCAAACGCGCCAAGTACGGAGCCGGCCTCGTCACCCGGGTTGAACACCTTGTCCAGCGCCCTGCCGAACGGGGCAGACAGAACCACGGTCGCCACGAAGGCGCGCGCCGCGGCATCGTTGCCGGCCGCCCGCTTTAAGGTGTCTCGGGCCTCCTCATGGGTAGCGCCCACCAGGCGCAGGGACTGGTACTCGACACCCTGCCGCATCTCCTCCTCGGTCATGCCGGCAATGGTATCTTCGGCCTGCTTGCCCGCCATGGGCGCGGCGACAATGCCCTCACCAATGGAGAACCCCAGCATCGCGCCAATGGTCTTGCCGACGACAGGCAGCATCTTGAGTGCCGTGGACAACCCGGCGCCCGCGCCCATGCCGGCGGCCGTACCGGGCAGCGATCCCGCTGTCATCAGGCCAATGCTTTCCAGGTCGATATCGACAGTCAGGTTACCGTCAGCATCGCGGCCGAGAACCTTGCGCCCCTGCTTCTCTCTGGCGACATCGGACATCTTGCCCTGCCAGTAGGTCTTGATATCTTCGCCGAACTCCTCCACAGACTGCCCACCCATGACAGTTCTCTGCAGAAGGTCGGGGACAGCGCGGGCCATCTTGACCGCGGGATGGTACTGCTTCGCCTTCTCGTGGAGTTTGCTCAGCGCCTGGCCCGCGCGGGTGTCGCCTATGCGATTCACCAACCACCCGGCCCCGGACAACACCTCGCCGACACCGGTGGCGGCGCCTTTGGCGTAATCACTTGGGCCGACGCGCTCGTCGCCATTGACGCCGACACTGACCTTTGTGTTCAGCAGGCCGTCAGCAGCATTCTTGATGACCTGCTTCCCGGTCAGCGCCACAAGCCCGGCAACCTCGAGCGGGCTCAGTTCTTTGCCTGGGCCTGATTTTTTCTG
>ERZ869929.448-NODE-448-length-25456-cov-8.396677_pt1 | contig 25456 bp, 47 predicted proteins | sample MGYA00579312_ERZ869929 | MGnify/ENA primary metagenome ERZ869929 (study PRJEB32216, sample SAMN09231818) | wastewater metagenome | place: USA: Maryland | collected 2016-08-09 | study: EMG produced TPA metagenomics assembly of the PRJNA472060 data set (Reclaimed... | reverse complement strand
CAAAACCTCTTCTTGCTATTTCTATTGATGCATTCACAGCATCGGTATAGCCATAAATCATATTTCCAATGAAACTACTATATGCAGGGTTGACTGAATATATTTTAATTCCTTCTATGTTTAATCTTTTCGTTAAGTTTTTTATTAACAAATCTAATTTCCAAAGATTTTTATTCTTTCTGTTTGATATTTTTATACTTGATGAACATTTAAAATGTAAATCCTCAATAAAAACAGACTTACATTTAAATTGTTTAGCTATTTTGGTTATGGTTTTACTTATTTCAAAAGTTTCATATTTTAACTTGTTTTGAAAATATTTCATTCTATCTGAATTAGAACTTAATTTTTCACTTAAAATTTTATTAAAGATTGGTTTTAAACTAAATTCTTGGGTGTGTATTATTTTATTGTTTTCTAAAACGGATATTCCAATAGTATCTGGGTTTAAATCAATACCTAAACATCTATTTTCATTCAAGTCTTTAACCTTTTCATTTTTAAATTCTTCAAAACTTATATAGATATTAGTTAGGTCAAACCTAATTGAATAAGTATAACCTTTTTGATTATGCTTAACTTCATTAAGTTGTTGAAGTTTATATAATTCTTTCTTTATGTTCTTTCTTAAATTAGGTAATTCTAAAACTATATGTTTATTTTTATTTAACTTGAAAATAATTTGATTGTTTTCAATTATATCTAATTTAAAAGACCTATTTCCTTGTTTAAGTTCCTCACCTTGAATGTTTATTGGAGTTAATCTTTTGTGTTGATATTCTTCTTTAGTTATTTTATTTTTAAGACGATTAATTAAATTAAACTTACCACCAAATATAACTTTTTCATTTTTAAATCTTGTTTGAATTGCTTTAGCATCTTTAATTCCACATTGAACTAGCCAAGAGTTTAATAAATCAATGTTGTTTAATGATTTGGATAATTCTCTTATATCTTTTTCAGTTTTACCATCAAGAAAACGATTATAGCTATATCTTACAATAGATGAATATTGTTTAAGTATAAGTGTTAAATCTTCATTTGTTTTATATGGAAGTTTAATTGTTTTCATTTTTTCTTGTTGTAATTTTCTTCTAATCAATAGAAATATAAATCATTAACTATTTAAAATTTCAATGAATCTTTCTTATGTTTTTCATAAAGAGAACAGTTCGATAAACAAAGTGTCTTCTTAAATTTTTTAGATTTTAAATACATTATTATATATATTAAAAAGAATTATTATATTTATGATTTTTATGTTAAATTATTGTTAATTTTTAATATCATCGACATTATAAAATTTACCAATAATTTTACCATTAGCATATAATAACCAAGTCTTTTTCCTATTACCGGAATATGGCTCACCTTCTATTAAACCTTGTACAATTCTTAAATTAACTCCATTTACATCTTTTTCAGCATAAGGGTTGTCATAATTATATAAATTTTGACGTATATCATTACTATCCTGACCAAAATTTATAGTTTTGTCGTAGTTCGATTCTATCTCTTTTTGTAGTTCTTCTGCTTGTTTTTTAGTTAAAAAACCACCATCAATTTTACTATCTATCGAAATTCCGGTTTTTATAATTTGGTCTATTTGATTCTCATTCAAATATTCAATCATAGTAGTTGCTATAAATTTCATTAAAAATACTTTTATTGTATATATAAAAATATTTATTGAATAATTATGTAGAAATTAACACGAAATAAAACTTCGTATAATCATTATTATTTGGATGGTTATGCGAAGTTTTATTGTTTTTGTGTTGCGTATAAAAATGAGTTATATATAATAAAAAATCAGTTAAGTTTTCTAATAACATTATTGTCTAAAAAATTTAACTTTCTACCATTATAGTAAGGTGTTTTCATTTCACTACCCCAAACCCAACCATTTCTATCTATCTTCTCAACCACAAACGTTCCTTGGTCATTATCCCAACCTATCATACCAGTACAATCAATTACAGTATCATCGATAGAAATGGTACAGGATTCCTTTGTTTTGAAATGAAAACCCTGTGTAGATTTTTTACTATACATAACAAAGTATAAACATAATGTTTTCAGTTTTTCAATCAATCTTTTAATCATAATTTTAAGTTTTGCGTTTCAAATTAAGTTCAGTTAAACACTACGTTTATACTAAACCGTTATGTGGCATTAAAGCGATTCAATTAAGTCCTCAGCTTCATATAAGTTCAATCCTGTGCATATCCACCATATCCCGTATGGTATTATTGTAATTATACCAACTAACCAACATAGTCTAAGTAATATTTTAAGTACTTTCATAACAATTAACGCCACATAACAACGTGTATAAAACATTGCCTTTCGTGGTCTTTTTTAAGTTTATACTAAATTTAATTTTTCGTTCATTCTATTAAGTTTTGTGTTGGCAACGTTTCATACACCCGACCGTTATAAGTAATAAAATTAAACATCTTGAAGAAATACTAAATCATCTGAATGATAAATCTTTCCATCTTCAACACCAATCCAATGTCCCGCTGGTATTCCAAATTCAAAACTTTTTGTCATCTTTACATAAAAAGATTTATCACCATTCTTCAATCTAACTAACTTTATCATAATGTTTAATTTTACATACTTATAACAAGGTATATGTGAAATACCTTATAAAGTTTCTATTAATTATTTAAGTTCCGTGTTTAAGGTACTTCACATATACCCAACCGTTATGTGTAAGTTATCAGACCTAACTATAAAATCATTTACTGCTTTTATATAATCAAAATCATATTCTGAAAAATCAATCAAAATAACTTGATTAAGTATTATATGATTTACTTTTATTAACTCATATTCAATCGCTGTTAGTAATTCAGATATACCATCCCATGAGTAAATTTCTTTAAATTTATTTAAATGTTTATCGAAAAATAAAATATCCTCTAAATCAAAGTCAGGTAAACTTTCTTTTAAATAGTCTTTGAAAAAATCAAGTCTTTTCTTAAATTTATCGGTATCTTCGATATTTAATTTATTTTTCATCAAATCATCAAGTGATTCAATTTCTTTTAAAGCCGAATCACTTATTCTATTTCTATAATTATTTTTCATATTTAATTTGTGATGTAATTCTCTCAATATCTGTTATTATGAATTTGTCCTAATTCAAATCCTATATTTATTTTATGTAAATCTTCTTTAATAAGAAAAATTAATTCACTAAGTTATGATTGAATTACATGTTCAATACTAATTTTATAATTTTTTGCTTAACAATATCAATTTCTTCTTTTTTAAATTGATAACTTCTTGTTTCTCTTGAAACTTCTAATTGATACTTTAAAATTTCTAATAATGTTTCAATTTCTGATTGTGTTTGTGACTTTGGGTTCATATTCATATTTTATTTTTATTTAAAAATCAATACTATTGTATTTAATTTCATTACCATTATGTGTTAGAATTAGTTCAGATTTCATTAAGAAATTATTTTCAAAAAAATATGAATTTCTAAATAAAGTTCTAATATTTTTATGTTTTAATGACCTTGTTGAATTAATATAAGATAATTCATATGCTAAGATTAATTCTTTTTTATCATCTTCTTTGACATAGTTTTTAATCTCATCATCCTCTGAACCATCTTTCACAAAATTTGCTTTACCGTATGAGGTAAATGTTAAATTAAATGATTCTTCCTTGGTTGTCCAAGTTAAAGTGATATTATCACCATTTTCAATTTCATATTCTTCGGGTAAATAAACTCTAATGTATGAAAACGTTTTTTGTTCTTCTTCTACTTTAAAAGTAGTATCAAAATCCGAATCTACTAAATTGCTTAAAAAGCTCTTTCTATCTGAATTTTCTAATTGCATAATTATTCTTTTTATTAGTTATAGTTTTTTATTTTAAAAAAGTTTATATATACAATATGAAAATATTAAAATCTTTTTTAGATTCATTAAAAAATAAAGAAAATATTGTATTTATAACAACATCTAACAGATGGGGAAATGAAATAAGTAAATCAACTCAACTTGCATTAAAAATTGCATCAGAACTTAAAAATATTGAAGTAATTGATGCTACAAAATTAAAAATTTATGATTGTGAAGGTAATGTATCTACTGAAAAAGGTAATAATTGTGGTGTAAAAGAATCCTCAGTTAAAGGTGATTATAGATGTTGGGTAGGAATTAATCATAAAGATGATGAATTAATTAAAATAGCAGAAGCAATATTTAAAGCAGATTATGTAATATTTTTTACTTCTATCAGATGGGGTAAAGCAAATGCTATCTATTCAAGATTAATCGAAAGACTAACATGGTTGGAAAATAGGCATTCAACATTAGGTGAATCTAATTTATTGAAAGATAAGTACTCCGGTTTGATTTGTATTGGTCAAAATTTTAATGGTAAAGAAGCATTAGAATTAGAAAAGAAAGTACATCAATTTATGGGGTTTAAAATAGATAGTAAATTATATTTTAGTTGGCAATTTACAACCGATGCTAAAGATGAAAAACTATCATCATATAAAAAAGCAGTAGTAGATTTCAATAAAGAATTTGACATAAACAAAGACTTCGAAAAAGAAGTAGTGGTAAAATTCAAACAGTTTTTCTCTTAACGAAAGTTAGATTTGGTGGGAAGTTCGGCAACAAATACTTATAATATAATAATATATATACATTATGTTGCATAATTTTCACAACTTTCAATAATTTCTGAAAGTTCAGAAACTTCAAAAATACAAAAATTATTTAAACTTTTTTATCTAAACCAAAAACTTTTTTAGAATCTAAATCTATAATGAGTATTAAACTTAATAAATATGAATTTAAACTTAGAGTACGAAACAGCAGAAAGTTTGTTTCAAGCAGAAACAAGACGAGCCTCAGTAAAAACTAAAAGAGGTGAAAGAATCTTATGTACAGATGTATATGTACAAGATTTGTATCAGATGATGGCTTCATATGAAGTACCAAAATCAGATTTTAAAGTAGGAGAGGTATTAAAGGGTAAATATCACGGAACTACTGAAAAAGAATATCTAATTGATATTAATGCTAAAGATTATATCAGAGTAGATAAATCAAGAAAAGAAACCATGTATTTTGAAGGCATGGAGGAAGGAGATGAAGTCAGCGTTCTAATTATTGGTTTCAAAGATGACCCATATTTAATTAAAGGAAGTGTATCAGAAATTTCCGATAGAATTTATGGTGAAGAATTGAAATCATTAAAAAACGATGAAAGTGTTGACATCTATATTGAAAGCCTTACACCCGCAGGTTTTAATGTAGAAATTAATTATGGCGAATCTAAATTTTTAGGTTTTATGCCACATACGTTAACAGGTGTTAATAAGTTAACAGAAGAAGCACGTGAGCGTTTGGTAGGACAAACCCTTAAAGCAATGGTAGAATCTTATTCACAGGAAAAAGGTACTTATATTGTTTCAAGAAGAAAATACCTTAAATCTAAAATCAAAGAAGAAACCAAAAAATTAGAATTTGGTAAAGTTTACACAGGTCATGTAACAGATTCAAGAAGTTTTGGCGTATTTATTGAATTTAATGAGTGTTTAACTACAATGATTCACGTATCGAACATCAATCCTATTGTAGCGGATAAAATTGCAGATATTAAAGCAGGTACAGAAATTGATTTTTATATCCAAGAAATTCAAAAAGATGGTAAAATCATTTCAACTCAAATTTTAAAAGAAACCCTATGGGATACATTAACAGAGGGTAGTATTTTAAATGGTATCGTAAAAGAGAAAAAAGAAGCAGGTTTATTAGTACAATTAAGTGATGATGTAAATGGTTTTATTCCAACTAAATTATTAGGGAATAAAAAATATGATATTGGTTCAAAAGTAAGAGTGAAAGCAATTACAGTTGATAGAACAAGTCGTAAGATTTATTTAGTTGCAATTGGTTAAAATTGACTTTTTTTGCCTTTTTTGAATTAATATATAGAATAAAAATAATTATATATTATGACAGTATCAGCAACCGCCTTTCCCGGCCCAGTTAGTTTCCAACCAAATTTTGGTGATTTAACTCAATATAGCGCAAGTTTCGCAGCTAATGCAATTTCAGCTTTCCGTTCTGATTTAATCAGTTTAGGAAATCCAACAGACATTGCAACATTTGTACCTGTATTGAATGATGCATATTACTTAGCATTGAACGTTTCAACTAAGAATGTGTTCTCAACTGGACCGACTGCTTAATCATTTTTAAGCAAAGGCAAGAAAAATAAAAATCCTGTGTTTTTTAGCACAGGATTTTTTTTATATATAGAGTATGGAAAATAATAGCCAATCTAATCAATTTATATTCAATCTACCATCTTATTTCATACCAAGAGATTTAGAAGAAAAGTTTAAAGTATTATTAGAGAAAAATAGAATTATCTATGATACACCAATAGATTATCTAAATTCATGTATAAAAGGTATATCCATACCCGGTTATAATTACACCCCAAGTGATATGACCACATATAAAGGAAAAAAGATTTATTATAAAACCGTCCAATCTACCTCTGATTTAGTATCATCACAAACCGTTGATGTTATTGTTCAATCTAAAACATCGGCATTGAGTTATATTTTATTTAGGGAAATTTATAAAAATCTATACTTAGCTACAAGAAAAAATAATAAATTTGCTATTTATGAAGACCCCTTTATAGTTACTTTAAAAGATGTAAATGATAGCACACCTTATTATAAAATGGTATTCAGGGAGGTATTATTTACTTCTATAAGCGAATATGAGGTGGATTACAGCAAAGCAATCAATGATGAGATACTATTTACACTTTCATTCAATTATAACTTCTTAGATGAAGAATTTTTAATCCCATCTATTAATCCAAAACTAATCAATCCATATGAAAAAAAATAAATACCTTAAAACTTTTGAAATGTTTTACACCGATATTTATGGTAAAGGATTTGATGAGTTTTATAAAAAATACAAACCATTAGCAAAAGATGAGGATTTGTATGTACAATTTACTGACTACAAATCAACAAAGGAAGATAAAACCGTTAATGAAAATCCAGACCATTCCGATTTTGTTGGAAACTATGGCTATCCATTAAAATATGTAATTGATTATCCTGCTGATATTTGGTATGGCTCAAAAAGTAAATATTTAAGGGTTTTACGTAATAAAGATAAATACAATGAACTTGTTTTTAATTATATAGACAAAGAAGATTTAAATGTATATTTACGTGAACTGTATCCCGATTATTCAACCCTCGCAATAATTAATATGATTAAAAGGAAATTTCCAAATAGAATACAGGGTGGTAATAAAGAAGGTAAAATATTATTGCAAGCAATTCAATACGATTTGATAGAAGATAGATTAAGAAGTGGCTTAGAACAAACTAACCTCTTAAAAAATATAAACTTTGGTGTTGTTATAGATAAATCTAAATCAGAAAATACTGCCATTATAAATGATAGAGAGCCTGAACAAATATGTTTCTTATATGAAGATTCTTTTGATGTTTTAGATGTTTATAATTTACATGATAGAAAAGTAGATAGTCTTATAACAAATAATCCAAACCAAAAGGATTTTATGAAAAAGATAGCAAATAAAATAATCAATGGGATTGATTCAAGTGATGTTGTAACTGATACTCGAAATGATAACGGGATTTTTATTTTTTATACGAAAAAAGGTAAAAAGATTGAGTTGGTTTATTTATTACCGGATGAATATTACAAAGTTAATAAAATAGGGAGAAAAAGACATAGAGTTTACAAAAAACATAACGATTACTATTTACAGATTAAGTTACATTTTCCATATGGCTATCTAAGCTATGTTAGTTCGCCCGATGAGAAAATAGATGATATAATTAAAAAAGTAGTAAGTGAATACAAATCTAAGTCATATATAAAGACAGAAGATAAATTTCATAGCCTTGAAATAGATAAACAAAAAGAAGAAAAACAAAAGAAAGAGTATTGGCGCAAAGAAAAAGAGAAAGAAAATAATGAAGCCTTAAAGGGTATGAAAGTTTTTAAAACTAATTTTCAGAAAATGTTCGGTAATTTTGAATTTCATCCAAATGATAATGATAATATTGATTTCTACAAATTCTTTGATTATATCGCATATACTAAAATTAAAAAAGTGGATAAAAAAGAACTTATTGATTATTTAGAAGAAATGTATAATGAACCTATAATGGATAGTTCTTTATTTGTTTTCTTTGGTGAGAAAGATGAAAAGAAAGCGAAAGAATTCATAAGACTAATGATAGATTACTTTGAAAGTAATTTTCCCAAAGATACCTTTCGGTTTTATGTTGATTTTGTTAACTTATGATAACCAAGCAATACAATTATCAATATCTTTAAATATTTTTGTTTCACTATGTGGTAAATTAATTTTAGTCACTCTAATAAATATTGTACCTTTATTGGAATCTTCAACAACATCATTTCTTTTTAAGAAATAGCAAGTATTTATCTTAATACTTGAAGTTTCTGATAATCTTTTCTGAAAAAAGGAAACAAAAGGAAAACATTGTTCAAATCCCAAATCAATTAATTTATTCATTTTTTGTGTCAATTATTTTTTGTATGAATTCGTTTAAAGTTACTTTTTTGGTGGATTCTCCTTCTTCCATCACGAGATTTCCATCAATTATTTCAGCTACTACGTCATTTCCATACATGTAGTCCCAATAGTTTAAAAATCTTCTACCATCACCTACTACGTGTAATTCTAAGTCTAATTTTAATCTTTTTTCTTCCATTTTTTTATATTATCAAAATTGATTTCGGTACTCATTCCATAACTCTGTTGCTGTTTTATCGCCTACTTCTTGATATGATAACCAATTTGCATATGCTTTCGCTTCTTGTTCTGCATACTTTTCCATTGATTCATCGATAATTTTATCTAATAATTCTTTCTCAGAAAGAAGTAAATCTCTATTGAATGTATACTTTAATAATCTTTCAAAATCTGTAAAATTATTTTTTCTCGAAATTTCATTTTTAATCTCACTTTTAGTTAAGTCCATGTTTTTTTGTTTTTAATTTAGATACAAAGATATTAAAAGTTTTTAAATCCACCAAAAAAATATCAATTATTAGTAGTTATTTTAAATTCATAGCTTTTTCTACCAACTCTTCATATATAGTAAATTCGTAGTAAAACAAATTAAGTGCTAATTTTTTCAACTTATCTAACGAATCAATATTTGTACTCCACCAACATCTTTTAATCTCTACCCATTTGTATTTAACCTCACCAAACCATATATACTTTTTATATGGTGTTTTCCGTTGTAGATAACCCCACCAAACATATCTCATATCTTGACTTGCGTTAAATTTACACACAACTCTATATTCACTTTGATTTGGAATATCAAAAATAATTTCTCTTGTCATAATTAAAAATTTTCACAAATATAAAACATTTTCCCAAAAAACAAATTTATTTAGATATTTTTTGGAATATATTTCATTAATTTCTCAAGCCCGAAATGTTTTTTATCTAATCTAACTAATTCATCATAAGTTAACCATAGGTATTCATCATTTTCCCAATTTAAATCTGGTATGAACTCTTCTTCTAAAATTCCTAAAAAATTATAATAGACAAAATTAACATCTTCAAACTTATATAATAGTTTTAAATTAATCTTACCATCGAAATTAGTTTCTTCTTTAAATTCCCTTAGTGCTACCATTTCAGCAGAATCCTCATTATTATCAAATTTCCCACCAAATAAGCCATATGTATTAGGTTCTAATACAAAGTCGCTTCTAAGTCCTACCATAAACCTTTTTGTATTAGAACAATATGGTAAAATACCTGCTGCCCTACTACCCCAATATATAGATTCATTAAAATTTTTCCAAGTTTTTATTTGCATATTAAGTTTATTTGTATATATTTGTTTTCAAGAATTCAATTATTATATGATAGTACACACATTAGAAGGAAATTTAGTAGGGAAGTTGTCTAATAAAAAAATCAATGAGCAACTTGAAAAGTTAAAATTAAGAATTAATAAATTAAGTGATAAAATTTATGCAGAAATCATAAGAATTAAAAATACAATAAAAATAGAAATTCATTATAATCATAATAAAACAATACCTGAAAAAGAACTCGTTTTATTGATAGGGCAGATACAATTACTACTTAAAACAAATTTTATTTTAAATATAAATTTTTACGAAATTTACACTATTACATACAGAAACTTTTTGCATATTCATTTAATTGAATCAAGAAAAAGAAAGTTAGAATCTATATATCATATTGTATGAGTCTAAAACTTCATCAAAGGTTAATGATGTATAGTCTTTGATTAGATTATAATGTATATTTTCATCAAAATCTGCAAGTAGAATTATATGTTTAAAATCAAGTAAATGATGATATTCCGCTATGAATTCTTTACTTAGTTGATTTGTGCTATATATGAACGAATTTAATTCTGTTGGATACTTTTTAGCAATTAAATTTAAGTCTAAGTATTTCGTATTGGCTTTAGCTAAATATGGGATTATATCTTCTTTAAAATGCTTATTAAAAAATTCTAAATCCACCTCTACATTAGTTAAGTAGAAATTTGCATATTTTTCTACTTCATCATTGGGTAAAATCTTTTTTAATGTATCGAAATTAAAATATCTTATTATTTTACTTCCATCTGATTTTTCTATTATATATTCTACTGATAAGTATTTATAATTATTGTAATTTAGCTCAATATCTATATTTTCGTGGGAAACTACCCTATCAATACCTATTTTATATCCCTTATGTAAATTATCTTCGATAGAATCAGAAGAATCTTTTTCTGTATTTAATCCTCTTAATTTACATAGTCTTTTGTATAATTCTTGATAGTAAACTGGAAAGGTTTCTGTATACGAATTAGCTATTTCATGGTTTTTTGCTCTTAGGTTAACGCAATTTAAAATGTGATATAGATTTATTTTATCTTTCATAAATAATTATAGAAAAAAAGTAATATTTTGTTTTTAATATATACTAAAAAAATATTATTTATGTTTCCACAATATCAAAGAATAAGAACTGCTAACTCAAATGCAGAACCAATTTATCCTTCGCTGTTTGAGATTTCGTTTGTTTTACCAACAATCGTTCAGCAAAAAGGATATGACCCAATTTTAATGTTGGAAAATGCTACAAGTATTGACATCGCTCAATTAACACCCACCGTAGGTATTAATGAACAAAGATTCAAATATTCAACTCGTGCATTTGTGGCAATGCCAGAAAAAACTCACGCAGAGTTTGATATTAAATTCAATGTTAACGAAGATGAAAATCGTTCGGTATTTGTTTATAATACATTACGTGCGTGGTATGATTTGGTATGGAATTCACAAAATGGTACACTGTTTTATAAAAGAAATATGTTAGGCACAATTATAGTGAATTGGCACGATAGAGAAGGTTTTGTACACCGTAGAATAACTTATCAAAATTGTCAAATTTTAGGTATCGAAGGTTATGGTGATTTAAGTTTTGAATCTGTTGGTGAAATAGTAAAAGATGTAACAGGTAAATTCGTATCAGATTATTGGTTTGAAGAAAGAATTGATAATAATAACGAAATTGTACCACCATCCGTTTTACAACAATAAAAATTAATTAAATACAATGGTTAAAAGATTATCACAAATTTTAGAAAACTATGAATCGGTTGATTCTGTTGTATCTTTTATTGAGTTTATATTTCAATTAAGAGGTATGGCTAACCTATCACATTATGCTGATAAATCATTGGCTAAACACTTAGCAAATGAAGAATTATATACCGCCTTACTCGAAAAAATAGATGAGTTTATTGAGGTATATCAAGGTCAGTATGGTATTATCGAATTTAAAATGCCCGAATCAAAAAGAGAAGAAGATTTTAAATCATACCTAAAAAGTTCAGTAGAACATATTAAAAAAGAATCTAAAAACTTTATAGATACAGAAGATACACACTTGTTAAATATTATTGACGAAATAGTAGCTAGTATGTATAGAGTTTTGTATAAATTGGAAAATTTTCAATAATTTTAAGTTTCTCTTGAAAGTTTAACTTCATATGACCTTGGTTGTATGAAGTTTTTTTGTATATTTGTAAAAATTTTTAAAATGGAATATCAATTATATGGCTCAAAATCATCGGTAGATTATGATGTAATGGTTTTTGTTGACCGCGTTCGAAGTACCGAAGATTCACATCGGTATATAGATAAATTAAACTCAGAATTAAGTAAAATCTACTTAGATAAAGTAGTACATTGTAATTTAGCTATAGTTGAAAAGGGCGTGGTTAAATATTGCTTTAAAGGCACAGAAGATGAGGTTAACAACTCATTACTGTTTACCTACGATAACCATGTTCAGGTTTTTGAAAATAAAATACTTAGAAAGATGGATAGAGATGTTAGAGTAAAGGTTTTTAGAACTGCGCATGTTATCTTATCTTTTTATTCAAGAACTATATATCGTAAAGAAATTAAAAAGGCTTTAAAAGGTACTGTACAAGATAAACTAAATATTCTTAAAAAATATGATTTATTATCACTAGATATTGTAGGAAAAAAAGAAACCTTGGAAGATATTTATAAAGTATTGGCTTTCCAATATGGACAAACTATCGCATTGATAAATGGTACTGAATTGTATACAAAAGAAGATATTTCAGTATATTTCCCTGATTTAGAACCTGCTTTATCTCGAAAAGATTATTCGATTGATGTTTTAAAAAAATACAATAAAATTTTTATTGAAAAAACATGTGATTTATTTTAGATAAAATTTGGTAAATACGAAACCCCTTATTATATTTGTAATCTATTAAATAACTATACAAAAGACCTAAATAATATGAATACACAATTAAAACAAGAAATCTTTTATAAGTTAAAAGATACAAACTTCCCACATGAATCTTCTTTAGTAGCCAATCTGTTATTAGATAAGGGTTTTTGTTTGTGGCGGGGACAAGATATTGTATGGAATAATGAAATGAGTAAATATGTGACTACATACTCGCCTTATTATTTCTATGGTACAACACTTATCAAATTTAATTTAAACAAATATTTAACCGATAACCACTAATGTTAACAGATTCTAACTTTTTGATATTTTTACTATCTATTGTACCGGGTTTAATCTACGCCTACATAATTTATTTAGCTGCGCCTATAAGAAGTGTTGATTTAAAAAAGGCATTTCGATACTTGATGATAGGTTTATTATCTCCGGTATTTGTTCTAGCACTACATTTTATATTTCCTAATTGGTTAGAACCTGTTTATAAAACCGTTCCTATTTTATCCTATATTATAATTGCTTTTTTTCAAATTGCTTTTATCGAAGAATTAGCAAAATATAGTGCTTATAAATTAGCTTATACACATCGAAATGAACAAGAACCAAGTTATGCTATTATGTATTATAGTGTTATGATTTCACTTGGATTTGCAATTTTTGAAAATATAGTATATTCATATAGTAATGATTGGACAGTAATTTTAGTTCGCTCCGCATCATCGGTTGTTTTACATATGCTATGTGGTCTATTTATGGGTTATTTTTTAACAAAGGCAAATATGGATATAGATATTAAAAACGCTACGGTATTTGAATATTTATTTAAAACTAAAACAAAAGTTAAAAAAACATACTATAATTTAGTGGGTATATTTTTTGTTGTTTTTATACATGGTTTATATGATATGATTTTAATGTATAATTTTATGGATGCAACATATCGTATTATAATGGCTTTTGGATTTATTGGTATCTGTTTATGGTTGGCTTATATTGTTTCAAAATCAATACGAAAAAAACAAAATGAAATACAAAGTAATTAAAGAATTTGATTTTTTAGGTAATAAAGTTCCTATTGGATTAGAATTAATCGAAAAACAAGAACATTTTATTATTAATCACAATGGTGTGGCTATTAAGCTAACAAAGGAGTTTGTATTAAATTCCGAATACTTCTCAAATAATGATATTAAAATATCTGAGGTGAGTTCAGATGAAGATAGCATTGTTAAAAATTGGAGATTACAACTAGATTTAAAATGCTCAATGAATAAATTGAAAGAAATTGAAATTGCTGTAAGAAACACAGTTAATACTATTTTAAATGAATAAAAAACTTTTTTAGAAAAATAATCTATAAATAATAAAAAAATAAGATATGTTTGAAGACGATAAAGAAGAAACAGTACCAAATCAAAATGGTAAATCACAAACACCAATGTTAGATAATTTTGGTGTAAATTTAAATCAGATGTACATAGATGGTAAATTTGATAAAGTGGTGGGTAGGGATAAAGAAGTAGATAGAATTATTCAGATTTTATCAAGACGTAAGAAAAACAATCCAATCATTATCGGTGAACCCGGTTGTGTATCAGAGGATACATTAATTACCGTTAGATTAATTCAAAATACAGAAAATTATAACCATACTATCCATGAAATTTAATTTAAGCAAATATTTTTTTGATTCAATTCACGATACTCGAATTGATGAGATTTTAGATAAAACAGATGAAAAGTATCAAGAATTTTTTAATAAATATAACGGTAAGTTAGGTGATAAAGATACTTATCTATCTTATTTAAAGGAATCTGAAAAATTAAATGAAGATATTTATAAAGTATTCATTTATTTCTCATTATTGAAATCTATTGATATGCAAAATCAAGATTTGATTAGACGTAGTGCTGAAATAAATAATAGATATTCAGATATTTCCAAAGTTTTTACACCTTTTATCGACCAAGAATTAGCATTATCAGAGGCTACATTCTTAGCGTATTCGGAAATGGAAGAATTTGCTGATTATAAAAACTATTTGATTAATAAAGCAAATAACTTAAAATATTCATTACGAACAGAAATTGTAGATGTATTAAGAGAGTATCTTAAACCAATGGGTGAATTTGGTAGTATGTTTAGTCAGGTTACAAATTCATTGGAATTCGATTTTAGAGGGCAAAAGCTCACACGTGAAGAAGTTTCTTCTTATCGGGAATCACAAGATGAGTCCGAACGTAAAGATGCTGTATATAGCGTTGCAAACGTTTATAATAATGAACAATTACAATTAATGTATAGTCATATCTATGCCGCCCTTTGTAAAGAAAATGTAGCTGATATTAAAGTAAAAAAGTTTACTACCGTAATGGAATCATCTAATATTTCCGAAGAAATGGATAATGAGGTAGTAGATACACTAATTGATAGTGTGGTATCATATTATCCAATTTTTCATAAATACTTAAAAGTAAAAGCTAAAGCATTAGGTAAAGAAAAATTACAAATTTGGGATGTATTAGCACCCATTCAATATGAGGAATCTGAAATTCCTTTTGTAAAGGGGTTTGATATGCTTTTAAATGTATTGGAAGATTTCGATACAGAGTTCAGAGATTATGCAAATGATATGTTAGAAGGTGAGCGAGTTGATGTATATCCTGCTAAATCAAAAAGAAATGGAGCATTTGCCCAGTATGCAAAAGATATTGAAAGTTTTGTATTATTAAACTATACAAATCGCTTATCAGATGTGTTCACATTGGCACACGAGTTTGGTCATGCTTTTCATGGACATTTATCACAAGTTCAAAATACTTATAACTATAATTCAAGTTTGTGTTTAGCTGAAACCGCATCTATTTTTACTGAAACTATTTTATTTGATAATATCTATAAAAAATTAGATAAAGAAGATAAAAATTACTATTTGTTTAGTAGATTGGATGATTATTTTTCAACTATTTTCAGACAAATTATGTATACATGTTTTGAACGTAGATGTCATCAGTCTTTCTTAGATGGTAAAAAATTAACCCATGATGACTTAAATGATATTTGGTTTGAAGAAAGTTCAAAATTGTATGGAGATTCCGTTGTATTAAATAAGGAATTAATGGGTTATGGTTGGTCAAGTATCCCACATATTTTTAACAGTCCTTTTTACTGCTATTCATATGCTTTTTCTAATCTATTGTCATTGAATCTTTATAACATTTATCAAAGTGAAGAAAATAAAGAAGATTTTGTGGATATGTTTAAAAATATTCTAAAATCAGGTGGTAAACTACGTCCATCAGAATTGTTAGCACAAAATGGATTTGATATTTCCAAAAAAGAATTTTATACATTTGGTTTAGATTATATTGATGAATTAATTGATAATATTGAGTTATGAAAAAATTAATCCGATTTAAAAGTATTCCACATTTCAGAGAAGTTGTTGAAAATATTATAAGCCAATCTTCTTTTATTGGTTTAGATGGTGATAAAAATCCAATTTATGATTACTCAAGACCTAGACCAACTTTAAAATTTAAAGGTACTGTTAAGTTACATGGTACTAACTCTGCCGTATGTATGTGTGGTGATGAGTTTTGGACACAAGCAAAAGATGATATTATAACTATTCAAAAAGATAATTACGGATTTTCTTTCTTTGCGAATGCTCGAAAAGATAGTTTTGTTAATCTATTTAATCAAATTAGAACTAAATATAAAATTTCAGAAAGTAGTAGTATCGCTTTATATGGAGAGTTTTGTGGAAAAACTATTCAAAAGGAAGTAGCCATATCAAAAATAGAAAAGTCTTTTTTCATCATGGGTATTAAAATTGCCGAAGAAGGTAAAGATAATGTTTGGTTGGATTTTTCGGGACTTAGAGATACTGAAAATAGAATTTATAATGTTTTGGATTATAAGACCTATGAAGTTGATATTGATTTCAATAATTTAGAAGAAAGTGCATCTAAATTAGAAGAAATTGTATTGGAAGTTGAAAATGAATGTCCAATTGCAAAAGAATTTGGATTTAGTGGATTAGGTGAAGGTTTAGTTTGGAGACATGAATTACCGGATAATTCACAAATTTGGTTTAAAACAAAAGGTGATAAACATAAGGTTGTTAAATCAAAAAGAGTTGTCGAAGTTGATATTGAAAAATTAAATACTATCAATGAGTTTATAGAATACACCTGTACTAAAAACCGATTTGAACAAGGAATAAGTGTTATTTTTCAATCAAATAATCTTGATATTAAAAAGATGGGTGATTTGATTAGATGGGTATATAATGATATTGTGAAAGAAGAAATGGACACTTTAGTTAGAAATAACTTAGAGGCTAAAGATATTGGTAAATATGTGTCTACAAAATGTAGAGAATATTTTTTTGAAATATATAACAAACATTGATACTATGATAAATGAAGTATATACGCAGTACCTTTACTACAAAATTTAATGAGGTATTGTGTGTATACTTAAAAAAATTTTTTAATTATGAATAAAATTTGGAATAAATCAAATCCACCCGAAAAAATGCTTATATAAAAATGTGTTATTGGAATGGAAGTGAATGGCTTGATATGTGGAAATCTACTTTAGACGGAATCGTTGTTGAGTGGATGCATATACCATACGATGAGCTACCAATTGATAATGGAATTGTTATTCCTTAAAATACTTGCTAACGGTTGAGTATATTAGATGTTTGTTTGTCAGAAACTTTTTATGTGTATAAATTTCTAAGATTTGAATATTATATATAGAATAAAAGTAATTAATAATATGAAAATAAGAAAGTTTATATCAACAACTATATGTGAATATTTGAATGAACAAAATGAATCTTCATTTAAAGTTACACAAGCACAATTAAATAAATTAAATAAAAAAGTAAAAAATAAATACTCTGATATTAATGTTGGGTTTACTTTTTACGGCAAACTACAAGCAAAATATACGAAATTAAGGGAGAACGATATGGACATTTATTACTATCAATTGTGGAACTCAATTATTGCTAATTCTAATAATTTTGATGATGTGTATTATAGTATTTAATTTGAGTTTCGGGGGAAAAAATAAAACAAAAGATTATAACCACAAAATTTAATACGAAGAATAAACGTAGCATTGCCACTAACGTTTTGCAAATATAAGTTGGGTTTTAAAGCAAATAAAAAATAAGGGATTGTTAACATCAGTGGTACTAAAAATATTTAGAAAAAAAAAATGGTAAATTAAAAAATCCTTATTATCTTTGTATTGCCGAAAGAAAAAGTCATAATAGTTTAAACGGATTGTATCTATTATGACTCATAATTTAACAATCCCTCAAACTTTAAATTGAAATAAAAATGATTGAGCTTATTACAAAAATCTACATCGGTGCAAACCTGTTTTTTGCTGGGTATTATTTAGCCGATAACTACAAGTGGCAAGACACCGCTACTGAAAAAGCGGTTTGTCTTTTATGATGTTTAGGAACAATGTTTTTTGGTTGTGCTTACATCTTGCTAACTTTTATTTGGGTTCTTTTTTCAGAAGTATTTAAAAAGATAGACGGATTTTTACAAGTATCATTTTGGTTTAGTTATTTTTTAACAAGAAAATGGCACAACCTTGAAAAACACCAACTTGAAAGAATAAACAGAATAACTATCAATATCAGAAATAAAAACACCATAAAAGACAAGATTTACAGGTATTGCACCGCCTTAATAAATAAACGAAATAATTATGTCCACGTTGAACCTTCTGAACCGCAGTTTTAGCATTGGACATAACGGTTGACGCTATGTGAAGGTGGGGATTAAGATGCACAACCCACCGCTTACATCAAAAGCAAATTAGATGCACAATAGCCGACAGTGGAATATCAGCCCCACTTTTGGTTATACTTTGTTAGGTGCTGATGCAATCCGATGGTAAGTATAAAACAACAGCGTGGATTTTTCCATAAGCATTTGAAGTTTTGAAAAATCTACCATCACTTCAACCTGCTTAATAGAACGGTGCAAGTGTGGCTTTGTTGCATTTGTACCTAACGTTCCGCAGGTTTATTTATTGAGGAATTAGAAGCACAATAGTTACAAATTAGTAATAACTTAAATAGAAGAAGAAAATGAACAATAACAACGAAAACTCCGCGTTGAATAAACCTGCTGTTAGCAGCCGTTTTTGGTTATATAGACCGAAATACAATGAAAGATATGATAATGTTGATGAAAATACAAAAAACGAAATATTACAACACGAGGGTGGTATTTGGCATATTTTTACACACGAACCAACAGAAAAGGAGATAGAGGATGCGTTTTTTGAATGTTATTGTGGTGTTTAAATGGCTGCTAAAGGTTCGCAGGTTGCTTTAGTGGCGACCTTAACCGATAAACTTAATTAGAATTACTAACTTTAAATAAAGGATAAAATGTCAAAAAAGAAAGAAAATAAGCCATTGAAGCAACCTGTTGTTAGCGGTAGAGAATCATCTGAACCAAATCTAGTTGCTCAACCTCAAATGTGGGTGGATTGGTATCAGATTGTTTATGGTGGTGATGAACAAGATGCAAAAAAAGCTTGGGGTAAAAAAATGTATCTGTTGGGGTATTAGCAATGCCGCTAACGGTTGAGAATATAAGTACCACGTAGTGGACTGCATAGCAGTAGTGTGAGATTAGAAGCACTAAATTTGACCTAACAGATAAACTTGATTAGAAGTATGAACTTGAATATGCCACTGAACCTCACATTAGTGTGACACACCGTGTACATATACACCTTGTTATACACAGTACGGTTTGTTAAGGTAAAATGTTTGTTTGGAACACGAAAAAACTTTTTAAAAATTGTGTGGTGGGAAATTTAATTTCTGAATTTTTATATATATAAATAAAAAAACATAAAACTATGAGTGAAGATATTAGAAAAATGGTTAATAAAGTTAAGAACTTTAAACAATTCGTAAATGAAAACAAAGCCATTGAAAACAAAAATTTGGTTAACAACATTAATAATGTAGGTAAAAGATTGAGTAAAGATTATATAATTACTATTAATTATTCATTACCATACATATCTTTAACTAATAATCCAAGTAAAGAAGAATTGAAAAAACCAAATCAACCTTTTGTACCACAAAAAAAGAAAGAATATTATACAAAAGACGAACATATATTACAAAGTTCTATTTGGTTTTCACAAGGCGAAGAAGCCCAAAATTTAATTGATGAAATACCAGATAATGTTAAACCAGAATATTATTTATTATGGTATTTAGAAAGTGCAGGGGTTATTTAAAAAGTTTTTCTAACAAATTTTAAATCGAAGCACTTTCGTAGTATTGGTGCTAACGGTTTGCAGCTAAACGAGGTGGCTGATTTTACCTCGAAACTTTATTAAAAGCACAATAGTATGAACACAGACAAAACTCCATTAGAAAATGAAACACAGCCATCTTGTTTAGGTGCTGTTATAAGCCGTTTTTCCCTTCACGTTCACAATGATATTGAGGATGGTGCAAGATGGTTTAAGATACCACTCGTTTTTTGGAATAAAGATAGTGTGTATATTATGCAAGAAGATAGATGTGTTTTTGTTGGGACTTCTGAGGATGCAAGAAGTTTTTTAGAAAAATACGATGGTAAATATTGTAAGTCAAGGTTTCCTATTTAAATGGCTTATAACGGTTGAGTGTAAAAAATCGTTTTAATGTTTTTTACACTTTGTTATAAGTATGTAAAACAAAAATAATAACTAAATTTAATATGGAAAAATTAGACAAATTAATTAAAGACCTTAACAAAGATATTTTTTGTGGGGCGGGAACACAAATCTTTATTCAAAACTTGGAAGATTTCAAGATGGATGGATTGTATGGAATAGTAAATGGTAAATATAAACTTGGTTTGTTGGGTGGAAAAAATATCTTTGTGGATGCGACATTAAAAAGTGACAATATGAACCTATATGATGAAAACGGGAATGTATTAATTAATTTGTCGGACTATGGATATAAACCGATAGATTTTTCGGAGAACATACTCTAATATTTTTGTTTTATTACTTATAACTCTTTTTTATACGCAACACAAAAACAATAAACCTTCGCATAACCATCCAATTTTTAATGATTATACGAAGGTTTATTTCGTATTAATTTCTACACAATAAATTTTAATAAAATGGATATAAACTATAAATTACAGAAAACAAATACTAAATTAATTATAACATCTGATGAGAATTTTGAAGTAGGCGATGTGATATATGATTTCAAGGATAATGTTTTTAGGACTTGTAAAATTTCACATTTTCCCGATGGTATAACAATAATAGACAAATGGTGTAAAAAGGTAATAGCCACTCAAGATATAATAGATTTAAGTGATTTATCAGAAGAAGAACAGACAGAAATTAGTTGTTTTGATGTAGGAGTTTACGCAATTAAGCAATCTAATAAATTTAGTAATGTATCAAAAAATGATTATGTTATAGGTTGTATTGACGGTTTTCGAAAATCCCAAGAACTTCTATCAGATAAAAGTTTCACTTTGGAAGATATAATACAAATCTTACTTGATTACACAAATCAATTACAAAACATGAAATTTAAAGGTACTGCTGCTGATACAATCAATCAGTTTGTTTCGCAATCTCTGTCTAAGCCTAAATCATGGGATATTGAATTTGTTGAAGAAAATGGAATATTTAAAATAACCAAAATATTTAAAAAATGAATAACCAAGAATATTTAAAGTGTAAAAATTCACCATACTATTTTGCTATTAAATATCTGTGCATTAAAACGGATAACGGTGAATTTAAAAAATTTACAACTCGCTTAACTGAAAAAGAATTTAATAATTTTTTCAAAAAATGTTTGTAATTCAAAAATAATTACTATCTTTGTATCATAAATAATAAAATATGGAAACCTACAAAACTCATCGATTTGAAAATAATCCACAAGAAAAGAAATTTGTGGAAGAATTCATTAAACAACATAGCGAAGGCTCTGATATGGATTTGATTGTATTTGGACATAATCCGGGTTCTACTCATCCTAAAGACTATTTATCAGATAGAGAAGAAAGTATAGTTTTATCGGTAATACAGTGGTTAGGAAGTCCTGTAGGTCAAAGTTTTTTAGATAGTTGTGGATTTGAACCAAAAAAATAGAAAGTATTTAGAAAAGTTTGGTAAATTCAAAAATAATTACTATCTTTATATCAGTTAAAATTAAAAAATGAAAATAATATTACAAAGCGAAAAAGATGTTAGGGATTTACACGGAAAATGGGTAGTTCAAATTAATAGTAATACCCCTGATGTAAGTATCACCGAGACAAATTGGGATTTTTATTCAGAAAAACGGATATCATTTATACAGGGATTTAATTTCATAGGCTTGTGGTATAATCATGGAGAATATAAAACTTGGGAAGAATTTGCCTTTAGATTTAACCACTATGTTGAAGGTGATGCCAAAGATACAAGATTCCATAGATTATTGACTAATCGAGAAATTGATTTATTGTGTAAAAAATTTAAAGAGGGTATATGACACCATTAGACATACAAGAACGTAACGAGCAAATCGCTTTGATGCTTGGTTGGAAAAAACATAATCATATAAGTTATCATACTTGGACTAACGACAAATCTATATACCATATATATGATTCTGCTCTACAATTTCATTCAGATTGGGACTGGTTAATGGAAGCTGTTGAGTTTATTGAAAGTATTGAGGTGGATGATTTCGGTTATATTGTAGAAATGTTACCCTCATCATCAAGAATATACCTTGCAAAAAACAACCTCTCAATAATATCTATTGACCCAAAATCTTCAAGGAAAGAAGCTGTATTCACAGCTGTATCTGATTTTGCTAAAAAATTTAATAATAAAGAATTATGATACAACCAACATACATAAGTTTTGAACAAGCAAAACTTTTAAAAGAAAAAGGATTTGATAAAGAATGTAAACAAAGATATTTTATTGCAACAAATATTGATGAAGAATCTTTTCCATTTCTTCAAGAAGATTGTGCTTTACATAATTGGAATGATTATGACGATAGTTCAACAGTTTATTATTCTGCACCTGAACAATATCAGTTAATTGAATGGTTAAAAGTTAATCATGGTATTTGGGTTACTGTTATTCCTAATATTACTGGAACTAAATGGAAACCAGTATTAATGAAAGTTGGTAAGGATGACCTATACGATGAATTTGCTTTTAACTCACCACAAGAAGCATATTCAGCAGCATTTGATTATATACTAACTAAGCTAATATGACAAAAACTACACTACAATCTGATATAAATACTATTGTAAATTAATTACCTAGTATTTATACAGATTTAAGCTTTATGAACCATTGTTATAGAAGAATAGCTTATGATTATGTATGTAAAACTAAATGGAGTAATGTAATAAAATCCCCATTTATTAAAAACTGCACAGAACAGAAATTACAAGAAGTATTAATTAGAATTAAAAACAATAAAGATTTGTTATTAAAGTATAATAAACAGTCTTTGTAATATAGAAAATTATGAAAGGAATTTATTTAACAACAGAAGGTAAACAAGAGATTGAATCTAAAATAGCTGAAATTGAAGAACAGTATTTTAAATTAAAAGGTAATGATGATGCCGATGAACACTACTTAGATGGTACTAGAACCTATTTAAAAGAAATCTTACAATCAGCAACAATATTACCTGAAATAATTGATTATTGTGTAATTCAAGAAAAATATTATCACGAAATTAAAATTGATGATTCGCCTGATACAAAAGTAATTGAATTATTCCAAAGTGTTTACCCACAAGGAGTAATTATACAACCTAAACAATAAAATTATGAGTGTGGTTATTATAACATACGAAGCTAAATGTAAACATTGTATATTTTTTAATTATACTAATCTAAACAAGAAAGATGGTACTAAAAGTAAAATTAATAGAGCTTTTTGTACTAATCCTAAATCAGAAATGTTTAAAAACAAACTTACCTTAAAAACCAAAGCATGTAATAAAATAGAATTATGATAGACATAAATAAAGAAGCAGAGGAATATGCCTAAACTAAAACTACTCATAAAACATTTCAAGAAACACATAAACGTGATTTTATAGCAGGACACAATTCTAAAGCCACAGAAGCTAAAGTACTAAAATCACAAATTGATATTTTAGAGTGGTTATTTAATTATTCTACACAAGATGATAGATTAATAAGTAAAATAGAATTAAAGATTGAACAACTAAGACAACAATTAAAACAGTTAGAAGATGAAACAAATAACTAACAAAACAATACTTAAACAAGGTGATAAAGTCTATTATCCTGTTAAAGTTGATGGTGTTATTTATTGGGGTAAGAAATCAAATGAAGATTGGTTTAATTTTTATAGAGAAGATGAATATTGGTTTTTTGTGGCTCAATCACAACTTAAAATAGAAGGATTTCCTGTTATTGGTTTGGATAGTTATATTGAAAAGTTAAAAAAAGGTATATCTGAATTTTCTAAATTAGCTAATGATAAAAAAGACCCTTTTTGGACAGGCAAGGCGGCTGGATTTGGAGAAGCTTTACAAATCTATAAATCAAACCCTAATCAATACACACTATCTGATATTGAAAAAGCTATTGATTATGCTGCTAACCCTCAAAAAATACTGATTAATACTAAAGAGGAAATACTTGAACAAATCAACTCAATTTCTACAATTAATGTAGATGATAATTTTAACATAATAAATTATGAATAAGAAAAGCATAATAAACTGCATATTTTTATGTGTTTTAGTTATGGGTATATTTTTTACTTTTATATCGGATAAAAGAGATTTATTAATATTTGGTATTTCTCTAATTAGTTCATCTTCAATAATTTTACTAATTAATAACTTTAAAAATAAATGATAAAATATGAATAAAATACAATTAAAACAAGGAAATTCTTACATTTTTACAAAAAGTAATAGTGTATTAAAGGGTGAAATTTTAGAACAAACTAAAACCACCTATTTGATTAAATGGGAAACAGGTAATAGTGTTCGTTATCTTATAGAAGATTTTGACTATGAATACAATGCTATCGAAGAGTTTAATAAATTTGATGATTTTTTAGAAAACAAAACTATGCAGAATAGTTTAAAAAGAGGTGATATAGTACTTTGTACATTTGGCTTCAATAAAGTATTAAACGAGCCATTTAGTTTTCTGTATGAATTTGGATATTATACAGAGGATGGATGTGTTGTATATAAGCAAGGTGAGCAAAATATGCAAGATGCTCATTTCTTTAATTTAGAACAAGTTAAATTAGCGTCAGATGACGATTTAAAAAATAATTTTTATGGTAGCTAAGGTAAGTGATAAATTTGTTTCATATACTGTGTCTAAAGAACTTACAGAGATGGGAGCAGTGTCGTGTGGTTTTGGTTGGTTTTATACCCTTAATGGCAAAGATTATGTTTTTACACAACATATTGATATAATAGATGAAGCATATGAGGTACTACCCCATTGGGCTATTGGTGCGTTCACATACGATGAG
>ERZ869929.445-NODE-445-length-25536-cov-4.592284_pt1 | contig 25536 bp, 39 predicted proteins | sample MGYA00579312_ERZ869929 | MGnify/ENA primary metagenome ERZ869929 (study PRJEB32216, sample SAMN09231818) | wastewater metagenome | place: USA: Maryland | collected 2016-08-09 | study: EMG produced TPA metagenomics assembly of the PRJNA472060 data set (Reclaimed... | reverse complement strand
CACACTCAGTGTTTACCACGCCGTAGCCGTTCTCTCTCTCCGCACCAGCCCAGACCCAACAGCCAGGGGCATCGCTGGCTTCATGGCACCCATGCTTAACTTGACACGGCACAGAGCAGAACTTGCGACCAATTCGCCCGCCAATCACAGTCCCGCAGCAGGCGCACGATGACTTGTTGTGAACAGCGACAGCAACTCTTTCGGCCGCGACGCCGGACACATAATTGATGTCCGCATCCGTTAGCGCGCCAGTAAGACCCCTCGCCAAAATTTGAACATCGGAATGCGGCCCGTCACATTTGGCTGCATTGTATATCCAGCAAACCATTGACACATTATCAAGGGTGTAGCCTCGGCTGCTGTCTTTGCGATCCAGGGTCGGGCACCACGGGTTACGACGACGGCCATCCCAATCAAGAACAAACGGGATGAAAGTCACCTCGCACAGGCCCACGCGCAGCTTCTGCTCAATCCATTCCGGGGTCAAATTGTAATCTAAATTGAAGCGCTTTGCCCGACCGGCCGAGCTAATGGCCATCAGCTTGGCTCGCTGGCGCACATCGATACGTTTTAATCTATTTGATTCGATGGTCGCCTTTGAAGAATATGCGGAATCCTCGCATATCTGACACCAGGGCCGACCGCTGAATGACACGATGGGCCGATCCGCAAAACACTTTGAGCATCGCCGCCGTTCCATGTGAAAAACCCCATATAATGTTTCACTGCTAATTAACAGTGTAACATGGGTTCACGCGTTTACGATAGCTTCAGTTCTCAATCCGTGGCCCCTCGTTGCATTTGAGATAGCGTTGGGGACTGTTGAGACCGTCACGTCGTAAAAGCGGACAACAAAAAGCCCGTGACGCAAGAGCGTGACGGGCCAACTGCAAGGCGCAAGACCAAGCATTGAAATTGAAGGTACGGTAACTCTGGAAAAGAGCAATAGCGGTAAGTGCGACAACTTGTCGGGTGTTACCGCCCTTACGCCAACCCCAGCCGGTCCAGAGCCGCGTCTATAATCTCCACGTCCTGCCTTACGTCCCGGCATTTGCTGTCGGCTATTTTCCTGTAGCCATAGAGAACAGTTGTATGGTCCCGGTCCAAGCACTTGCCGACCAAAGGAAGTGATACGCAGAACTTCTCTACCGCAAAATAATAGACCAGCATCCGAGCGTAAGCATAATCGGCGGGGCGACGGTGAGAAAGGATCGCCAGGGTTGAAACACCCGTGACAGCCGAGACGGCGGAAACGACCTCGGAGACGATTTTCTTCTGCTGCTCAATGCGGCGCAGCTTGCCTGACTTCTCAGTAGAATCAGCGGGCGATGCAGGAGTTTGAGGCATCTTACTTCCTCACTCGCGGGTACCCATAATGACTCGGGCTAGTCACATCAGCCATGCCCCCACACCAATTACATTTGCCATGCCTAAAGGTGCATATAGCACCGTCATTAATTGACCGCCCATAATGCAATCCACAGGGGATACAAATAAACAGAGGCTCGAATACCTCCTGACGCTTAGCGGCCGGTTTGGTCATCTGGCACTCTTCCCCATAGCCTCAAAGCCACGCACCATGACCTCCCGCATTACGGTTGCCCGGTCAACGACGCCGGGACCACCCCGCTCGCGCATCAACTCCGAAACAATCTTGAGCATCCACACCGGGTAGCGAATCGCTACTAGTTCTGAGCCGCCAACACCATCAGCCGTCGAAACAAGATCGGCTTCAACAATTTTAACGGCTTGCGCAATCGCTTCAATCGCTTCATCGGGAGAGACATCAAACCACTCACCCGCCCGTCGCTTTTCGCTCAGCAGCTTATGCGCCGCTGCCTCAACGGCCCTTGCGTCTGGCCGTGCACTTGATGAATGCACAAGCTGAACGGGGACGCCAGAAGAACTACGAATGGTGCGCAACCGAGCGCTCGGGTTGTTGGATATTCCAAGCTTAACCAGCCCCAAATCAGATTCCATGACATAGACGCTTTTCACTATTTTCCAGCCTCCATCCAATCTCTGTACACCTGAGAAATAGAAACCCCGCGCTTAGACGCCTGCTTTTCGGCCTCTCGCCGCAGTTCCCGCGTCACCAAGACCTGAACGCGCTCTAGTGGAGCGCCGTGCTCTAGCGGCCGTCCGGGGCCAACTCTTTTAACTGCGTCTTTCATGCACCAATAATTACATACCAAAAAAATAAACGTCAACCCTCTTGCTAAAATAAATAGGTATGTATATATTCAATCCTGCGAGCCGGTGGTTCGCCCACCTCGGACGGCCGGGGACAGAACTTACGACGACTACCTGAGCCTCGCGAAAGCCAACGCTGACAGTCAAGTCAAGTGGGCAGAGCAGCACCTGAACGATCAGCAGAAACGCTACGATAATTGGAAGCCAGCCTAACCCCAACCGCCCCGGCGCAAATGCCGGGGCAACCTTCGGAGAAGCAACCATGCAACTTACACAGAAGCCCCTCAAGCGAGCCTCAAAATACTCACTAGCTCGCCTGATGCCGAACGGCGAAGAAATCAGTCACGACCTAAACCGCAAGCCCTACCCGACATACTCTCGGCTATCGGCAGCCAAAGCCGACGCGAAGCTTTTGAATGGCAATGGGCCAACCAGTTGGAAGTACGTCGTCATCGAACTTTGAGTTCACAGCCCGGCGCAAGCCGGGCACCCCTTTAGTACGGCAGCGGAAAATTCAGGAGAACGCAGATGTTATTCAAAAGTCACCAAGGCGAAGACATTTGGCTAACCTTAACGGAAGACACCAAGCGCGCCCACATTTTTCAGGCCAACGAAGTTCAAGATTGGCAGAAGCGAATTGAGCGTGTCGGCTTCGGAGCGGTTGCGATCAGCGTGCAGGGGGCCATGAACTCGATGGGCTACACGCTGAAGCTCGGTCCCTCGTTTGTTGAGACCGTAGAGTACGACCGCAACAACTACTAACGCAACAGGAGACCACAGCAAATGGCCGTTTCAAATTGGAAAGTTTACAACCCGGAAGGCGATCACGTCGCCTACTGCAAATATGCTGAAGACGCAGCCGCCTTGGTTGCCTTCTACCGCAACGGAGCGAGCATCAGCCACTCGTCGGCCTCAGCGAAGCTCTGGCGCGAGGGCAAAGAAAACCAGCCCGCCAACGACAGTTTCGATCACGTCGCGAGCATCGTTCATGACCGCCTGCGCGCAAGGCAGTTGGCGCGGCACGCAAAGACCTACACCCAGGGAGCCGCGTCATGAACAAGTTCACCTTCGCACTCATGTACGCCATCACGCTTTTGAGCGTCGTGAATGCAGCACTTACCTTCTCGCCATCAGGCCAGCTTGGCTGGGTTTCTTCAGCCGTAGGCTGGGGCATGGCGGCGTATCTGATCTATCGGCGGGAGTTTGCGTGATGGGCAAATACCACACCCACCCCATGTCGGCTCGCAAAGTTCGCTCCATCATCAAAAATGATCTAACGGATTTTGAGTTTTATGTTGGCGGGTGGAATGGCGAGCGCATGTACGCCAAGGCAAAATATGCTAGCGCGGGCAGGACCAGTCGCATTCGGTTGGCGCTAGAGTCTCGGGGGTTCTCTGCTGTTGTCGTTGGCGTGCCCGGAACATCCGGCGAAGGCACCGTTGAGATAACGGCATACCCCCAATGAAACCGAGTCTTAACGTTACCGCGCTAAGCTGGTCCGGCGTTCAAACTTGTAAGGCGTTCTTACAAGTTTGCGCCCCGCACCAGCGGGACAACCACAACCACAGGAGAGCACTATGATTGAAATGGTTATCGTCGTCGGTTGCGTCGTCATCGGCACCCTTATTGCCGCGTGCTTCGTCGCAATCGCAGTGGAGAACATCTAAGCAAAGAGGCCAGTGATCGGGGGCGGAAATTCCCAATCACTGGCCAGCCTTCAACCACAGAAGGTCAGACCATCAACCCCAGCGAAAGGTAAATGATCTATGGACTTCTCTAGCCTAAAATGGCGCGTGCCCGCAATAGCTGGCAGCGCCTTGTTTGTGTATGGAGGGCTTCGCCTCATTCTTGGCGACGCTCTCATGCGACCACATGAATGGACCGACTATCAAATCCAGGCCATTCTGCTTGTCACAGTCACCGTCTTTGCCGGACATCTGGCCAAGACAGCACAGCAAAAGAAAGCCTACCTCTCGTGCATCGGCTTCGCTATCGCCTTCTGCATGGGCACTTGGCTTTCGGCACGTCAGTCGCTCAATCGCCAGATTGAAACGACTGTCATTGTGCAAAACTCGGCAGAAGAAACCAACAAAAAGCTTGCCGAAAAAGGTGCAGAACTGATCGACGCGAAAACTCGGCTCAAGTACGCCGAGGATCGTTTCGAGCAGGAATCCACCGGACAGAAGTGTCTTGATCGCTGCCAGCACTGGAAGCGGACGGCGGATGAACGCCGCACGTTCGTCAAGTCCATTGAGGCCGAAATCAAGGAACTCGGACCATCGAAGCCGGTCAATGCAGGGGCTCAGTATTTTGGCGACATCGCAGAAGCGCTTGGCTTTAAGCGTGAAGCTGCCATTAGTCTTGATGCTCTATTAACCCCCCTGCTCTGGTACTTCCTCTATGAACTTGGGAGCATTACATCACTTGGCTTTGCTCTCAGTCATGGTCCGGCCAAGCCGGACAAAAAAGAGGACCGTCCGGTTGAGGAAGACCCTTCGGACGATGTTGCTGTCCAAGGCTACTTCAACGGTGGCGGTGGACGGACGGACAAGGCACCAGAGAAGCCACGGGCACCTTACCCTGGTCAATCTGGGATGCCGAACCCGAACCCTGTCCTATCGCGCGAGGAAGCCTTTGCAGACATTGCCAAGCGCGTAACGGACGGACAGACAATCCCCAGTGACAAAATCTTGGGATGGGACTGGAACCGGCCGAAGCAAACGGTGTCGGACTGGATGAGTGAATGGCGGCGTATCGGAGCCATTCCACAAGCGACACGAGTTGGACGGTGCAACGCAACGGTTGCGGTGTCGGCTTAAATTGGAGGGGCGGCTTTCGAGCCGCCCTTTTTATTGCCTTGCGACTTGCCGCTTGTACGCCGCAAGTCTTTTCTCCCACGCCCTTGGAAACCGAAACTTGAGTGCGATTTCATTAAGCTCAATGTCGTGCCTCTTGCATATAGGCTCGGCCTTCCCGTGCGAGCAAAAATGCCAGCGAGAAAACTCAGGGCCACCGCATTTCACGCACTTGCTCAATCGCTCACTCGTCCTGGTGCTTGTCCAGCGGAAAGTTCATCGCCTTGCGCAAGCAATTGCACAGGCTCGAAATGGCGAGCTTTTCAACCCCGTACCTTGGCTGCTTGAAGATAGCGCCGCCCGTCGTTCTGTAAGCAATGTCGTCTTTGGTGTCGTACTGAGGAAGACGCTTCCAGCCGACTTCTTCGGGCTCGAAATCAACATAGCCCTCTCTGCATTTCCCACAGAGGGGAGGTGGCGACGGAGACAAATGCTTAAGCGCACTCAACATTGACTTACTCAGCGGCCTCCCTAACGACATTGCGCAAAGCCAAATCATCCAGAAGGGTTGCGATAATCCCGGCAGGAGAGCCGTCCTCGGTGCGCGCAAAGCAATGGCGCAATCCCTCAACCGTCTCTCCAAGCTGCAAGAGCTTGCTGACGGCAACAGCTAGATCGTGAGACGTGGTGCGCAGGTCGGTGCCAGCCTTGCCAGCATCGATAAAGATTTCACCAACGCGCCCGCCAGGGTAACGACCTACGCCGACCGTGTAGGAGAAGTTTCCCGCTTCAATCTCGAAATGCTCAATTTGGCGACGGTTAGGAAGCTGCTCGCGAGTCATCAAACGCCCTCATACAAATCCGGCCACATAGCCTTGCGGATGGCCTCCTTCTTGGCCTTTTGATCAACATGGCCAAAAATTTGTTTGGTGGCGCTTATGCCCTTTGCATCTCGCCGCTCCCCCTCCGCGCAAGAAACGTAATCTTCAACTCTATAGCCGTAAGTGTGCCTGTTCATTGAGTCTGGCACCTTTTGAGGCGAGCCATCTTCCAAGTAGAACGCCGCGCGAATAAGCGTTTCCATATTGTCTCGTGCCAAACCAAGCATCAGATTGCAGGGATGGCAAAGCACGCCACGCACAACCTTGCTTTGATGATCGTGATCAACGTCCCACTTTTGGGCTACTCTTTTGCATATTGCGCAACATCCACCTTGACGGTGAAGAATGGTGTCATACTCCTCAAGAGTTAGGTTGTATTTCATCTTGAGCGCATACCGCCGAAGCGTAGTCTTATCTTTTTGCTTAGGCTTTTTCACTCCATACCTCCTCCGGCGAAGCATCAATTTGCGCTCCCTGACGCAATCGTCACATTTGGTTTTCCTAGCCTGATACAAGCTACAAGAAAACCTTCGGCCGCAATCGGAGCATGAACACCTAAAAACAATGACAGCAGCAAACACCTGCCTTCTGGCAACACGAATATCTTTATTTCTTTTGTACTGGCATTGTCTGCATGTGTTGTATCGCTTGTCCCGCGTAAACTTGCACGGGCCAAAATGGCTCAAAGGTTTAAGCTCAAAGCAAACTTTGCACGGCTTTTCAGTCATCAATATCTCTTGCCACCAGCGGCACGATTTTCCAGCTTGTGATCGGCGCGAACGCGGTTGTATCGATTTTTGGCTATGATAGCGCCCGCAACATCGAGACGGAGCGCCCGAGCAGTGTCAAAAATTCTGATGATACAGTCTGCAAACTCAACCTCTATGCTTATGCGATCCGGCAGCTTGTCGTCTGGCAAATCTTTGCGATGAGCCTCAAGAGCCTCGCTCAACTCGGAGTGCATAAGCGCGATAACCTCTCCGACGTTTCGCTGAACCTCTTCGCCCGTCTGGGGGTTGCGATACCAGCCCGCGCCAACTGCTGTTGAGTGGGCCAAATCCATAGCGGCGTTCAACCCACGAAGCGCGATAGCTTCCTGTTCGGTCAGGGACATTGGTTCCATTTATGCGGGCCTCTTTCTCTGCTGCTGCGGAACCGGCGGCGGCGCACTGTTTGGCATGAATTGACTCACGGCATCAGACGCATTTTTCAAAAGCTTGCGCAGTTCGTAAGAGGCATTCGGGACTGGGTGCTGTCCAACTGGGTTGGAGGGTGGCGGCGTAGCGGCCGGGGGCTGTGGTCGCGGCTGCGTAGGGTACTCGACAAATCGAGCGTGCGTGCTGGCCGCTACATTGGGGTTTGGATTAGCCGCGACCGGCTGCGGCGGCGCGATTGGCGGCCTATTGGACGGTGGCCTTACGGGTTCATAGGCTTGCTGTAGCGGACGCGCCTCTTGTGCCGCAAAGCGGCCAAGTCCAGACAAGCTGGCAATCAACCGATCTTCTGCCTCTTGCACATCAACAAGAATGTTTATGACTTCATCAACCATCGTGGCGCGAAGGCGGGACTGGGCCGCAAGTTGTTCAAGCTCATGTTTCAACACTTGATGCTTCCCTTTAAATCTTTCTTCGGATCAATCCGCCTGATCGGGCTCGGTCGCCTCAACAACTTCGCTATCCGCGCGACATGCTCCCAGCCATGATGGCCGGGCTTCCTCTGAGTTCAGGCATATGCTTCTGAACTCTCAGGCTGCTTCCTCTTGCCGATTCTTTTTAGAGTTCGCTTGGGAGGCTTAGGGGCCAATGCCTTGGCCGCCAGTATGTTTTTAGCTGCGTTAACATCAGCGTTTTCTGCATAGCCACAGGCCGTGCATTCAAACGTTGATTGAGATTTGCGGCTAGCTTTGTCGATGACACCACAGCACGAGCACGTCTGAGACGTGTAGGCTGCCGACACTTCGATTAGATCGCCGCCGCGCTCCGCCAATTTATAACGAAGCATGTCAGCGAACATGCCCCAGCCCTGGTCAAGAATTGAGCGGTTTAGCCCGCTCTTTTGCTTGACGTTTTTGCCGGGCTTTTCAACGGTCCCGCTGGCGCTTGCGGTCATGTTCTGAATTTTTAGTGCTTCAATTTTCACAACGCCGTGGCTCTTGGCGATGGTCGTGGAGAGTTTGTGGAGGAAGTCCTTGCGAGCGTTGGCTGCGTGAGAATGCAGCTTTGTGATCTTGGCTTTCTGTTTTTTCCAGTTGGCTGAGAACTTCTTTTTGCGTGCAAGTTTTCGCTGCGCTTTTGCAAGCCGGTCTTCAATGCGCTTGAATGCGTTCAGCGGGTTGATCTTGTCGCGACCATCTGGCAGCGCGGATGACAGCGCGGCGAATGCGACGATCCCGCGATCAATGCCGACTGACGGCAACGCCGATGGTGCAGGATTGTCAACATCAGCGCGCCACGCCACGCTTGCGTACCAGTGCCCAGCTTTGCGGCTAATCGTGATGCTGCGAAGCTGGCCGCCCAATGGACGATACCCAACAAGCTTAATCCAGCCAAGTTTAGGAATCTTGATCGCGCCACGGTTTTTGTTGAGGCGCTTGAATTTGAGGCGTGCCGGGTCTGGAATCGTAAAGCTATCGCGCTCGCCTTTGCGGCGCGGCTTTGGGTGGGAGCTTATTCCCGCAAAAAATCTTTGAAAGGCAACATCCAGCGCTCTAACGGCCATTTGCAAAGCGTGTGATGGCACCGCTCGAATCCAATCAACCTCGGCCCGCAGCGCAGGAAGCTCGTCTTGCTGTTGGATGTAAGAAAATGATCGTCCAGGTCGCGCCCAATCACGACGCTGCTCAAGCGCGAGGTTGTAGACAAACCGGCAGGCACCAGCCCATTGAGAAAAAAGAACGGCTTGTTGCTGCGTTGGCTCTAGCCGGAAAACTGACGACCTGTGAATTATCATGTGTCGCACACCGCCCTGATCGACCCAAGGATCACCTCACGGGAGCCACAGATGGAACACTTGAGCTTTTCGGCAGCTTGAATCAAGGTGATATGAGACGGGAGATTCATCCGGTCAATGTTCAATTCAGTATTGTGTCCGCAGCCAAGACACAGGGCGGCAACGCCGATTGCATCCTTCAAAACCATTTTAATCGTAGGCGATTCGGACACGGCTGCGCACTCTTAAAAGAGTTGGTCCCGGAGGGAGGACGAACCAAGCCTCCGGGATACGCGAAACCAGGGGTTAGCCGCTAACTCTGCGGCTATCTCAAAATGTCTGAGGGAATACTGATTGAGTCGGTGGTGAGGATCAAGATTTAATTCAATTCACTCTCGGTCCTGCCATTAGACGATCCTGGAATGGCTCTCCGACTTGGACTCGAACCAAGATTCACGCATTAACAGTGCGGTGTCCTACCTTTGGACGATCAAAGAATGCTCGCCTGACTTCTCAGTCGAATCCTACCCCGTGGCAAGAGTTTGATACAACTACCTTAACCTAGCCGAAAACCATCTTACTCTACCCGTTATGTCATAATCATTAATGACAGCAACAATCCGAGTATTCCACTGGGCAATGCGCCCGTTCCAGAGTCGAATGGTAACATGCGGCCAAAGTGTTTTAGATCGCCACCATTCGGTTTTGGCTAGATTGGGAAGTCGAAAAACCTCAATGCGCCAGCAGTTCTCGGAAATCTTTTGACCAATCGGCGTTAAGTGCTCTGCTGACGCGAGGCGCGGAAAGCAGAACCTAGGATCGCGAGGCCAAGACATCTACCTTCTCCCCTTCGGAAACGTCACAACTTCCGCGCCCTGCACGTCCATCCCCACGCCCTCGGCCAATTGCAGAAGGCTTTTCTCGTTCATCGCCTTGATAACAGCGTGTTCAAATCGCGCGAGCCTTTGCTGGTCGTTGAATATCTCAATACGTTTTTCATGGGCAGAGGCTATGATTGTGTTGATGACCATCGCCGGATCAAGCTCGTACCAGCTCCCCCGGATCAAATGCGGAGCAAGTTCTTTTTCAACAGCCTCTTTTAACCTGTTGGCGAATATCTTCCCCGGCGTCCAGAAAACCGCGTGCACTTCGATTTCGCGCCAGTTCCACTGCTGGGCCGTCTTGAATACGTCCTTGGGATTGATCGCCGTAAAAACGCGAATCTTGTCGCTTGCAGGCTCACCGACGACACAGAGCGCGACATACCCAGACTTCGCCTCGGCGCGCGCTAGTAACTCAACCGGGAGCTTGCCAGAGACCGGCCGGGATGCGACGGATTTTTGCTTGGTCGCCAAATGCCATGTCTCGGCACTTGTCAATGCCGGAGCGGTAAATGTCGGAGGCTCTTTGCCGCGAAACACCGAAACGTGACCCTATCTTGTCGAAGCTCCAACCAAAGGCCCGAAATGCAATAGCCTTTTGCTCTCGCGACAACTGCCGTTTTGCAATTGCCTTCTTATCCAACCCACAAAACCACCCCATGACGATTGTGTAATTACTCACATCAAACGGCTCTGGAATGAACTTCGCGAAAATCTCAAGGTTGATTTGATCGATCAGGGCTAGACCCTCATCAACCGAATCGGAATCCCAACTGGACCGTATGTTTAACACAAACGGTTTATTGACGGTACCATCAAAAAGAATTGCCCGGCGTACCATCTCCTCTACCTCTAGCCATGCCAGAGGATCGTTGGGGACGGACATCCGGTCTTTGAGAAGCGGACGCCACGCGGACGGATGGACTTCTAAGACGCCAGCTTTTTGCCAAGCGGACGTAAATTTGGACGGACGGACGGCATCGTCGCTCCATGTCCAGTAACGCGAGCGACCGGCGACGACCGAGCGCCAACCAACAATTTCCCGGCCACCGTCCAAGACAAGCGTGACGTGCTCGTGCAGGGGCGGGGCCGGGACAAGGGTTGCGCGTCCAACTTTCTGCATTTACGCCCGACAAAGCCATCCGTTATCAAGCCAAGAAAGCTCCCGCTCTATAAGATGAATCGCCTCGCCTTGGTCGCCGCGCTTGATGGCGTCGCGAGCCTCAATTAAGGCGTCAATGGTACGGTTCGTTTCCCGGCGATTGACGGGCGTAGAAACTCGCCGCTCCCCGTCGTGATAACGAGCCGCGATAGTCGCGGCAGCGCCGCTCAGCCGCTCAATCACGTTGAGTGCTTCATCAAGCGTTGTCGGACGTTCAATGCCAAATGCAAGTGCTGTCTGCGTCATGAAACTTTCCCTCTTTCTGGAACTTCCTGCACGCACACACCAGCGGCTTTCGCCCTGTTTGTCATATCTGCGGTTCCGCGCCCACCTGGGAAGGCAAGAACCAAGTCCGGCTTTCCCTCATCCAGCATTTGCTGGTTTCGAATTGGGCCAGCGGCGCGGCCATACTTACTCCAGTCGGCCTGAAACGTTTGTATTGCGTGCCCGTTGTAGTAGGCCCATTTTCGTGCGTGCCGGTCAGCGCCGGTCGCGCCACCTTCGATAACGGTCAAATTGCCATGAGTCGCCGCCAAGACATTGAGGGCGTCCACAACAGAAACTTGATCGTTGAAGTGTCGGCCACCGCAAACAAGAACACGCATTCGCGATCACTCCACGTAATCCTGAATCACCTTATCTTTCGTCCAAACACAATACTCGAATTGAGCCGGAACAGCCTTACCATCCAGCTTGATGTCAATTTGCTGCAAGAACCCAAGGCTATCGTTTGCGGCTCGGCACACATCCTCCGTCACAGCAATAAAGCGGTGCTCCTCGGTGAGAGGATCGCCAGTCGCAATGAGAAAGATCACGAACCATTCAACCATCGCGCCCTCCTCGCTGCACGCCACGCGGCAACGCGCTGCTTCATTTCAGCGACAAGCTTTGGGTTCTCATCGCGCCATTGCCGCCATGACTTATGTGCGAGCTTCCAGCGCTCCCAATCGATAACATCGGGCTTTGCCTGAAAAGGCTTGTTGCGCTTGATGCACTTTGGGCAAAGCTGAACGCCACGGCCATTATAGGAAAGATGCGAGCCACAGAAGAACAGCCCGCATCCGCGATCACCGCCATACGGCTCGCCTCCGCAAACATAGGCAAGCCCACGGTCTATATCCTTATCGCAATCAGGATGGTCACACTTGCACGGAACACCATAACCGATGTCACGCTGCCAATTGTCGTCGTAGCCGATTGCCCAGCCCATGACTTACGCCGCCGTTTCCAATTGCTTCCTTGCGGCAGCCGTTCCCGCAATCTGCCCACCTGGGTTCATAGGCATCACAGCTTGTTGCATTTCAGGGAGGGCGTCTGAGGACAGAAGGATGGGTGCGCTTGGGTTGGCGGAATAGATATTCAGCGTCGCCGTTGACGGCCACAGCCCAACAAGCTCGGACAGATATTGCGGGCTCACGCCGAACTGCGGCATCCGCTCAACAATCTCGGCCGCAACAAAGTCGGTGCCGTGGTCGCCGGTAAATTTGCCCGCCGCGACCTCAATGCCGCCGCCCTCGGCGCAACTCAAAACTGCGACAGGAGCCTTGATGTCCGTCCCTGCGTACACAATCGACAGACGATTGAGCGCAACCGCCAACTCGCTCGCGACGACGCGGAACGACACTTTGTTGGTCGTCGGAATCATCTGCGGATACTCAAGAAACTTTCCGTCGATCAGTTTGGCGGAAAACGTCACATGACCGACCGTCATCCAGACGCGGAATTTCGCAAAGCTGATCGTGACCGGAGCGTCCGAATCCTGTGCAGCAAGAATGGTTGAAATAGCCTTTACGGCAGCGTTTGGGATGATCGGAGCATCAACAATTTGAGAGCTAAAGCCCATCGGCTTTTCGCAGACGATCTTGGCAAATTGCTTGCCGTTGGCTGCAACAAAAACCAGATGCTCAGGCGTCGTGTGAACGCAGACGCCTTGGAAGTAATATCGGTCCTGGCTTTGCTCTAGCGTGACGTGTTTTGTTGCATTGAAAAGTTCGATCAACTTTGACACCGGGAGCGTGAACGACATAGCCGACTCTGGGCGCGGCGGGCACTCAGGAAAACCATCGACCGGCAGGCAGCAAAGGCTGAACTTCGACCGGCCACAGGCGACAAGCGCACGAGAGCCATCCTCATTGACCTTGAGTGTCACAAGGTCTTTGCCTGGGAAAGCTTTCACGAGCCCATGCAGAAGATTTGCATTGACTGTCGTTTCGCCTTCACTGATGACCTCGCACGGCTCAAACAGAACGGCATCCATTGACGAATCTGTTGCGCCAATAACGACGCCCCCGCGTTGAGTGCGGATGCGGACGTTGTTGAGCACCGGGATGGTTGTGCGCGTCGGAACAATAGAGCGGGCAAGCGACAGCACTTCGGATAGATCAGAAGCGACGGCAGAAAATTCCATGACAATCACACCTCCGAAAACATTTGAAACTGGACCGGCCCCAAGTCGGGCTTTGACACGCTTACTGGCTCATCATTCCACTTGCCCTGCTCATTCCCCCACGTTGACCACCCAGGCCGGTTCTCACGGCTGAACAGTTCAACGGCGGGGCCGGGAACAAGGCGACGCATACGGGCAAAAGATTCGTCTGGCTTCCGGCTGTGCTCGCGGCGCGGCGCGATCACGAGCCTCTTAACGCCGCGACCAAGGCGCTTCGGACTTCCGATAGTCCCAAGAAGGCACGGCTCGGTATTTGCGCGGCTCCAGTACCCCATTCCCGTGAAAAACGAATCTTCGTTCCAGTACGGGCGCGTCTCGTTTTTTTGGAGCTTTGCCCAAGTCAGTCCGACTGTTTTAAACGTGAACCCCCAAGCCTTCAGAACATCTACGCCAACATCCAGTAGTGGGTCCGTCACCCACAAAAACAAAACGCAGTCTGGAGCAGCAAGGGACTTCACCGGGAGCGCCTTGATGTCATCAAGGGACATGCAGCCATAGTGTTTCTCAGGGCTACGGCCTTTGCCCTTGTCCGAGCGCGTCAGGAACGTCCACGGCGGGTCAGCGCAGATGATGCCAAAGTGGCTGGCGGGAAGGTCATCGAACGGTGCAGCGGCGCGCTCAACCTCCTTTAGCATCAGTTCACCGCATCGTTGCCGTAGAGCGGATCATCAATCACAATTGGCGCAAAAATCACCGCTGCGTCGTGGTCGAGTCCATCGATCCAATCCTGAGCAGATTCAAACGATGAAAACGCATTTGAGATTTGCGATTCTTCGCTGTCGTTGCAATCATCAGACCCGCAATCGCAGGGCGGGAAAATCGCCGTTACAAGGATCACATGTTTTTTTGAAGTACCGCAGTGATCCCGATAAAACGCAAGCATCTCCGGGCTCGGGCCGTTGTTGAAGTCGTCGTTTTCATGCAGCCCGTCCATTGGCCAACCTCTCAAAAAACGTCAAGCACATCATGTGAACCGCCGCCAGCTTGCGCCAGCAGCTTATGGGTCAATCTATGCAGCAGCCTGCTTGATTAACGACCCACCGCCCATTCCGGGCGGTCTTCCAAAGGCTCGCTGATACACGATCATCGCAGCGGCGACATCACGATCAAGGAGGCAGCCACAAGGGCAATTATGAAGCCTTTGCTTGATCGTCTTCTTTGCAATAACTCCGCATTCAGGGCACGTTTGGCTAGTTCCTCGCGGGTCAACCAAGACAACCTCTCCACCAGCGTTTGCAGCTTTGTAGGAGACCATCAAGATGAACTGAGCCCACGAGGCGTCGTGAATTTCTTTGGCGAGCATTCCAGCCGCCAAACCTTTGATGCTCAAATCTTCAAAAGCAATGCGACCGAATTTATTGACCAGTTTTCTGCTTTCTTTGTGCAGAAAATCGCGACGGAAGTTGGCGATGTAAAAATGGTGTTTGGCAACGGAGCTGCGGCGCTTTTCGTACATCTTGGACCCGCGCATAGCCCGAGACATCGCGCGTTGTAGGCGTCGCAGTTTGCGCGCGTTGCGTTTTGTGATGCGCTGGCGCTTGACAAAAGCGCCGTCACTCAAGACAGCGAAGTTGGAAAGACCAAGATCAATGCCGACCATTTTGGTGCCACTAGATTCAACGGCAACGGCAACATCAAAACGCAGCAGCAAATACCATTTGCCAGCTTTCCGAGAAAGAACTGCCGATTTTGGCTTGCTTGGCCACGCACGATGCCAGCGCACCTTTATTTCTCCAGGCACACCAAGGAGGGCAAGCTTGCCAGTCTTTGTTAGGCGCAGACCGTCGCCAACACGAAAGTCAGCGGCGTGATAATGACGAGAAGACTTAAATCTTGGAAACCCTGGAACGTCACCACGTTTGCAGCGTCGGAAAAACGCCTTGAATGTACGGTCTAACTTCTGGATCACATGCTGTTCGGCAGTCGCCGACCACCGCCCTATGTGGCACAAGTCACGACGAATTTCTGGAAGCTCGGCTTGTTGGTCAAATCTAGTAACAGACACACCTTTTTCGTAGGCCCGAACCCGATGTTCCAGCGCCGCGTTATACAACTCGCAAAAATCAGCAAGCATTTCGGACAGAAGTCCGGCCTGCGTTTTGTTTGGCTCGATGCGGTAACGGTAACTAAAAACCGAAGTCATAGTTAATTTTGCCCCTTAACCGCCACCTGACCAGACACCTTCAGATTCGTATTTTTCCGAACGGTCTTTTGCTTTTTTTGAGGAACAAAATTCATATTTGGCTATGGTCTTGCCAACATCGTTTGTGACGTAGACCAGTCCTTCAGTTATGGTTTGAACGTCTCCACGGCCGTCTTCAAATTCAATCGACCTCAAATCGCCGCTACCAAATGAATTATCAAAGGATTCTGCGCGACTGACGCGCACTTGATCCGTCTCGTGAAGAATTTCGGCCGCGCCGCCCCATGCGATGTGCTTTATTGTAAACATACTCGTCTCTCTCTGCGTTCTATGTGGAAGCCATCTGAGTTGATTCGCTGGATTGCAGCAAGACCAACAAGCCGTGGACGCACTTCGTTTCCTCATGCTTTCCGTTGAGAGCTGCGCGAATTATTTTTTTATCGAGATTCGGAAGCAAAGTTTTGATGCGGTTCACGCAGAGAGTCGAAAAGTACCCCTCGATTTTTTGAGGCCGCGCTCGCATCGTGATTTCCAAAAGCTCGCAGACATTGAGGTCAAACCCCTCAGCCTGATGCATAAGTACCCGCAACTCATCCGAAACCCGAATCCCAAACCTCAAACCTAAATCAAATGCACTTTCCTTGTTCCGCGTAGCCACTTGCTCAATAGGTTGGAACTTAGATTCTGCATCTGCTTCTGATTCTGATTCTGATTCTGACTCTGGGGGCGTTACTTTTTTCGTTACATTAGTGTTACGTGTAACGTTACATTCTTTTTTCTTGTTGTTCTCTCGATGTTTGCGAACGCGCGCCGCACTTGTATCGGAGATGTATTGACGCTCAGCCCAGTTGTGAGGAAACCGCTGCCCCCTCATGTCGATATCGATTAGGCCAGCCAGAATCAGGTCTTGAACTTGCTGCGCCGCGTCTTGGACCGAAAGGTTGAGTTCGTAGGCAACGTCGTCGTCGCAAGGAATTTTGCCGCCCTCTTTCGAGGCCAAGCACAGCAGGTTGACCCAAGCCTTAAAAAGATGTGGCGAGAGCCGCTGAACCTTCCGGTCCTTAAGCGCCTCATCATAAAAGCGAAACCAGCGCCCCTTACTCATGGCAGCACCTCATTTCCAAGGTGATACCCACAGGCTGTTCTGGTGTTACCAACAGCCCCTAGCGGTGAATAACACTTGACCGAACCATCTGTTGTGGTAGACATGAGAAATCCTTTCCGGGCGCTTCGCCCTGGTCTGTGAAAAATCTAGCCCCTCGTCAGAGCTAATCGATTTTGAAAACCTCGATCCCGGCAAGGATCGGGGTTTTTGCATTAAGGGCGGCCTATCAGGCTACATTGGCTTTTGATTCTCGTCTGTTGCTGAAAAGCAATAATTTCTGGTGTTACTGAACTATCTTGAATGACGGGCCGGACTTGACACCGGCTGACTGCCAACTGTCTCTCGTGGCAGAAGGGGTTGAGACATCGCTCCCCGCACGTCCATCCGTGCCGCCGTCATTCGAGATAGTCCCAGGGAGGCCATGACAGCCTCCCCAAATCAGTCCTTACGCTGCCAGAATAACCGCGCCGTCGTCAACATCAATCAGTGCGCGGCCAACGTAGGCCCACTGAGAGGGGTTGGTTTTGTCCCGCTCCATGCCAAGGCGCGAAGCGACGCGACCGAACATCTGAGCCGAGGCCGGGCGGAGGCCCTTGCTCGCGGCCCAGCCGCAGTAGGCGGTATACATGGCCTTGGCTGCGATGCGCGCCACGGGTGCCGGACGGGTCTGGGTGCCCCAGAACTGCTCGATAGCGGCCACGTCCGTCATGTGCTCCTGCACGTCTCCGAACAGATCGGTTGCAAGAGCCTCAACAGCAGCTTCTTCCTTGTCCTCCGCTTTCGGCTGGCTGGTTTTTGTGAACTGCTCCGGGCGGATGATTTCGGCCGATGGACGGACATCCTCAGTCGTCAAGGAATCATTGACGACTGGAACGGCCTCTTCCTTGCGAGGAAGGGGGGCTTTGGGCCACATCGCAACACCGAAGCCGATCAGCAGCATTTCAGCGAGCTTGAGCGCGACGCCCCACGCGACGCTGGTTACGAGGATGATCGACTCAATCGGCCACTCTGGGTGCAGCGAGTTGATTGCTTCTGCAATCGGGTCTTTACGCGCAGCAAGCACCGGCTCGGGTTTGACTTCCAACGCGCCGAACGTTTCGCTTGCTGACGTATAAGCCGCCTGCTTCGACTGCGGACCCTTGGCCTGACGACCGCGCTCCTGAAGGTAGGCAAGCTGCTGATCAACGTAGGACTTTTGCAAGGCGTTAGTCTTGCGAATCGCCTCCTGCTTGGCCGCAAGCTCGGCCTGACCCTCCGCGTAAGGCACGAGCCGTTCCTTGGTGCCAGAGCCGACAATACCTACCATGCTGACGACCGAAAATCCGAGCAAGACGAGAAGGGCCGAGAACCCAAAGATAACGCGATGATCGCGCCAGAGGCGTGAGGCGCAGGCCGCAAAGGTCAGCGTACAAACGCCAAAGATGATTGAGCCGCCACCATAATTGATCTTGGCGAGCGGCGTCGTCGCGGTGGAGGTCCAGACATCAAAGTCAATTGCCGTGCCAATGACGCCTGCGGCAACGCCAGCAAGAACCATGACCGTGCTCAGGACGTAGAGCCAGAAATTTGCGCGCAAATGAGCGCCAAAAGTTGTATCATCACGCATGACTATTTTGGCCCTCCTAGGCCGTAACAAGTTTCAGTTTTGCAGTTTCGGACGGTACGGGTTCGGACAGTACGGGGTTGCTTCGGACGGACGGACTAACGGCCTGGAAGGCGCGTTGAGCGTGCAACTCGCAATACGAAAACAGCGCGACACGCTTGCGTCCGCAGAAATGAAAGTCCGGCTTTTGCGGGTCGCCTATGGGCCACCGGCAGCAGCTTTCCGTTAGGGTGTGGATTGTTTTTTTGACCGGCGACGGATTGGCCAGATCGTCAGAGATGTTGATGTCGCGAAAACCGTCAGAATCTTTAGTGAACACGGACGGTCGGACTGTCGGACCATTAGCCGGACGATGCTTCGGACTGGCTTTTCGAGCGGCGGACTGAGCGTTCTGCCAGCCGGACGGTTTGCGATTTGGCTTGATGGTCTGCGGGGAGGGGACGCCCTCACGCCAGAGGAAGCCTGCGACAGCACCGGGCGTGATCTTGCCGCGAGGGCCGCTGAGGCGAGAAGCAATCTGAACATTGCTCAGCCCAAGCTCTTTGCGCATTTGGATGGCGGATTCGCCCCGGTCGTCCTTTGTCCATTTCTCAGACACGTTCGGCCCCCACCGAATCGGTTTAGTATCGCGCGACGCCAAAAGGCGGCGAGAAACCGTTAAAAACCTCACAAATTACTGGAAAAACGCCCAAACACATGCAAGCGTTACAAAGCTATTGCTAGAATAAATGCGCAAGAATCGCAAGCGTTTCAAACATCCGCCGCAATTCGGTTAATGGGCCACGAATGGCGCAGCCATACAAAACCTTTAGTTTCAGAGTGAGGGGGCGCGCCTCTGCTAAAAGGCTTGGCCGCATGGCGGATGCGGTCAATGTCGTCTGGAATTATTGCAACGCAGCGCAACTCCACGCTTTGAAGCACAATCAAAAATGGCCGAATGGCGCTAAATTTCAAGAACTAACAAGGGGCTCAAGCGGAGAGCTTGGCCTTCTCGCCCAGTCCATTCAGGCTGTTTGTGATGAGTATGAAAAAGCGCGACGCCGCACCGGCAGGCAAAAACTTCGTTGGCGCAACAAGAGGTCTCTCGGCTGGGTGCCGTTCAAGAATCAAACAATAGTGGCGGTCGATAGTGCAGTCAGGCTCAGCGGCCTAAAGATTAAGCTTTGGCAGCACCGTGAAATCCAAGGCCGCATCAAGTCCGGCAATTTCAGCCAAGACGCCCGTGGCCGCTGGTACTGCAATCTTGTTTGTGAGGTTGAGCCGCAGACCACGAGCCGCAGCAAGATCGTCGGCATTGATCTTGGTTTTAAAACCGTTGCGACGGCATTCAACGCTCCCGATCTGGATCAGGCCCGTTTCTATCGCGATCTTGAGCCAAAGCTGGCAGAGGCTCAACGCAAAAGCCGTAGGCGGCAAGTCCGCAGCATTCACGCCAAGATCGCCAACCGGCGCAAAGATGCGCTGCATAAGTATTCCCGCGCTGTCGTCAATGATGCTGGTGCGGTTTTTGTCGGAAACATCTCGTCTACATGGCAGATCAAATCGGGCAAAGGCAAAGCTACGCTTGATGTGAGTTGGTCCATGCTGCGCAACCTCCTTAAATACAAATGCGATCACGCAGGGGTTGCTTACGCAGAGGTAAACGAGAGTTACACAACTCAAACCTGTTCCGATTGCGGAAGCATCGGCGGCCCGAAAGGTGCTGAAGGGCTTGAGGTTAGGCAATGGGTCTGCTCGTGTGGCGCGGTGCATAATCGCGACCTTAATGCAGCGGTGAACATTGCCCGTCTCGGTTGTGAGACGCTTGGCCTGAAGTGGCCAGGGAGCCCTGCGCTTGGCGTAGGGAGGCATCACCTTGACATAATGCCCCAAAATAATTTGTGACCGCACGCACAATCCGTGTTGACACCAAACAGTAAGTGCGCGTATCAATATGACCGTGAGCGGCTTTCCTTCAGCGGGGCGCTGCTTACAGCCGGGCCGGGATCGCAGTAGGCCGCACCTTCGGCGGTCTCGGTTCTGTCTCCTAGACTACCCATCTCCCGTGGGTCACTGAGCGACCGTTGCAAGGGTCATATGCCCCCCATAACGCCCACTTGCAGCGGTCGCATTTTTTCTCGGAGCGTGATTGTGCAATACATAATATTCTATGAGACTTGCCACGGGTGCGGTCGCCAAGAAGAGGGTAGCGTTGTTCGCCGTGAATGGCTGAGTCCATATTTTGTGAAAACAGGCCATAACGCCGTTTTGCAAACATGCCTATGCCCCGAATGCGCAAAATGGCACCCGCGCTTCATTTTGAAAAACAAGCGCATCGGACGCCTTGCAAGTCAACTTGCGTATCTGAACCCAGGAATAGGCGGATGCTACAAGTGCGGCACGACATGGGATTTTGTTCAAGGGCACTCTACGGCTATCTCCCCAGATAGCGGCATGTTCCCTCTTTGTGAAGGGTGCTGGGCCGACCTTTCTCCAAAAGATCGCACTCCCTACTATCGTAAGCTTTTCGATCTCTGGGTTTCGCATGGCTGCACCGACGTGCTTTGGGAAACAATCGAACTCGCTGTTTTGAGCGGCAAGTGATTTGCGGAGAGCGCCTGTGGCGGAAACTCAGACACTCGATGAAGCTGCGTTTTACGCGTACTGGAGCGCCGCAAAAGAGGCGCTGAAGTATTCGCTTCCGATGCCTCCCATTCGGGATGGCGTCTTGCAAGGCGGCTATTACAAAACTCGGTTTGTGAAGGACGGCCCCTGGATTCCCGTCGCCATTTTTAAGGACGGCGGCGACATCGTTGTTTTGGTTGACGGCGCTGAAGCTAAGAACCCAAACAAAACGTGGTTGGGTTGCGCTCGTCACCCCATCGAATACGCAGATTATCAGCACAAAATTGAAAAAGGCTCGTGGCCCGGCGAGCGCATAGAGGCTGAGCCTAAAGTTGCCAAGATTGGCGACAACGCGCCGCCAGAGCCAACCGTTGAAGCGCTGCTTCCACAGACGCTTGATTCCATCAAGACGTGGCTAGAGCAGAACCCCATCGTGTCCGACAGCGTTGCGGACATCGCGGGCAACAAGGTCGGAGAGCTTCGCAAGCTCAAATCTCGCGCGCAAGAAGCCCACAAGATTGAGAAAGAGCCGCACCTGGAAGCGTGCCGCGAGGTCGATGATCGCTATCTACCGAACGTCAAGCGGGCCGATGCTGCGATCAAGTATCTCCTCGACAGGATCAATGTGTATTTCGACGGCAAGCGCGCCAAGGAAAAGGCCGAAGCCGACAGATTGGCTGCCATCAAAGCAGCCGAAGAAAAAGCAGTGGCTGCCGCTCGTGCTGCTGCTGGGCGACCAGCGATAGAGGGTGTCGCGTCGCCAACACCTACGGCTCCACCGCCGCCGCCCGTTCCTCCTGCGAAGCTGGCAGTGGGTGGAGCCGTAGGTTCAAAAGTATCACAAAGACCCATTGATGTCGCCGTCATAACGGACATTGATGCGTGCTTTCAGTTCTTTAAAACCAACCCCAACGTGGTTGAAGTGCTCCAAAAACTGGCCCAGAAAATGATCGCCGCCAAGATAGATGTTCCAGGCGTGGTCAAGGAAGAAAGAACGGTGACGCGATGAAAAGAGCAGCCAAGAAAGTCAGACCCATCGGCCTAGTCGTTGACTTGCCGGATCAGGTTAAGATCGTAGAGGTTATTGGCGTTGATGCCGATGGCAACTTTTACAAGCTCAATTTTGATCGGCGCTGACATGACCAACTACATTGTGACTGGCTTTCACACGCCAGATGAAAAGTACACGGCGCTCGCCAACAAGCTGCGTCAAAACCTAGATGCTCTGGGCATTTCCCATCGCATCTATGCGCGCGGCTTTGATGGCGGCTGGGATCGGCAACTGATGGCCAAGCCATCGACAGTGCTACTTGCCATGAGAGACAACCCCGGCAAAACGATTGTCCTGATGGACATCGACTGCGAAGTGACCGGCAAGCTTGCAGAGCTTGTTGATACAAAGGCTGACGTTGACTTGAACTTTTCGGTGAAGGCCAAGCGTCGCAACAAATCGAGCATGTGGGCGTCCTCCCGCATTATCGTTTGGCACCAAACGCCAAACGCGCGCCGGTTGGCTATGACGTGGCTGGAGTTCTGCGAGAAAGCTGTTGCTGCTCGCTCCTCTCGCGACATCCTCTGCGATGAGCGCCAGCTTATGGCTGCCATTCATGCCACGCCGGGCGTCTGCATTGCCCAGGTTGATGAGCGGTTCGCCGCTCTTGAGGTCGGCACCGCCCCAGAGGACGCTGTGATTGTGCACCGAAGCGCGCACAACACGAGCAAGAAATTCTGGGGCATCAAAAGCGCAATCAAGACCCACAAGCGCGCCTTGATAGAGCGCCTGACCGGCAAGCCTTATGCCGAGTGGAGGCACGGCACATGAAGTTCACCATTCCATTTGGGGCAATCGTCTATGTGGCTGCCGTCATTTGTATTGCGATGGTTCTTGGGGAGCCGATTGCGCCATGAACGAAAAAATGACATTCCGCTTTGAGCAAGTTCCGCCTCCAAACAAAGCGCCTGAGCATGAACGCGCGGCTGAGTTAGGGTTGTTACCTTGGTTGCGTGGCGAGGTCGCAGAACGCCAGTTTCGGTGTGCATCCTGCAACGGCATGGTCGCGCGCGGTGGCGTGCAGGTCTGGATTCCAGACGGAGTGCGCCGCAAAGACCCAGCATGGAGCGTTGAGGAATTTTGTCGGACAAACGCCTACAACGGGCACTTCAGCGCTTGGTGTCTAAAGTGCGCTCGTGAGCTTTCTCCAGGCTCCGTTTCTTCGGAGAGCAAAGACGCTGATCTGGAGCGCGAACTTAACGCTTATGCGAACTTCGCGTTCGGCCTCGCCGCCGCCCTCTTGGTGGCCACCATGTTCATCTTAGTCAAGCAATTGTCGTGACTGATTGCTCAACCACAGACCGAGGGTGAAGCAAACTGGACATCAAAGATGGAAAATGGTGGCATCCAAGTGGCGACGAGATAATGAAACGCCACAACGATGCTGCGCAAAAAAGAGCAGACGCTTTTGGCGAGCGGGGATGCTCACATTGGAAAGATGAATTTAACAAGCGAAACTGTAGCTTCCCACGCTGCGCTTGCTATCCGTTCTGGAGAGGCACGAAATGAACCTTCAAACCGAACAAGATTTCACTGAACACGGTGAGCCTAAATCCATCATCAAGCCTACTCCTAATCCACTATTCCCTCGTCCGTCTCACAACGAGATAACAGATGGGTTTGAGCGAATCGCATATAATCTTGGGTGCGCAGATGAACTGTATGAAAGTCTGCGCGATGGTGGCATGAGCCACGTTGAGGCAAGAGCGCGGGTGGAGGAGTTTTTGAGGCCGACGCCATGATGCGAGAATTTAGAGACGGCTTTTAGCTGCCTATGGTGGCTCATTCACTGAGGCCATAGCTAAGGCTATGGGCGTCATTGCTCGCTGGTTCACGCAGGGCGCGATGATGGCGCTCGGGGCCTATACGGCTCTGAGCTACGTTGGATTTTTGAAGTAGGGGCCGCAATGGAAATTTGGTGCCAAGGCTACATGACAGTGGGCCATAGTAGTGGCGCAGTACGTCTCGGATCGGAGTCGGGCAATTCCTTGCGTGAAGCTTGCGATGCGCTGGCGGCCAAAGACTCAGAGTTTCGCGAACTTTACGACCCAGAGCGCATGGCCTACTGGGGCTGCAAATTATTTGATAACGAGAAAGATGCTCGCAAGGCATTTGGTTAGAACAGAAAGACCGCAGACATGAACGCACGCCCAACCAAAGACACCTTCGAAAACTTTCAAACCAATCTTGTCGCCAGCAGCGAGGAGATTGCGAGCCTCCTGCCATCAACGATTACTTGGGACCGCTACCGCAACACGGTTATTGCCGCCGTTAAGGCCAATCCTGAGTTGCTGCTGATCGACCAGAAGTACCTCAAGAAATCCATCACGCAGGCTGCCGTTGACGGCTTAATGCCGGACGGCAAGGAGGGCGTCATCATCATTCAAAACGAAAAGGTCAAGGTTCAGAAAGACGGCAAAACCGTTGAGGAATGGATTAAGACCTGCCGCTGGCAGCCGATGCTTTTGGGCATTCGCAAGCGCGCCCGCGAACTCTCGGGCATGATCATTGACGCCAAGGTCGTCTACAAAAATGACGTGTTCGATTGGGAAGAGGGCGACACCCCGTACATTCATCACAAGCCAGTTGCGCTTGATGAGGATACCGGCCCGATGGTTGGCGTGTACGCCCACTTCCGGCTAGGCAACGACATTCTGCACCGCGAGGTGATGCGCAAATCTCAGGTCATGGCCGTCAAGGAAATCTCAAAGCAGCCGGGCGGCTTGATGTGGACCAAGTTTGAAGAGGAAGCTTGGAAAAAGTCCGCAGTCCGGCGTGGCATTAAAACCGTGCCGTGTCATCCCCAACTTGAAACAGTCATCAAGCGGTTTGACGACATGCACGACATCACGCCGGATCGCGACCCGATGGAGGGGCCGATTGGTCGCCGCCTAGCGCCGCCCCCACCTCCAGCAATCAAGAGACCTGAGGCGCAAGAGGCGGACCCCGTTGCAGACGCTGCAATTGGCGTTGCTGAACCCGCAGACAGCAAGCCGATTGCTGTCCGCGGCAAGCGCGCGGCACCGCCACCACCGCCAGCGGACAAGAAGCCGGACATTCCAACGCCGCCAGCCGACGCGTCAACCATCGTCGCTGAAATCACAGCAGCCAAGACAGAACAAGAGCTAATCGATGTTCAGCAAAAGCATTCATCCGCGATCCTCAATCTTGAGAGCGATGATCGCGATGTGATTTTCAGAGCGATTGAGAAAGCGACGGCACGTTTGTCGGATACGTTTCCGGGAGATAGAGAATGACGGCCAAAAAGAAAATTACCAAGATCACGCCAGAACAAACTGCTCGCTTTGCGGAATGGTCTAAAGAGTGGATTGCAATCGGACTATCAACGTCTCCGGCTGATTTTGATAAGGCCACAGAAGCCGCATTGAAAGCATACGCCCTTTGCAACCTTGAGCGCCCAAAAATCATTTTGCGCATGTCGTCGCCATATGGCGCGACTGTAGGCGGCGCAATGGCGTGGGCCGCACTGCGCGAGATTAAAGCTTCCGATAAGAAAGTCAGGAGCCAAGTCAGGAGCCAAGTCGAGAGCCAAGTCTGGAGCCAAGTCTGGAGCCAAGTCAGGAGCCAAGTCGAGAGCCAAGTCGAGAGCCAAGTCAGGAGCCAAGTCTGGAGCCAAGTCGAGAGCCAAGTCGAGAGCCAAGTCTGGAGCCAAGTCGAGAGCCAAGTCTGGAGCCAAGTCTGGAGCCAAGTCGAGAGCCAAGTCGAGAGCCAAGTCTGGAGCCA
>ERZ869929.444-NODE-444-length-25551-cov-5.042869_pt1 | contig 25551 bp, 30 predicted proteins | sample MGYA00579312_ERZ869929 | MGnify/ENA primary metagenome ERZ869929 (study PRJEB32216, sample SAMN09231818) | wastewater metagenome | place: USA: Maryland | collected 2016-08-09 | study: EMG produced TPA metagenomics assembly of the PRJNA472060 data set (Reclaimed... | reverse complement strand
GCCCGCCGCGCTCACCTCCGGCACGCCGCGCGACCTGGGCGCGGGCGTGATCGTGATCCCGGACGCAACGGTGTCTTCGGGCGCCGAGGCGTCGCTCATCGCCCAGGGTCAGTTCCGATTCCCGAAGGTGAGCGCCGCGATCGCGTCGTCGGTGCACGGCGCGGCCGAGACGATCACCCTGGGTATGGGGATGTTCTGGGACGCTACGAACGGCGTCGCGACCTACAAGGCGATCGGGCCCTACCTGGGCGTGGCGACCAAGGCGGCGGCGTCCGACGCGGGCGGCGTCGAGGTGCTCGTTGACGTCGGGACGCAACTCCCAGGCGTGCGCGTCGTCAACGCGGTGCTCGATCAGACGCTCAACAGCGCGATCGGCGTGCACACCCTTCCGGGTGCCACGGTTCCGGCCGGCTGGATCGTCATCGCCTACGGCTACCGCGTGATCACCACGTTTACCAGCGCGACCGACGCGGCGACGATCGCGCTCGGCGTGGCGACCGATGGCGCCGCCGGCCTCAAGGCGGCGACGGCGATCAGCACGGGCACCACGTGGGACGCGGGGATCACCGGCCTTGTGACGGCGGTGGCTCCGGTCTTCACGACCGCGGCGCGCTCGCTCGTCGCAACGATCGCCGTCGAGGCGCTCACGGCGGGCAAGCTCACCGTGCACGCGCTCTGCATTCCCTCTGGCATCGCGACCTAATCGGCGGCGCGGATCGTGCCTACTGTCTATCAGGGAATCGTCGCGGCTGCTCACAAGGCGGTCCGCGGCGTGCTGGGGCAGGACGCGACGATCCGCGTTGCTGGTACTGATTACGATGTGCGCGTGGTGTTCTGGGAACCTCCGCGCACGTCGCGAATCAGCGAGTTCGACGGGCTCGACGCGGCGCCCGCCGTTACCGTGCTCCACGCCGACATCGGCGGTGGGGCTGTTTCGGCGGGCGTCGACACCGTCACAATCGGATCCCGTTCCTGGGTGATCACGTCGGCCAGAGCGGACGGCCTGGGCCGGCTTCGGCTCACGCTCGAGGGGGCCTAGCGCGTGGCGTGGCTCACGGACATTCGCACGGCGACGATCACCGCGCTGTCGGGCGTGACTACGGGCGCGGTTGAGGATTCCCGCGTTCGGCCGCTCACGGTCGGGTCTGCCGATGGCGCGACGACGGCCGACACGTTCCCGAAGGTGGTCGTCGCGAGTCGACGCCTTCGCCGGGAACCGCGCGGCGTCAACGGGCGGTACATGGAACAGACCGCGGAGATCGTGCTGCAGTGTATGACGACGGGCCTCGTCGCCGATTCGGCCGACGTGGTCGCCGCGTGTGAGACGCTCGACGACTCAGCGTTTTCGCTGCTCCAAAACTCGGGCACGTGGCGGGCGCTGTTTTCCGAACCGCCCCGCGTGCTGTCATCCGACGTGGACGTTACGTTGACCGGCGCGCACGTGCTATGCTCGATCGTGCAGACCTGGGAAGTGCGCGGTCGGGTCGAGCGTACGGTGGGCACGGGTGACGATCTCGTGACCGTCGTCACGACGTTGACCGACACCCCGAAACCGACGGTCATCACGACCGTTGACGACTTGGACGCGTAGGAGCTCGACCGTGGACGACCGCGTTTACATGATCCCGGCCAAGGGCGTGCGAGTGACGCACCCGGCCGGATCACCCAAAGCGATGAAGGCGATCCCGCCCGTGGGCGAGTGGCTCACCATGACCGAATACTGGCGGCGTCGCGAGGCGGACGGCTCGATCGTTCGTGGCACGCCGCCGGATCCCACCCCAACGACGCCGCCGCTTCGCGCGGTGAAAGCGCAGGGCTAAGCCATGGGCGTTACGTTCACCGAGATCCCAACCACCACGCTGCGCCTGCTCGCGGGCGTCGAGCTCGACCGCACGGGCACAAGTCCGGCGCCGAACCGGGCCCGCACCGTCATCGTGGGTCAGAAGCTCAGCGCCGGCACGGCGACCGCCAACGCGATCGTCTACGTCGGCACCGAGACCCGCGCGAAAGGTCTCTTCGGCCAGGGCAGTTTTCTGCACCTCATGGTCAAGGCGTACCTCGCGAACGATCCGACGGCCGAGCTCTGGGCGATCCCCGTGGCGGACGCGGGCGGGGGCACCGAAGCGGCGGGCTCGATTCAGGTCACGGCGGCGGCGACCGGCGACGGTTTGATCTCGCTCTACATCGCGGGCCAGCTCGTCACCGTGGGTGTCACCTCCGGCGACGCCGTCGGTACGATCGCCAGCGCGATCAACACGGCGATCAACGACGCGCTCGATCTGCCCGTCACCTCGACCGTGTCGACCGACACCGTGACGGTCACGTGCCGCCACAAGGGTGTGCTCGGCAACGACATCGACATGCGCCACAGCTACCGCACGGGCGAACGGCTCCCGTCCGGCGTGACGCTGGCGATCACGCAGCTCACGAGCGGCGCGACGGATCCGACGCTCACGACGGCAAACACGGCGCTCGCCGCGGCCGATTGGCGCTGGTGCGTCTACCCGTATACGACCGACGCGCAACAGGACGCGCTCGACACGATCATGCTCGCCCGGTGGGATGCGATGTCGGGCAAGCTGGGCGGACACTTCTCCGCCTATGACGACACCGTCGCGAACCTGCAGACCTGGGCCGGCAGCCGGAACAGTCCGCACGGTTCCACGGTCGGGTTCTACGCGAGCCCCACCCCGTCATGGGTCACGGGCGCGGCCTATGCCGGCGCGTGCGCCAAGTCTCTCCGGCGCCACACGGCAGTGCCGCTGGCGGACCTCGCCCTGTCGGGCGTGCTGGCCCCGGCGGAGGGGTCGCGCTTCACCTCGACCGAGGCGAACACGCTGGGCCTCGACGGCGTCGCGACGCTCTACACCGACGCGACCGGGGCCGTCCGAATCAACAACGCGGTCACGCACTACAAGACCGACGCGCTCGGCACGGCCGACACGACGTATCAGTTCGTCAACGCGGCGTACCAGACGGCGAAGGTCATCGACACGATCCAGGGCGGCATCCGGTCGCAGTTCGCCGGCAAGATCCTCGTGGACGATGTCTCGCTGGTGTCGAGCGGCACGCCCGCGGTGGACGTCGCCATGATCCGCGCGTTCCTGCTCGGCCAATACAGCCAGCTCGAGCGTGACGCCGTGGTCGAAAACGCGGACGCGTTCGCCGAAGTGCTCGAGGTCAAGCGCGACGACGACAACGCCAACCGCGTCAACGTCTACTACCCGCCGGATCTGGCGAACCAGCTGAACGTGCTGGCCGTCCTCATCCGGCCCTACCTGCAACTCCCGGGGGCTCAGTAAGCCATGGCAGCACTCAGCGCAGGCGTTCTAGTCGTCGACATCAACGGCCAGATCATCGAAGCCGAAGGCGATTTTACGGTGCAGCCGTCGGCGACATCGCGTGAGTCCGTCGTCGGCGAGTCGGGCAAGGTCTACACGAAGACCACGCCAGTCGCCCCCACGATCAAGGGATCGATCCTCGTCACCGAGGAGATCACTCCGGCGTGGTACGCGTCGATCATCGACAAGTCCGCGTCGGTGCGGCTCCGCGATGGGCGTGTCTACTCGGCGACGGGCACGACGTCGGTGGGTACATTCGAGCATGACCTCGTCGGCGGCAAGGTGCCCGTGGAGTTCTACGCCCAGCAGATCCGGTGCACGGCCTAAACCGTGGACCGTCGATCCATCCCGCCCCCGCCCGGTTACCGGCCCCCACCGGTTCCGGGCCGAGCACCGTCCCCCGTGGATCAGCCTCCCGCTGATCCACTATACGGCGGCGGGTCGGTGCTCACCGTTCCGCTCTCCTCGCCGATCCCGGCGATGGACGGCGGCGCGCGTCATTCGGTCACGTTCACGCGGGGGCCCGGGCTCGGCGAGCTCGTCGGATTCCTCGACGAGTCGAGCCCCGAATCACTGGCCCGCTCGCTCGACACCATCGCGTTTCGGCCGGAGTGGGTGATCCACGTGCTGTCACGGTGCGCGGGCGTGCCGAAGAGCGACGCGAGTCTGATCGCCGCGTGCGATCTCCTCGCCCTGGGGAGCGCACTGCGCCCTTTTGTGCTGGGTGGCGGGGCTTCACGTGGGCCGTCGTCGGCACTCTCGCCGCCCGATTCGGATGGGGACCTCGAGCAGTCGCCGAACTGACGTTACCGGAGCTTGCGTGGTACGTTAGAATGGTCGAGGGCGCCGCGCAGGGAGGCTAGCACGTGGGGCAGAAGTTTCCGCTAGAGGTGGTGGTAAGTGGCTCCGATGCCGGCGCCACGTCCACGCTCAAACGGATCGGCCGCACCGCACGCCAGCAGATGCGCGAGATCAACCGCGGCGCCACGTCGGCCGGCGACGCGATGCGAAGCCTGGGCCGCGGTGCGATGGCCGTGACGAAGCTGGGTCTAGCGGGCGTGGCGATCAGCGCCGCCGCCGCCGGCAAGGCGATGCACGATTTCGTGCAGACCGGATCGGAGCTGTCCGACTTCAACAAAAAGACGGGCCTGGGCGTCGAGGCGATCCAGCAGTGGCGCTACGCCCTCGAACAGAGCGGCGTGCCCGTGGAGTCGTTCAACGCGGGAATCAACACGTTCTCCAAGGGTCTGGGCCAGGCGAAACTCGGGACGGGCAAACTCGCCGCCGGTCTGAAAAAGATGTCGCCGGAGCTGCTCGCCCAGCTCAAACAGACGACCGATGTGGACGAGGCTTTGCGCCTGTACGTCGCCGCGATGGAACAGATCCCCGACCCGTCGAGGCGCGCGGCGTTCGCCGCTGCAGCGTTCGGCGGCGCCGGCGAGGACATGGCACTGGCGGCCGAAGCGGGTTCGGTCGAGCTCAAGCGGCTGCGCGACGAGAAACGCAAGGACGGGTTGATGTCCGCCGAAGCGGCGGCGCGGGCCGACGACCTGGGCGACAAAACGGATCGCCTGTCGAGCCAGTGGGAAAACCTCAAGCTGCAGGTCGGCGACGCGACGGTTACCGCGCTGCAGCCACACATAGAGGCGCTCGCCGAATGGGCCACGGCGAATCAGGACGTGATCGCGGCGAACGTGAGCGAGGCCGTGACGATGCTTCGGGACGCGTTCGCGTCGATCGATTGGGATCTGATCGGGGCTGGGATCTCCGGCGTGATCGATGTGCTCCGCGGCGTGGTCGAGGTGGCGAAGGACGCGGCCGAAGCGATCCGCCTGATCCCTACCGAAGTCAACGCGATGCCCTGGGCCGACACGGGCGCCAACGTGATCGCAAGCGTGGCCGACTACGTGCCCTTCACGCCCGACATGCCGGCGCAGGGCGGCGCCGCTGGGGCCTCGTTCAATGAGAAACTGATCCGCGCCGCGGCTTCTGGCTCGTCGGTGTCAGAACAGGACGCGCAAGCGTGGGCACGTTCAACACTGGGCTTCGGCCTCGCGAACATCAAAGGCACCGGCCCCGGCGGCGTCTTCGGCGCGGGCGCGGTGAAAGATCGCCAGATCGGCGGCCCAGGCTTCGCCGCCACCATGGCGAGCGCAGCGCCGAAACCACCGTCCGGTGAGATCACGATCAAGGTGCAGTCGGCCCCCGGCACAACGGCCGAGGTGGTGAAGGACACGACGCCGCCCGCCGTCAAGGTCGAGGGCACGGGACGCCGTAGCGTAGGGGGTCGCTTGTGAGCTGGACGGATAACCTACTTCCGGCCTCATTCCGCGGCGTGCCTTTCGAGGTGCTGTCGAGCTCATGGGCGGGCGGGCGCCGTACCGTGGTTCACGAGATCCCCGACACGGATAAAGCGGTCACCGAGGACACCGGCCGCAAGACACGCGCGATCGGTTTCGACGCGTTCATCATCGGTGACGCCGCGGGCGTCTACGCGTTGATCGAGGCGCTCGAACGCGGCGGGCCGGGCCTGCTCGTGCACCCGTTGCACGGGCCGTTGACCGTCAACGTCACCGACTACGATCAGAGCGATTCATGGTCCGACGGTGACGCGGTCATGTTCCGCCTGTCGTTCGTCGAGGCCGGCGACCTCGACCTGTACCCCACACTCAGCACCGGCGGCGCACTGCTCTCTCAGGTAAACGCGCTCGTCGCGCTCGCGAGCTCGATCTACGACCGCCTATGGTCCGTCACGGGCTGGGCCGATTCGGTGCTAGCTCAGGCAGGCCGCGCGCTACTGACGCCCGTGACGGCGATCACTGACGCGCTAGAGGCGGGGCTGGGTGACGTCGACACGGCGGCGGGCGTCCTCGCCGATCTGCGCGACGCCTTCGACGGCCTGCCCGACACCTTGCCGGACGACTTCACGGGCCCGATCTCCGACGCCCTCGCCGCAATCGCTGACGTCGAGGCGCTCGTCGCCGTGGTCAACGGCGTCCTCTATCCGGCGGCGCCGACCTACACCGGCACGCCGTCGCAGCAGCAGGCCCAGCGCAACGCGCAGCAGGCTGCGCGCTACACCGGCCGGGTAGCCGTCGCCGAAGCGTGCCGCACGGTGCAGGGGGCCGAGCTCGGCGACTACGCCACGGCGATCCGATGGCGCGACACGCTCGCCGGCCTGATCGATGCGGAGTGTGACGCACTGACCGAGGACGACGCCGACGCGCTCGACGCGCTTCGGGGCCTGAAAGCGGCGCTCGTGGACGACGTCACGCGCCGCGCCGCACTCCTCCCGCGGGCCACGACCTACACGCCCGAGACGGTGACGCCGTCGCTCGTGATCGCGTGGGCCCTGTACCGCGATCCGACGCGGGCGCCGGAGATCGCCGCGCGCAACCGGATCGTTCACCCCGCGTTCGTGCCCGTCGAGCCGCTCGACGTATTAGCGGTGTAGCCGATGCGCCTGCTACCCCACCTCGTCACGCTCGAGCTCGACGGCCAGGGCTTCACCCAATGGATCGACGTTGCGATCTCGCGCAGCCTCGAAAGACCCGAGCGGTCATTCAGCGTGACGGCGTTTCAGCAGCGTCCGGCGCAGGTGGTTGCGCGGCCGGGTTCGGCGGCAGTGCTCCGGCTAAACGGCGTGCCGATCGTGACGGGCTGGGTGGACGACATCGACGTTGCGCGCGACGTGGCGGGATCGTCGGTGACGTTCACCGGCCGATCCCGCGTGGCGGACCTCGTCGACTCGGCGCCCGCCCCTACCACGCCGCGGAGGTGGACGGCGGCGGCTCCCTCGCTCATCGTCGCCGCCCTCGCCGCGCCGTTTGGGATCACCGTCACCCCGCCGACCGTCGGGAACGAGCCGTTCCGCCGGTTCGCCCTCGAGCAAAACGAGACGGTGTGGGACGCGATCGATCGGATCTGCTCGGCGCGTGGCCTGCTCGCAATCGACGACGCGGCGGGGAACCTCACGCTCACGCGCCTGTCGAGCTCGACCGCGCTCCGCCACGTCGGCACGCTGCAGGGCGGTGGCAACCTGAAAAACTGGACCGTGAGCCACAAGGGATCGCAGCGGTTCAGCACGTACATCGCTCGCGGGCAAACGGTCGGCGACATCGTCACGCCGCCCGCGCTTGCCGCGTCGGTGGTCGGCCAGGCGGTAGACGTGGGAGTGAGCCGCCCGCGATATTTCACGGTCGACGCCCACGGCCTCGACACGGCCGGCGCGATTGCTAAAGCGCAGTGGGAAGCGACGACGCGCTATGGTCGGGCGATCACCGTGATCGGCGAGGTGCCCGGATGGACCGACGCCGCGGGCGCGCTCTGGACGCCCGGTCAACTCGTCGCCGTGCGCATCCCGCACGCGGGCCTAGACACGGACCTCGTCATCGTCGAGGCGAACGCGTCCAAGTCCGCGAGCGGCGGATCGTCGACCTCGCTGGTGCTGCAGCCGATCGAAGCCTTCGCCACGTACACCCCGGCCCCGGTGGCGCGGCGCGGCGCGCGTGGGTATGAGGCAGGCTTGATCAACGTCAAGCTGGCGGCCGAAACAGCAGCGGCGAACCGATGAATTTACGCGCCGCGATCCTGTCGATGTTCCGCCGCGCCGTGCTCATCGGGGCGTCCGAGGTTTCCACGGGTCTGCAGCGGCTCCGCGCGACGACCGGCGACGACGTCGAGGACGACCTAGAGCACGCCGAACCGTACGGCCTCGCCGCCTCGCCGCCCCCGGGGGCGCACGTCTTCATCGCGCAGCTCGGCGGCGATGGCGCGTCGAGCGTGGCCCTTGTCGCGAGCGATGGCACGTTTCGGCCGGTAGGCCTCGCGTCCGGCGACGTGGCCCTCTATGACGCGACGGGCAAGCGGATCACGCTGTCGACGCTGGGCATCCTGCTCGGGACGGGCGCCACTAAGGGCGTGGCACGCGCGGGCGATCCGGTGAGCGTGACGATCCCGATCGGGGCTATCGTTCCGGCCGGCCCCGGCGGACCCTTGCCGGCGGCGCCCGTCGTCGTCACGGGCACAATCACGACCGGCTCGACGACGGTCAAGGCGGTGGACTAGTGGCAACCTACGCTATCGGCTCCAGCCGAACCTACACGACGCCGCAGGCGGCAGTCGACGCAGCGGGCGCGGCGAACGACTACAACGGGTTGTTTCCCGTCGACCCTGGAACGTACATCGGTAATCTGACGCTGCGCACGCACCCATCCGGCTACGTCATGCCGGTCAACATGTACGCAGCCGATCCGGCGAACAAGCCTGTTTTTCAGTCCACGACGGGGTCGTATGCGATCCTCGCCGACGTCGCGACGCACTCGAGCGCGGGCACGCTGCAGCCCACGTTCACGAACATTAAGTGGTCCGGCGGCTCGGCCTCGACCTATCACACGTACTCCAACGGCGGGGCCCCGCTCCGCTTCTATGGGTGCGAGTTCATTTCGCAGTTCTACGGCAAACAGATCTTCTACCAGCCCTACGGAGGCACGGCGGGCCGGGGCTGGGTGATCGACTCGTGCTGGTTCTATAACCCGGGTCAGATCGTGTTCAACTCCGGCGGCGGCGTGGGCACGCTCACGAACAACCGGATCCGCTGGTACAACGGCTCGCAGACCATGATCCAGGCCGGGTTCAGCACGTGGACGGCCTACAACAACAGCGTCGCCAGTGGCGCCAACGGCGGCACGCTGTTCATCGTCGGAACGGCGCGCAATAACGCGGTGAGCCGCACGGGCGGATCGTCACCCACCAAGATTTTCGACACCTTCACGGGCGGCGGCTCCGGCTACGGAAACAACGTGTTTTCGTGGGGCGGGACGAACAGCGGCACCAACCTAGGCGGCAACGTCACGAACGCGGATCCCGTGATCGCGGACCCCGAAAACGGCGACTTTTCGATCACGACGTCGAGCGCCTGTTACAACGCGGGCGCGACGCTGTCCGAGGTGACGACCGACTACCGCGGAACGGCTCGCCCGCAAGGCGCCTCGTATGACGTGGGCGCTTACGAGCTCGTCCCCGGGACAACGGTCAGTTCGATCACGGTCGTCAGCTCGACGTCGATCCGCCTCAATCTGGCGTCATCGGTCGGCAGTGACGCGACATGGGCGAGCGCGGGCAACTTCACGATCACGAGCGGCACGGGATCCGCCGTCACGGTGAGCTCGGCCGCGGCAAGCGGAAACCCGGGTTCGTCGATCACGCTCACGACGAGCGAGCACACGAACGGCGCGACCTACACCGTCGCGTGGGCGGGGCTGCTCAACATCACGAGCGGGAGCACGACGTACACGGGCCAGGGCGTCGCGCCGACGATCTCGACCGCGTCGTTTACCGCGGCCGTGACGATGCGCGTGACGTTCTCCGAGGCCGTGACGAACAACGCAGCACTGACGACGGCGAGCAACTACACACTCACGCCCACGGCCGGCGCCGGCTTTCACCCTACGGCGGTGACGCGGATCAGCTCGACCGTGGTCGACCTCACGATCGATCGCAGTCTGGGCGCCTCGACGGGCTCGCTCGCCGTGTCGGGTGTTACGGACCTCGCCGGCAACGCGCTGTCACCGTCAACCAAGTCGATCACCGTCTGGACGGTGCAGCTCGACGGGGCTACCGGTCGACTCGAGGGTGGCGCCTCGTTCGTGCGCCTCGCCCTAAACGCGCCCGTGTTTCGCGACGCGGCGACGTGGGTCGGGTCGAGCATGACGATCGCGCCGTACCTCAACGCGCGGTATTACGGTGTCGACGGATCGCCAGCGACCTACGTCGACTTCGTCACGAGCGATTCGAGTGTTGACGTGGAGTACGGGATCGCCGTCAACACGTTGCTCGGGGTCAATGGCGATAGCCTTGGTTTCATCGGCGCCCGCCCCGCGACGTCGGCCGGCGTGGACGCGGGCGAACCGGCGCGGATCAGCTACTTCACGGGCCCGAACGGGGAGGCGATCTAGATGGCGTGGGAGATGCTACCGACGGGGCTGGGCACCGAGGCGACGCTCGAGCGCCTCGCATACGTGTCCCTATTCACGGACGCGCGCCTCGACGACGACACGCTTCCGCCCGACGGCACCGACGATCGGCGCGGATGGTGGGCTGACGCGCTCGAGGGGCCCGGCGAAAACTACGGCTCGCTCCTCTGGGTGGTCCTCGCCGGTACGCCCACGGCGCGCGAGCTCGAGCAGGCGTGCCGCGATGCGTTCGCGTGGATGGTGACCGCGGGGATCGTGTCGCGGGTCGAGGTGGTCGCGAGTGTGGCGAACCAGCGCGCCGACGTGCTGGTTGATTTCGTGCTAGAATCGGGGCGGCGCGTGCCGATCGCGTTCCCGAACCTTTGGAGCTCGTATGGCTGATCTGCCGATCACGATCCCGACGCTTCGCACCGTGTTTGCGCGCGTGCAGGCCGACGTTGCTTCGGAAATGGCGGCGGGCACCGACACGACCGGCGCGCAGGACGTTTACCTCCGCGGCACGCTCGCGCGGGCGTTGTCGGGTGCACTGTCGGGCGCGGCAACGGAGATCTACGGGTTCGCGGCGCGCGTGCTCGGCGAGCTCATGCCCGATTCAGCCGTGGACTGGGGCGTGACGCGGTGGGCTCGCTTGCTCGGCGTCGACCGGATCCCCGCTCAGGCGTGCACGGCGACGATCACGGTCACCTTTACGGGCGCCGGCTCACAGCCGCTGGGCTCGACGCTCACGCGGCAGAGCGACGGGGCCGAGTACACGACCGACGCGATCATTTCGCGCGGCTCCGCCGGCACGACCACGGGGGCGATCACGGCCAGTGAAGCGGGCGCCGCTTCTGACCTCGACGTGGGTGACGTGCTCGTATTCGCGAGCCCCGACACGAACGTTACGGCGACGGTCACCGTCGCGGCGATCGTGACCGACGGCGCCGACATCGAACCGATCGCCGATCTCAAAACGCGCGTGCTCGCCCGCCTCGCGAGCCCTCCGCAGGGCGGCACCGCGGCCGATTATAAGGCCTGGGCTCAGGCGTACGACTCCACGATCGAGCGCGTTTGGGTGCTCGACGAGACGCCGTACCTGGGCGCGATCACGGTGTACTTCTCTATCGCCGGATCGAGCGCCGCGGTGATCCCCAGTGGCGGCGCGGCGACGGCGCTACAAACGGAGCTTCGCACGCTCGCCCCCGTGCATTCTGCGGGCCTCGTGTTCGTGTCGGCGCCGACGGGGCGGGCGATCGATATGTCGATCACGCTCACACCCGACAACGCGACCGTCCGATCCTACGTTAGCGCAGAGCTGGAATCGTACTTCCGCAACTGGTACGGCGAGATGGACGGCACGGGGATCGTGTACGAGGACGATCTGCGAAACGCGATTCGCGTGGGCGTGAAGCGGTACAGCTCGACGGCCACGTTTACGCTCGACCTTCTCGAGGGCGGACTACCCGCGGACCTCACCCTATCGGCCGGTGTCCTGCCCTACCTGGGATCCGTCACGTGGTAGCCGAACGCACCGAACCGGGCACGTCGAGCGCCACCGAATACCGGGGACTGATCCAGGCGCTCCTCCCGCGCGGCAAGGCGTGGATATTGCGACCGGAGGGGCTCGCGTATCGGTTCGTGACGGGCCTCGCCGCGGAGCTCGTGCGCGTGCACGATTGGACCGTGGACCTGATCGCGGAAATGGATCCGAGCACGTCCACGGATCTGCTCCCGGCGTGGGAACGGTCGGTGGGCCTGCCGGAGGACGGCGAAGAGATCGCCGCCACCGACGCCCAGCGGCGCCTCGACATCGCCGCCAAAATCATCGCGCGGCAGATCCGAACCGAGGCCGACTGGGTCGCACTCGCCGTTGCGGCAGGCTACGCGGGTGCCTACGTCACGCAGAAAAGCGATAGCATGTGCACGTGCAACTCGACCTGCAACGCGTACGTGCAGGGGCCGTATTATGACGCGTTCGCGTTCGTACTCCACATGCCCGGAGGCACACCGAACGCTCAGTTTGAGGCGCTCTGCCAGCGTGTGAAGCAGTCCGGCGTGCGCGTGATCTTCGACTACACGTAAGGGGTTTGAGCCATGAAGCGGATCGCGAGCGGATCACAGGCGGCGAGCGCACCAGCGTCCTACGGGGCGGACGTCGGGACGCCCGGCTATTTTCAGGACGCGGCGACGACGCCCGCCGGGGCGCCCACCCAGCTCACAGCCAAGTGGGCCAACATGGTGCAGGAAGCCGTGGTGCAGCCGATCGAGGAGGCGGGTCTGACGCTGTCCGATAACCTGGGCCAGTTCGCCCAGGCGATCCGCGGCGTTCACGCGACGTGGTCGGCGACGGCGGACACCGGCAACACCGAAACCACGAATAAGCGCGGTCTGTTCGCCGGCAAGGGCAAGGCGACGGGCGCGGGATCGGCGGTGATCGCGAGCACGGCCGGCGGCGGATACTGTCTCGCTTCGGGCGCGGGATCGGCCGTCGTCGCATCGGATGATTCGACCGCTTCGGGAACGCTATCGGCCGTCATCGGCGCGAACGCCTCGACCGCTTCGGGCACCGCTTCTGCGGTGGTCGGTGGCACGGGATCGACCGCGACGGGCGCTAACGCGGTCGCCCTGGGTGGCAACGGTGACGCGACGGGGCCAAGCTCCGCCGTGATCGCTGGCGACGGCGCCACGGCGAGCGGAACCAACGCGGTGGTGATCGGCGGTATCACGACCTCAAGTGCCGGTGACAACGCGGTGGCCGTGGGCGGCTCGACGAACATGATCACGTCGGCCGGTGATCGGTCGGTGATCGCCGGTGGTTTGGGCGCGTCGATCGACACGGCCGACTCGTTCGCCGCCGCGTGCTCGACCGTTTACACCGCGCAGGGCCAGCAACACTCGATCGTGTCGGCGAAAGACTCGACCACGTGCGACGTGGCCGGCACTGCCCGCGTGATCCTCGCGTCGCGCGGCGTGGCGCTCGCGAGCTCGAAGACCACGGGTGGTAACGCTAGCTACGTCGTCGGCGGTGGGTACTCCACGAACACGGTTAGCGGCCTTGAAACCGCTAACGCGGATCTGACGTGGACGATCGACTCTCAGACCGGAACCATGCGATCGGCCGGCTCGTTCTCGGGCACTACGGACCCTAACGCCGACGTGGCCGAGTACCACGAAAACGTGACCGTCGAGCCGATCCCTGTCGGGTGTCTCGTCGCGAACGAGGGCCGGCGCGTGCGGCTCGCCGCGCCTGGGGATCGGGTGTTCGGTGTCGTTTCGGCCACGCCGCTCCTCGTCGCCGGAGGTGCGGATCTCGGGTGGTCCGGCCAGTATCAGACCGATGAATGGGGTCGACCGCTCTGGGCCGATGTGCCGATGGTGCGCTTCGGGGCGTATGACGGGCGCGTGTCGGACGCGCCGCGGCCGATCCCCGATGGCGCCGACTTCTACACGGCGCGCGATCGGGTGCTGTCGCCGCACTACGATCCGTCACGGGCCTACGTGCCACGTACCGATCGGCCGGCCGAGTGGACGCCCGTAGCGAAGCTCGGCTTGGTACGCGTGCGCGTGGCCGAAGACGTGGCGACGGGCGATCTCCTCGCTCCCGGCGCGGGCGGCGTGGCCGTGGCGACCGATGCGCCCACGGGCCGGCGCGTGGTCGAGGTGCTCGAGGTGCTCGACGCCTTCGACGAGGCGCGGGGCTATGCGATTGCCCTGTGTGACGTGGGCTAGCCGATGGCGGAGATCGGCCAGGGCTTCAACGTGTCGTTGAACCTCGACGAGCTTCGCGACTTTGAGGAGTTCGCCGATCAGTTCCCGTTCGCGATCTCGCTGGCTATGAACTGGACGGCCAAGCAAGACGCCGTGCCGGCGATGCGGGAGGGGCTCTACCAGCCGCGGCCGAAGGGGGCTGGATTTACTGACCGAGGAGTCAGTTATACGGCCGGCGGGATCCAGTTCTACAAGTCTGCGACGAAGAGCGATCTGACGGTCAAGGTCGGCGCGATCAGTGAGTACCTCCTCGCAGCCACCGAGGGAGCGTCCGATCACTCCCGCCCGCCTGGCAAGTCCTCGATCGGTGCTATCCCCGTGGGCCCCACGCGCGATCCGAAGAGCACGAAGCTGGCGAGGCGCAACGATTGGCCGATGCAGCTGATCAAGCGGGGGCTGGCGTTCCGCTACGGCGTCGACCACGAACGCAAGACGGCCAAGATTCAGGTGCAGACGAAGAGCGGCAAGACGCGCAACAAAACGATCCGCGACAAGCCAGCCCCCCTCATGCCGGGCCAGGTGCTCTACGGCACGAAGAAAAGCCCCTTCCACGGCCAGAGGCTTTGGGTCATCGACGACGATCGGGACATCGAACTGCAGCCGGTCTACCCGGCGCTGGGCCTCGTCAAAGAGGTGTTCTCGGGCAACTTCTCGGACAACTTGTACAAGGCGATCCGCCGGGCCGTCAAAACGCGCAACAAGTTAAGCCGAAACCGCGGCCGTTGACGTGGCGCGAAAGGTCTGAAACGAGTATCGTCTGATCATGGCGACCGTTCCCGGCCTCAAGGTGTCTCGTATCGGCGCGTGGTCCATGCGCGCTGGCCTCCTCGAGCCGTCCAAGTGGGCCGACGTCGCCGCGGGGCTGGGCCTGTCCGACGTGTCGATCGCCGTGCAGGCGCAGAGCTTCGGCCAGCCATTCGAGACGCTCGCGAGCACGGCCAAGATCGCCGCCGCGTGCCGGGCCTACATGGCGCAGGGTGTCACACCGCACGTCATACTCTGGCCCCGGCCGGAGCTGCAGCACGGGCGCGACCTTGCCGCGTTCGTGGTCGAGCTGCTCGACGCGTTCCACGAGCTCGGTTCGGTGGACCTCGACGCCGAAGAGCAGTGGACCCGATCGGGCACGCTCACGAAACACGGCGCGGCGACGGCCGAACTGATCCGTGAGCCGTGGCCCAAGGGCTTGCCGCTCGCCGTCAACGGGATCACGGCGGCGCTCCCTCGTATCCTCGACCTTGTCGCCGTGGCCGATGTTCTTTGGCCACAGGCCTACACGTCGAGCAAGCCAAGCCAGTCCAGCGCGCCGGGCGATCGGCAGATCAAGGTTCACGCGATCTGGGCCAAACACCTCCGCCCGGGGCAGGCGCTCAACATGGGCCTCGCCGCCTACTCCCAAGAAGGGGCCGGTGGGCTCCATGCTGACGAGGCGATGCGCCGCGCGTTCTACGCCGCCGCGACTCGGGTCGGTGCGATCCGATACTGGAGCCTGCAAGAGCTCGCCGCCGGCAAGGACGCCGACTTTGTGCGGGCGCGGTGCGCGGAGATCCGAAAGGCCCGGGGGGTCGCATGAGCATTTTCGAGGCCCTCGAGCTGGTAACGCTCCTCGTCGGTGTCGTCGTCGTCGCCATGGGCGTTGGCGCGATGAAAGAGCGACTCCGCGCGCTCGAGGACGCCGTACGCACCTATCACACCCACACCGAGCAGAACGTGCAGCGGCTCGACAAGCGGCTCGACGATGTCAATCAGACCATCGGCGGACTGCGCGTGCTCGCAGGCGGACGGGGCAGAGAATGACGATCTCCGAGATCCTCACCGTGGCTTTTCAGATCGCCGGCCTTGTGGGCGCCGCGCTCACGCTCGCATACTACGGGGGCCAGTGGACCCGATCGATCAAGTCGATCGAAACCACGGTGACCGAGCTGCGCGACGACATCAAGGGGATCGCGAACACGCAACAGGCGCACGGCGAGCGCATCGCCGGGATCGAAGCAAGGCAGGCGGTGCAGCGGTGAGCAAGCTCTATCAGCGGCGTTCAGGTGGGATCTCCAAGGTCCTCGTATTCGCCGATTTTGTCACGATGGTCCTCGCCCCTACGATCGGCCTCCTCGTCGAGACGGGCACGATCGCCGGTCGGTGGGGCTACATCGCCCTGGGCGTGTCGGGCCTCGTGACGCGGTTCCTCCGGCAGTTCGGACCGACGCCGAAGGGGCCTCAGTCGTGAGCTTGATCGTGAAAGGCTTGATCGCCGCGCTCGCGTCGGTGGTCCTCACCGCGGCGCTCCTCGCCCTGCTCGGCGGGTGCTCGCCCTCGACGACGGCGCGACTGTGTGACACGTCGGGCGTTGTGCTGACCGTGGCGCAGCCGACGAGCTCGGCGGGCAAGCTGGCGGCGAGCGTGGGCAAGTTCATTCGTGGGCTGTTCTGCCCGAAGACGTCGGGCGCGACGGACCGATTATGCCCTCGGCAACGGGCTGCGGCGCCCGTAGCCTACTGACGCCATCGGCCTTAGCCGGTAAACGCCTCGACCTTCACTGGCCGGGGCGTTCGCGTTTCATAAACCCGCTAGCGCCGACCATCCGTAGCGTCCCGAAGCGCGGCGCAGTCTTCGCACGGTCGAGGCTTAGGACACGTCGCGCACGGTTCCAGCGTGCCGGCAAGCTCGAGCGCCGCCCGCGCCCGTTTGCTTTTCCCGTGCACCTCGCGGATCAGACCCAGGCGCTTGACCGTCGCCGCAAGGTCGAAGTCGGGCCAGCGTTCGCCCAGCGCGTGCAACTCGTCCACGGTGATCGGTGTCTCGCCGCGCCGCATATTGACGAGCGCGCGGGGCGAAACACCGATCGCCGCGGCGACCACGTCGATCCCCTCGAGGCGCGTGAGGGCGTGAAGGTCGCGTGCGATCATCGGCGCACCTTGCGGCTCTGGGCCTGCCAGCCGCCGGCCAGCTTGCCGAACCAGTATCCCGCGTCGCGCGGCCGTCCGGGTTTGGGTGGCCGGATCGCGAAGAACGCCCCGCGGTCCTCGAGCTCGGCGGTGAGCACGGCGACGAAGTCGGGTGGCAGTTCGCCGGGAACGAGCGCGGCGAGGGCATCGCAGATCGGGATCAACGTCGCCACGTCGCGCCCGCTGCAGCACTTCGCACCCTTGGGCGTGTACGTCACCGCGTAGGCCTCATCGGCGATCGGCGTGACGAGGCGCAACGCGTCGGTACCGCGCCCGTGGCCCTGCAGGTTCGTGACAGCCCACGGGCCCGACTCATACCAGACGTTGATCACGACGAACTGGGGCGCCTCGTCGGGTAGCGTCGTGAGCACGTCGAGCGTGCGGATCAGTTGGCTAGGCTTCACGACTTCACCTCGTACAACTTGCCGCTGTCGTCGCACTTGTACGGCGTGTTGGGCTCGATCCCGTCCTCGCCGACGTATCCGATCGTGAGTCGATGCCGATCCGCGTTGTGATCGAACCAGTGAATACACACGATCCCTTCACGCTCCGCCCAGTCACGCGCGGCGAGCTCCGCCGCTTCGGGGTAGGCGTAGGGACCGAGCTCGGCATAGCGGTGGCCGTTGCGGGCGTAGACGATGCCGAAGTGTCCAGGCGTGATTAGCGCGCAGGCGACACGGATCAAGACGATGCGGGGGCGTTCCATGATGGCGGTCCTTTCGGGACGTGTTGATCCCGTTGTGCACCTAGACCCACGCGACGTCAACGCCCCAAGTGTAGTTTTTGCAACTAGGGTGCAACTTTTGGTTCCCAGGGAATCAGCCGCCCGTCCACGTTCACGGCTTCCGCGCCCTTGTACCAGCGCCGCATCAGCGCCGGCTCCGCTGACACGGGCACGTCGGGACATAGCTCGGCGAGCGCCTCGACCATGATTGCGGCGAGGCGTTCGCCGAGCTCGTGCGCGACCTCCTCGCGTGCCTCACCAATGATCTCGTCGTGCACGAAGAGCGACGGCCGAAACCCGAACAGCGGCGAGCATGGATCGTCATAGGCCTCGACGTGCACGCGCCAGAGCGCCCGTTTGCCGGCGTGCGCGACGAGGTGTTGGAAGCCGTGATTGCACCCGTCCGTGTAGCCCACGCCGCCCCGGACAAAGCCGGTCCGATCCATCGTGTAGACGAAACCACGATCCCGATCCTTGTTCGCCCAGCGGCCGATCTGTTTCAGATACCCCGGCATTTCCGGCCAGGTGTCGAGCCAGATGGCTTTGAGCTGGGTGGCGTGCTCGACCGCGGCGCCGCGCCGCACGTGAGCGGGAGCGTCGCGCACGTCTTCGGGCGTCAAGTCCACGCCCGCCGACCACGCGTAGTCCACGAAAGACGCCGCCCCCAGGCCCCCGGGAAACCCGAAGTTTGGCACCTTGGCGAGCTGTCGCGCGGCCTTGATCGTCGGGTCTTTGCGCCGCGCGTGCGCGTCCTCGACGCTGATCCCCAGGATGCTCGACGCCATGATCAGGTGCGGGTCGAGGCCCTTACGAAACGCGTCGGCGAGGCGGGATTCGCCGAACCAGTCGAGGCAGATCTGGGCCAGTGCGCGGAGCTCGGCGGCGTTCCAGTCGACGCTAACGAACATGTGGCCGGGGCGCGGTACGAAACACTCCCGCACGCCCGATCGGCGCGGCGGGTTCTGCAGGTTCGGGGCGCGGCACGATGTGCGGCCGGAGTCAACGAGCACGTTCCACCACGGGTTGATCGGGAGCGTGGTCCCGCGCTCGAGCACGGGCACCCAGGTGTCGAGCTCTTTCGCGTCGCTGGCGACGTTCGCGAGCTTGATCAAGTCGTCGTCGAGCGACAACGCGAGCGCGTCTTTATCGGTGCCAACGTCGCCGCTCGCGGTGCGTGGTGGGGCCTCGTCGCGCGCTTCGTACGCGGCGAGCACGCGGGCCTTGATCTTCGCCGTGTCCTTTGACCCGTCGGCGCGCAGGAAACCGACGCGGGTCAGATCCGAACGCACCGCGGCGAGGCGCCGCTCGAGCTCGGCTTTGAACGTGGCGACGCGGGCCCCGTCCGTGCGAATGCCCCACGCGCCCATGCAGTGCAGCGCCCACGCCGCCCGCATTTGCTCGCCGTACGTGGCCGGCAGGATGCGACCCTGGGCGTTCCACACGGCGGCGGTATAGACGGCGTCGAGGCGGGCATAGTCGCGGGCCTCGTCGGGCCAGGCGGCGAGCGGCACGCCGTCGAGCTCGTGATAGCGGAATCGCCACGCATCCGCGCCCGCCTTGCCGGTCATCTTGACGCCCAGGTGCCGCTCGACGAGCTCGGCGAGACTAACGCCCGGGTTCGCGCGCCCGGTCGGTGGGTGGAAGCTCGACCAACCGCGGGCGATCAGATTGAGCCGCTCGACGATCTGGACGTCCACGATCCGATCCGTTTCGAGGGCGTCGAGGACGGGGCCGAGTAGTGACGGGCGGGCCTGGACGGCGACACCGAGATCGTAGGCGGCGTCCGCGCCGACGAGGCGATTACCCAGGTCGAGGTCGAGCTCTAACAGGTCGAGGCCGTCGGATGGCGCCCACAACGATCCCGCGTCGTTCGTGCTCATGTTGCACGTCGACATCACGACCGGCGGCGGCGCAAGACGGCCGGGGGCGATCAGGTAGGTTTCAAAGTCGAATGCGAGATCGCCCACGGTGCAGCTCCGGTCGGATGGATTTGGAAGGGAAGGACGGGGGCCCAGGTCGGAACCCGGGCCCCCGTGAGCACTACGCCCGCAGCGCCGCGTCGAGCGCGCCCGGACCGAATGACGCCGCCCAGCCGCCCAGGCCGGCGCGGATCTGCTCCGGCGTGTTGCCCGCCGCGCGCCACTGGGCGACGGCCGACGCGAGCGCCGCCGGCACCTCGACCGCGGGCGCAACCGGCGGGGCCGGCGGCACGGGGACACCGGCCGGGGACGGCGCGGCCGACACCTTGCCACCGACGATCGACGTGCTCACGCGCGCCGCATCCTGCCCGGCGACCGCGGACCAAACGTGCTTGGAGAAGTCCTTACCCGCCCGCGTCGTCGTCGCGAACACCTCGACGGCCAGGCGCACACCGCGGGCGGGCGTCTTCTCGCCGGTGATCACGAGTTCCGCGTACCGTTCCCACTGCGCGTCACTCAGATCGTGATCCGTGAGCGTGGGCGTCGCGCACTGACCCAGCGCGAGCAGGAAGCCCTTAGCGTTGCCGGGGCCCGACGCCTGCCCCAGGTCGACGACCCAGGACCGCTCCTCGCCGGGGGCGTGCACGGGCGAATCGACCGTGACGACTTCGACAATGAACCAGTCCGTGGTCTTCTGACCCTTGCCGGCGTGGTGCAGCACCGACTTGACCTCGAACGTGTGCCGCCCGTGGGCGATCGGACGCGAGCTGCCGAACACTTGACCACCACCGATCTTGCTAAAAACACTCATTGTATCGAATCCTTACACGTTGACGTTGAAGTGATCCCGTCCGGAGACGGTCAACGGGCCTACGCCCGCCCCTTGTCCGCCTCGACTCGCCGAATGGCGAGCAGGGCATAGCCGGCGATGTCGCCCCAAGGGTTCTCCTCGAGGGCGTCGCGATCCGTTGCGACTCGAAACAGCTTGTCGAGCGTGCGCACGATCCCGCCAAGGTCCGCGTAGGCCTCGACGGGCACCCCGTTCGGGAACATGAGCTCGAGCACGCGCGTCACCTTGGCGAAGCTGTCGCCGTACGCCTTGTTTTTGCGCGTGACGGTGGCGGCGATCTCGGCCGCGATCGTGGCGTACTCGAGCGGCTTAGGCGGCGGCTCGACGGCGCGCGGTGCGGCCTGGTACTCGATCACCGGCGGGAGCGTCGAGCCGACTCGCCGAATGGCGAGCAGGGCATAGCCGGCGATGTCGCCCCAAGGGTTCTCCTCGAGGGCGTCGCGATCCGTTGCGACTCGAAACAGCTTGTCGAGCGTGCGCACGATCCCGCCAAGGTCCGCGTAGGCCTCGACGGGCACCCCGTTCGGGAACATGAGCTCGAGCACGCGCGTCACCTTGGCGAAGCTGTCGCCGTACGCCTTGTTTTTGCGCGTGACGGTGGCGGCGATCTCGGCCGCGATCGTGGCGTACTCGAGCGGCTTAGGCGGCGGCTCGACGGCGCGCGGTGCGGCCTGGTACTCGATCACCGGCGGGAGCGTCGAGCCGATGAAGCCCCGCCCGCCCGTGAGCGCCGGATCGATCGTTTCGCCCAGCTCGTCGTTGTGGCACACGCCACACGTCCGCAGCCCCGTGGATTGGACCTGCAGGGGTTGTCCCCGATTGCAGGTGTAGCAGTAGACGATCTCAGGCATGGTTCGCGCTCCTCTTGCGTCGAGCGATTCGCCACCGTGGCATCGCTCGTATGTCGTAACGGTTCGGTGTCGGGGGCTCGACGGTGTCGTGTGGGTCAACGTCGCCGGTACCGTCACAGATCGTGCACGTGGCAACGCGCCGGCACTGACAGACGGTGCAGTAACTCCCGTCGGCGCCGCCGCAACTGACGCACCAGACGGCGCCGCCACCGTCGCAGCCGTGACATTTGACCCTAGTCATCATCCTCGCCCTCCTCGTCTATGTACGTGGCGATATTGAGTTTCTGTCGGTTCCCCAGCGAGTCCTCTGCGAAGTCCGCCCGCCGCTGACCCTGTTTCAGCGCGTGCCGAAACGCGGGCGTGTGGGCGTACACCTCGACCTCGACCTCGTCGGCGCGTTGACCTTGCCGGTGGGTGCGGCCGATCAGCTGCTCCCAGATCTTGCCGTTGGCCGGCGGCTCGACGACGAGGTTTTTGGCCCACGCCCGCTGCAGGTTCGCACCCTCCGCGTGCACGCGCCACGAAGCGGCGATGGTTCGCCCCGGCGGCTCCTCTGGGATGGTGCGCCCGCGCCCGTACACGTCCAGGTCCAGAGCGCGCAACGCGGCTTCGACTGCTTGCGACTCGTACCAGACGATCACGGGTTCCTTCGACGCCAGCGCACGCGCCGCGGCGTGCTCGACGAGGTAGGTATCCACCCAGCGGATCACCGACGGGGGCGCCGGCCGGTCCTTCACGCGGGCCCAGTCGTTCCACGCGTCGATCATACCGTCGCGCTCGCCCCGCGCCGCCCGGCGGATCGTTTCGGTGGTCACGAGAAACGGGGAATCGTAACCGGGGCGGGCCTGCTCCTCGAGTTCGGCGCGGATCGCCTTGTGCCACGTTCTCCGCGCGTCGATCCATTCGTCGTCCTTCACGCCATTAGGCCATACCCACGCCATGAAGAACCCGGCGCTCAGGTGCCGCGCGACGCGCCACAGGTCATCGCTCGACGGCATAGCGTCGCCGCGGGGATCGACGCCGTCGCGCTCGAGGACGGTGAGCAGCTTCGCGAGCTCTGGCGGTGGCGACGGGTGCGCCAGCGTGCGGACGACGAGCGACGTGCCTACGCTCGAATCCGTGGTGCACACGACGCCCGGGGCGCTGCTCAGGCGCTTGAAGAACGCGCGGCGGGCCCAGGCGGTGCGGGCCTTGCCGGTGAGCACGTACTGTCCGCCGATGGCGCGGCCGTTGTGCTCGACACGCTCGCCGACGACATCGAACAACGGGCCAAGGGCTACCCAGTCTTTCGGGGTTGGTTTGCCCTCCGCGTCGAGGCAGGCCGACCACGCCGATACCGCTTCGGGCGCCACCGACGGGCGCGGCACGGGTGAGCGTTTGCCTAGGGCGCGTTCGGCCAGGTGCGCGAACTGTTTGATCGCGTGGTCGGCGACGGTGCCGGAAACGCCCACGAAACCGGCGTTCGGCGCCGACTCGAACAGGCGCAGGAAACGCTTTGTGCGCGTGCTCTTCGGATCGGCCAGACAGTGTACCTCGTCGGCGACGACGAGCAGCCGCCCACCCCCGTAGCGTTTGGCGAGCGCGTCGAGCTTGCCCGTGCTGTTCGCGTGGCTCAGCTCGCCGTACGTCATCGGGAGCATCGGCGCGAGCTTGCAGTGCCGGCGGAGGGCCTCGTACGTGGCGACGAGGGCGGGGATCAGCTTGCGCTTTGTGAGGGCGATCACGAAGTCGGCGCGGTAGGCCGTGCCGGCGAGGCACACGATCGCCGTTTTGCCATGGCCGACACCGATCGGCCCGAACAGTCCGCCGACGGCCTCGATCGTCGCCAGCGCGGCCGACTGGGTGGGGTGGAGACGACGCCCGCACCATTCGCAGTCGCCGCGCCCGCAGATCGAGCGGTGGAAGTACCGCGCCGTGAGATCCGGCGGGGCCGGTGGCGCGATCGGCAGTGCGGCGATCCGCGCCGATTCGGCGGCGGGATCGATGGTGCGGGCGGCGTTCATGGGGCGGCGAGGCCTCGAGCTATGGCGATCTGGACGTATTCGGGATCGCGCTCGCAGGCGTTCACGACCACGTCGAGGCCCTCGCACGCGACGAAGATCGTACCGCTGCCCGCGAACGGGTCGAGGACGACGCCGCCCGGGGGCGTGACTAGCTGGACAAGCCAACGGATCAGCGCCGCGGGCTTGACTGTCGGGTGGATGTTTCGGGCGCCACCCGTGCGGCCTGCACCAGCGCGGGGGCTTTGCGTGCCGGGGGCGCCGTCATCGCGGTCGGTGGCCTCGCCGCCCGACCGGGCCGGGAGGTGTTCGCAACCACGGTCGCGTTCGGCGCGTGAAGGTTTGGCGACGTAGAAGAAACGGGAGGCGCCGCCGGAGTCCGCGTGCCCGTGGGTGACGTTCGCCTTTTCCGCCCCTTTGGCGATGTTGACCCGTGCGGCGTTGTTTCGCGGTGACGCCGTGGATCGTGACTCGCCCGATTGCGCGTCGAGCAGCTCGGCGGCGACCTCGTCGAGCACGACGTTTGCGGGCCAGCGGCCTTTATCCAAGTCGACGATGTCACAGCCCCCGTGCATTCCAGCGCCATAGATCCCATTACCTACACCCGTCGGCTTGCTTCCCTTGGCTGTGCCCCCATTGGCCCCGATCCGCGTGGCGTCGATATTGAGCCCACCCGTTCCGTGCTGCAGCACGTTCGCGGCGACGGTGCCGATCAAGGGCTTGCGGACTAGTAGCACTGGCTCCCATGCGGGTTTCAGCGCGGTTCCCCAGCCGTTCCATTGGGACGCTTCGGGCGTGGCGGGTCTGCGCTTGACAACCCCGTTCATTTTCGATGCCCCACCGTGGTCATAGTTGATGCGTCCACGCCCTGAGGGCGTGTAACCCTCACCCATTTGCATCCGTCGGATAGCCTCCGGCCCACCACGTGATTGAATCGCTTTGCTCACGTCGAGCGACTTCGGGAAGCCGGTTCCGTACAGCCATGAAAGGCAGTCGCGGATCTCGAAACCCGCGTCCTCGAGCGCGACGGCCAGTCGATGGAAAGTCCGCGTGCCGCCGAACAGACACGCGTGCGCTCCGGGTTTGAGCACGCGCAGCAGTTCGGCGGCAAACGCGGGTCCGGGCACGTCACAGTCCCAGGCCTTGCCCATGAAACCGAGGCCGTACGGCGGATCCGAAACGCACGCGTCGAAACTGTCAGCCGGCATGGCGCGCAGGATTTCGACACAATCGCCCTCGACGAGCGCGTGACGGCCTATCGTGTGGAGTTTCATGGGCGAGGCCTCCTCTTACCCGATCCGCCGGACGACGAGGCCGGCGAGCGGCTCGAGCACGGTGAGGCATTCGGCGGCGTAGTCGATCCGCGTGTCGATCAGGACGGCCCAGCCGACGAGGCCCCGATTGCGGGCGTGTGCGTCGAGGTGCGCGGCGATCCCGCGGGCGCCCGCCTTGTATTGCGCGATCCCGTAGTGGACGACGCCGCAATCCTTTGCGACCTCGCGGGCCCAGCCGTTGCGCTCGACGATGTCGGCGAGGCTCGTGGGCACCCAGGCGCCGCGCGTGGGGTAACAGTCGACGAACACCGCGCCGACGAGCGGTGCGTCTTCGGCCTCGTCGTCGATCGGGTCCTCGAATACGACCGGGATCGGCCCCGGTGTCGACTCCACACGCACGGGCGCCACGCGGGGGGCCGGCGGCGGGGGTGTAGACTCCACGATCGGAATCTCGACCATGGCCGGCGGCGGGCCGTATCCGGACGGAGGCGCAGGACGCGGGGTTGGTTCGGGAATGGTGGCAGGTGTCGGCGCGGGTGCCACGTGGTGTACCGGCATTTCGAGGACGTGCAACATCGCAGGCGGAACGGACGTGACGGGGGCCGGCGCCTCGACCTCCGCCGCGGGCAACACGGCGCCCATGAGTACGGCGACGAGCAGCTTGCAATCCGCCAGCAGATCCGAACGCTTGGCGCCCTTCTCCGGGCACACCGTCGCGCCCTTGTACCGCGCCGACTTGGTCGGATCGGCGACGAGGCGCAGCGATTCGAGCAGCTTGAGCCGGAAGATCACGGCGTCGTCCTTCACGATCGACGTCCACGTTTTGCCGCCCCAGTCGGGGCCAAACTCACGCGGGATCACGGTGTCTTCCTTCGGTGCCTTGCGCGACGGGTCGAGGGCGCCGCCGGGGGCGTAGTCGGTGGCCGGTTCGT
>ERZ869929.443-NODE-443-length-25654-cov-7.477245_pt1 | contig 25654 bp, 44 predicted proteins | sample MGYA00579312_ERZ869929 | MGnify/ENA primary metagenome ERZ869929 (study PRJEB32216, sample SAMN09231818) | wastewater metagenome | place: USA: Maryland | collected 2016-08-09 | study: EMG produced TPA metagenomics assembly of the PRJNA472060 data set (Reclaimed... | reverse complement strand
GGAGCGGGAGCGGGAGCGGGAGCGGGAGCGGGAGCGGGAGCGGGAGCGGGAGCGGGAGGTCCGTCAACCTCCGTCAACCTCCGTAAACCTGCGTCAACCTGCGTCAACTTTTTGCCGGCCTTGTATGACAGCGTTCGGCATGACGCCGAGCAGTACTTAGAGTGCCGTTCCGTCGAGTGGTAGACGCAAGCGCAATGTTCGCAAGTCTTTGGGATGTTCCGCTCGTTCTCGCGGTTCTTCCGTGTCGTGACGTATTCCGGGGCGTTGCTGTACAAATCATGTATCGAATACATGACATCTGCTCCGTCAACCGCTCCGTCAACCGACGCATCAAGGAACCCGCACTCGGTCGCCGCCTTCACAAACGCGCCCGGTTCGCCTGGCCATTCCGCGGCGAGTTCCACATCCTCCGCGGTGCCGATTTCAGCGCGTCCGGATTCGTACCCGACCCGCCAGAGGAATTCGAGTAGCCCGCAGACGTAGGGGGCCGGTATCCCAAGTCGCTTCGTTAGCCGTTTGAACTTGGGGTGCGTGAATAGGGTTGGACGTGCCATTATTGGGCGGCCTCCGTGCCGGCCGGCGTATCGCTTTGCCTGCCGAGTTCAACTAGCCGATCCATTACGCCATCGCTGAACAGCCCGGAGAAAAATGCGTCGGCGTCAAACTCCGGAAGCCCTCCGGTGTCCGGCAGATTTTCAATCATGTTCCGGATATCGCAGACGATCTTCCATGACAGATGCTTGCGACGAATCGCCTGAAGCAGGCTGTCCTCGGCCGGCTTGCGATATCGCGTTTCCAGAGCGTGACAATCTTCGCAGAGCGTTGCTAAGTCTGCGTTGTCATACTCCCACGGCTTGTTGCCCCAAACGTATCGCCAGTGGTGAACGTGCAACGTCACTTCGTTCGTGCCACACAGCACGCAGGTGAAATCGTCACGCTCAAGTATCTCCAACCGCTTGCGTTGCCAGTTGGGATGCTTCAGCATTTCGCGGTAGGCGGTCTTTGTTGCCACGATGTCAAATCCATGATGGTTGGCAGGAACCTAGCCCCAGAGAATCCAGGTCCTGGGTGCCCGGTTGTTTGTTGTTACTTCGCGGCCCGGTTCAGTTGAAACAATCGCTCTTGCTCCTCGGTGTCCGCTTGTACGCGGGCCGATTTCCGCAGAACGTTCGCCACCATCGCCCGTTCGATTTCGGTGACGGGGATATGGACGTTGAGAGGCCGGGTTGACCCGACCCGATTTGACCGTTTGACCGCCTGATAATACTGCTCGTAACTGTCCACCAGCGACGAGAACACCATGCGGGTTGCGACTTGCAGATTCAGGCCGAACCCCAGCACTTTCGGCTTGCTGATGAGCGTCCGAATCTCGCCGGCCTTGAATGCGTCGATGATGCGGTAGCGTTCCTCGACCGGAGTATCACCGCTGATGCTCGCCGAGCCGGGCAGCCATTCGGCCAAGGCGTCCTGCTCCCGGTTGTAATTGCACCAGACGATTGTGGATTCATCCGGCCACGACGCTATCAGGTCGGCGATGTACTTCGGCTTGTGCGTTTCAATGTCTGCGTTGCCGGTCTCACTGATGCCCTTCGCAAGCCGGGCCAGTTTGCCACGCTGGACGAATCCGCCCGCTTCCGAGAACAGCCCGCCCGTCAGCTTCTGGCTCGCGTGCGTTTGTTCGTCGGTCATCGGCACGTCATGAATGTGGACGTGGATCGGCGGGATGTTTGTCGAGTTGTCTTTCCACCCGTACACCGCCGGTTGGCTCAGGAAGATGGCCCAATCGGAGAGCGAACGGTAGAAGTCTTGCAGCCCGTGCGCCTTGAGTTCCCAGCGTTCGTTCGTCTCGCCACGGTTGATGAAGTATTTCGCAAAGAACGCATTCACGGTCGGGAACCGGCCCATAAATACCGCATGGTTGGCGTACTCGATTCGGTCGTTAGGGGCCGGTGTGCCTGTCAGACACAACTTCCATTCCAGCCCGCGGCCGAGTTCGATTAGCCGCGTGCCCCATCGTCCGCATTGCGACTTCAGCATGGATGATTCATCCAGCACAAGCCCGCCCAACTTGCCCGGCGTCAGCCCGTCCGTGATTGCTTCGTAGTTCGTGATGCCGATAGTCGGCCCTGACGACTCCAGCCACGATTGCAGGTCAGCCGCCCGCACCTGTTCAACAGCTAGTTTCCCGCCGTAGAACTTTGCCGCCTCTTCGCACGTCTGCCGCACCACCATGAGCGGGGCCACGATCAGCATGCGCCGTTTGCGGCCCATGACGTAGTTGGCGTGTCGTGCAAATTCGAGAGCGATCAGCGTTTTGCCGAGTCCGCAGTCTGCGAACACGGAAAACATCCGCTTCCGAATCGCCATTGCGGAAATGTCCCGCTGGTAATCGAACAGTCCGGCCCAATGCTTGTAAGCCGAGCCGTCCGAGAACACCTGAACCGCCTTGCCGACGAGGTGCGCGTACTCGGTCGGGAATTCCGCCATGCCGCCGCGAATGCGATAGCGGGGCAGTTTCTTGACGGCGAGAAACGTCTGATAGTCCGCCGGGTTGTTCGGCGACAGGAATAGCCGCGTCGTTGTCATGCTGCCCCCACAGTGGCGAATAGATCCCGCTTTTCTTCCTCAGTCGCCCGGAGCGATGCCCCGCCGATGTTCCGGCGTGCCGCGTCCAGGTATTCGGATTTGATTTCGCAACCGTAGAACCTCCGACCGTTCTCGATTGCCTTGACGCCCTCCGACCCGATCCCGGTGAACGGGCTGAACACGATTTCGCCGGGGTTGCTGTAGAGCCGGATCAGCCGGTCAATCAGCGGCAATTGCAGCGGGCAGATGTGCCGCGTGTCGTCGTCGCCCTTCGTGCCGCGGATGTTCAGCGTGTCCGTTTCGTGGATGTCGGTCCATACGCATTCGGCGTAGTCAATCCACTGGTTACGGGTGACTTGGCCTTTCGAGTTGATGGGCGTTTCATTGTCGCCCGGCGCCGTGAACTTGATGACGTAATCCGCCAGTGCCCCGCGTGACCGCGACCGATCCGACTCAAGCCCAGAGAATTGCAACTCCCGCGACTTCGTGCGAATGGCTTGCGATTGCGGATTCTTGCGAACCGCCCAATCGTACTCGTACACAAGCCCCGACCGCTCCCCGAGCCGGATATTCAGCCCGCGGAAGTCGCGCAGACCGCGGCCCATCCCGGCCCGGCGCATCCGCGGGATTTGCATGACGTGAACCGCCACCACTCGCCCCGGCTTCATCACGCGGGCCAGTTGACGATAGAACCATCCGAGATGCAGCTTCATCTCGGCATCGCTCTCGCTGTTCCCGATGTCGCACAGTTCGCCGGTGTAGGCGTACAGTGCCGGGAACGGTGGCGAGAATACCGCCATATCGAACACGGCATCCGGCAACGCCCGCATGTGTTCAATGCAATCGGCGTGTTCGATGTGGAATTGCTTACCGTTCAGAATGTCCATTTCGGTTGTGCCCGTGATTGTGGGATAAAGCCCCGCCGCGTCGCCCGTGACCGCACGGGCTGCCGGCTCGCGTTCCGGCCGCGGCGGGGTGAGCGTTCGGTCAGGATGCCGTAGCCGGCTCCTGTTCGGTCGCGGCTTTCTTCGATGCGAGCGTTTCGGCTAGACCGGCCGTGCCCTTACTCTTGGCCTTGCCGTTGGTCGGCGGCGGGAAACATTCCTCAAGCGTCGTGTCGCCATCCTTGATGGCCGTGTACCAGCCGCGGAGCGTCAGCAGGTCGTCGAGGGTCAGGTCTTCAACGCCCGCGATCATCAACGCGGCACAGAGCCGTTCGTCGGTGATGCCCTGCCCGCGCCAGTGCTTGAGCGCGGCCTCGCGTTGCTCCGCGAATGATTTACCTTTGCCGAGCGAAACGGTCTTAGCCTGGTCGATGATCGGCTTAACATGCGCGAACGGCACCACGCGAAAGATGGCGTTACGGATGGCGATGGACGTTGCCGCGTTCGCCGTCACTGCAATCATGTCCTCAGAGAACCGACGGCCCGACTTGTCGGTGATCCGGCGGTGAACTTCCAGCGTGACCGCGTTGTTCGTTTCGAGGTCATGCGTCGTGGCTTGAGCAACCAGCCGCTCCTTGTCGATGCTGACGATGCGGGCGACGGTCCGCAGGTTGCCCCACGCGGACGCCACGATTTCCGCCATGCGGATGGACGGGCCTTCCAGCGTCTTGCCGCCGCGGGGCAGGCGGTAGAAACAGTCGCCCGCGACCCGATCATCCAGCGTGGCGAGGGCGAGGGCCGTTTGCCGGAATGCGTGGATGTTCCGCGGGTAGGCTTTCGCGGTGGCGATCTGTACGTCGATCTCGGCCTTAATCGCCGCTTGAAGCGACTCGGCCCCCATGCTGATTGGTTGGTTCTGCGTGTTGGCGAGGACTTGATCGAGCAGCGGCGTGCCGCTCTCCGTCGTCGTGGCCCTCGCGTCGCTCATCTCTTCGTAGCTCATTTGTCCTTCCTCGTGGCGGTAATGCGCACGTCCACAAACGTGGACGGTGCGACGGTGTAGCCGGCCCGCGTTTGGGTCCGGCGTGTAATCTTGAATCCCCCGGCCGTAGCCGTTTCCGCGCTGCCCATCGCGTCAATCAATCGGCACTTGATGGCCTCGGCGTTTTCCGTGTGATCCTTTGCCGTCTGCTTCTCCCGCTTGTAAGCGGCGGCCAGCGTCTCGCCATACTCGCCGAGGTCCACAACTTGCCCGGCCTGCGGTGGCCGCAGCGCGTTGAGACTGCGGGCCGTGACTGTGCCCGACCAGTCGATTTCCGGCGGTTCGCGGCGTTCGATCCTGCCCCAGAAGTCGCACATGGCGTCGATGATGAGTTCACACAGCGACTTGCCGCGTTGGATCGGGTAAATCCGCAGGTCGTCGTCGCCGATCAGGGCGACCACATCGCACGAATCGACGCCGTAGCACTCCATTTGCTCTTGAACTTGAGCCAAGTAGCCGTCGGGTATTTGATCGGTCCCCGGTTCGCCCCAATCGTCGGCGTTGCGCCAGTGAACTTTTTTCAGTTCGACCAACTTGCGGCCGTCGGCCGTCATGCGGTCGGCACTTGCCGCGATGAAGTCGTGCGACGGGTGAACCTGCGCCGGCGGTGCGATAAGCGTCTGCCCCGTCGTCAGTTCATACGCCCGAGCGATCACCGGCTCGTAGAGGTGCCCGCGTTGAAGCGGGTTGGCCATATCGAACGGCTCGGCCTGCCGCGGTTCGCGTCGCCCTTCGAGGGCCGCGACCTTTTCGACATAGACATCGGCCGCGGTGCGATAGGGCGACACGCCGAGGATTGCCGGGCAGTCGGAGGAGCCGAGTTTCGTTCCGCGGTTGGCGAGCCAGGCGGCGTGGTCGGTTTTTGTGGCGTAGAGCGGGTTCATTACTTGGATGCTCCATCGTCAAGGCCGGCTTCGTACCCTTCGCTGTACCCCTCGGTATGCCCGTCGCTGTACGCATCCTTGTACGTCTGCGTGCTGCACTTATCACAGAGGTCGGCGTATACGTTGCCGTTGCGAATCGTCGCGGAAACGGACGCATGGCACGCCCCGCACCTGACCTCTAAATCAATTGAGAGCGTCGGCATTACTGGCACTCCTGCAGCGTCGGCGGCGTGTAGTTCGGCACCCGATCCGTCGGCATCGCGGGCATACGACGCCAGTGCGTAACCGGCGACGCAATCCCCACCCGCGCCGGAATCCGCCAGCCGGTTCCCGACCAGTACCCGGTCTGCCAATGACGCAGGCCGGCGACGGCGACGAGGTAGGGGCCGAACGCGGGCGGCGTGTCCGTCTCGATTTCATCGGCGGCGATCCGGCCCCGGAGAAACGCCACCGTTTCCGTCTGGTAGTTGCATTCCCGGCGAAGTCGCCAGACCTCTTGTAGATTGTCGTCCCGTTGCTTTTGCAGCGAGTCGCAACGGCTACGGAGTTGTGCCAGCCGGCCGACCTTTTCGCGGCGGGTCAGCGTCCACAGGAATCGGGAGAGAAGTCGCATCGTGCTACCCTCGTGTTAGAGTGTTGCTTGTTCCACTTTCTTCATGCCGAGCATGGCCCGCACTTCGTCGCGGGCGTAGCCCGTCACCGCGTACCCGAGGTCTTCGGGATTCAGAAACCGTCGGAGGAAGTTCTTTGACGAGTCGAGCAGGTCTGCCGCGTCGTTCATCAGCCCGCGCACGTCCCACTGATCGGGCGACGTGGCGGCATCACGCAGAGACTTGGCCAAGCCGACGCTTGCCGGGGCGGCATCCGGCTTGACAATCGTGAAGACCTCGCGAATCAGCACGTTGCCGACCAAATCGTTTTTGCTGTCTTCCAATGCCAGTGTCCCGCACCCTTCCGGGCCGTCGGTCGCTGACAGCGGGGAGACGTGCAGCATCTCGCCTCGGTGCAGCTCCACGAGTCGCCGAGCCTCGTCGAGGTTGTTCGCCACGCCGCACACCGCAGTCTCGTGGTCGCGGTTGTATGACAAGCCGATAAAGACCCGCATCGCTTGACCCTCACAAGTTTTCCCCCGGCGGCGAAGTTACCGACCGGGGCGGGTGGTTCAGAGTCACCCGGAATGCTCTCGCCGGGAGTCGAACCCGGTGTCTTGCTTGAGGCAGGGACCACTCTCTTACGAGGCCGTATACTCGTAACGGTCGCCCGTTCGCCAATCATCTGGTTGCCCAGACCGCCTCGTCTCCCGCAAGCATTAGCCATATCAGCGGGTCTCCGTGCCCGCCCCGAGAGCCAGACCTATTAGACGCCCGATTCCGAAACGGCTGCGGGAATCGGGGCGGGAACCTCTCTATTGGTGCCGGGGAACAGCCACGGCTTAAGCGTGATTGGCGTCCCCGAGTCGGCGGCAATCAGCGGCATTTCTTCGCAGGTCACGACAAACCCGGTCCAGCCGCCGTTCGTTGTTGCATCGAGGGCCGTGCGGAAATTGCAAAGCCCCGGCCCGAGTTTGTCCCGCAGGTGGTTTTCAACCAGCTTGGCGACTTCGTTGCATGTCATGTGGATCGTGAGATTTGCCATCGGTCTTACCTCAGTGATGGGTTCCGTTCCCGCGCCGACAGGCTCGGGTGCATGATTCGGGCAACAACCCGCAGCCGTTCGCCCTCGGCATCTTCGATGGCGTCGTTGATCTGCCGGCTTGTCCGCCGGGCAATCAGTTCGATTTCGTCGCACACGTCGGCCGCGTGGTCGAGGTCGTAGCCGTCGATCTCGGGGAAGATTTGCTTCCAGAGGCGATGGGCGTCGTGTTCGGCTTCGCTGAACTTGGCGGGGTTCGGCATTACTGTCCCTCGGTGGCTTTGCGGATCGCTGCCCGCAGACGTGCGTGCAGGTTGCCCAACGAATGCCGGGCGGGTCGGTTTTCCAAGTCGTCATCAACTACGTCAGCGGCGATCCGGGCGAGTTCGAGGAGTTCAGGGGCAACGGCGATTAGCCGCATGTTCGCCAGATGGACGGCCTCCCATTCGCCCGGCTTGCCGACGTGGACGTGATCCGTTTCGGCGATGATCCAGCCGGCCGGCGACATCACCTTGGCGAAGATGTCCTCGCCTTCGACTACCCAAGGTCCGGGCGTATGCCCTACATCACTCATTGCCGACCTCCGTAGATGCGCGCACCGTGGGCACGCGGGTTGTGGCCCGATTACAAAAATGGAAATCGGGATCTTGCTAAACGGTCGGGATGGGTGCTACAATCGAAGTTGCCACACTGTCGAGGTATAGCACCCACCCGACAAGGAAGATTGTTGCAAATTCGGAATCCGGTGTCAACCGGAAAAATGCCGAAAATGCAACTTTTCCTAAAATGGGGTGCGACATGCAGACGCTGAACGCGCCGATTCCGTCGGTCAGATACATGCCATCCGACGCAGGGTTGCCGGTTTGGTCCGGCCCGCGCGCCCGTGAGATACGGGAAGAGTGCGACTACATCCCCGCGGCCGTGGCTCGCGTTCTCGATACGTCCCCATCGAACATTCTTCGGTGGGAATTGACGGAAGAGGAAGGCGGGTCCGAACCGCGGGCGTCGATGATCCTTGCGCTTGCGTCGATCTACGGCGTGCCCGCGGAGGAGTTCGGCAAGCCGGTCGGCAGCCCCATCCGCAAGCTGCGCCGAAAGAAGTCTGATTGATTCCATGCCCGGCATTCTTCGCCGGGCACCCATTCATTCTCAACGCCGGACCACGACCGGCCCCATTCCTTTTATCGCTTTCACCGAATGCTCGGGTTGGGCATTCACAAGGCATCACATCCCGGCATACCGTATCCACGTCGCTGGACGTTCGTAATGATCCCGGCCTTGACCAAGCGGGCCAGCGACTTCGTCAGGGTCGAATCGGCGTGGTCGTTGCCGAGTGCCCGGAGGATCGCACCTTGAAGCATTCGGCCGGGCGTCCGCTTGAGCAGGTCCACAATGGCCCGTTCCGATGGGGTTGGAATTTGCTCGGGTTTCAGGATCGGGATAGACGCCGGGTCCGGCTCAATAACGATGGTGCATTTCCACCCGCGGAACGTGTGGGACATGACCGCGGGTTCAAGGGCACCGGTGAAGTCGATCAGGATTTGCGCAGCAGCGCACTCAAGCAGCAGGCGATTCATGGGGTGGGCTCGGGGTGAAATGTCTCGGTGATTGGGGTCCGATAACGTCGCACGTCGGGAGAGCAATAGCAATGCTAGCCGAACAAAAAAGTCAGAATTCCCCGGCAGAAAATAGCGGCGCGCGATCCATCGAGGAGATTCATCTGCTCACCGAACGGGAGGTATCGAAGCGTCTCCGGCTCAGCCGTTCCGCGCTCTTCACCTTGCGTCAGACAGGCAGAATAGGGTATGTCCGGTTTGGTGCGTCTATTAGGTATCGGGTGCAGGACGTGGTAGCGTTCGTGGAAGGGAGTCGCCAGCATGGCATCGGTAAGTAAGGATCACGGGCAGGGCTACCGCGTCCTCGTCTCGCACGGCGGCAAGCGTCACGCGATCCGGTTGGGGAAGGTGTCGAAAGCGACCGCGAACACCATAGCCGACCGGCTTGAATCTCTCAGGACAGCCCGACGCTACGGCATGCCGGTTGACGGTGCGGTTGCCGCGTGGCTCCAATCGGCGGGCGACGACCTGCACGAGAAGATAGCCGCGGCCGGCTTGATCCCCTCGCGGAAGTCCGTCAATTGTCGGCAGTTTCTTGAACGGTTCTCGACCGGGGAGAAGTCGCCGCTAACCCTGCGCAACGACCGGCAGGCGATCACCGCGGCGTTGCAGTTCCTGCCGCATGACAAGCCCATCTCAGAGATCACGCCGGCCGACGCGGAAGCGTTGCGGGCGTACCTGTCCGACCATCTCGGCTTCGCGCGGGCAACGTGGTCGCGGCACATGAAGCGGATACGGTCATGGTTCGGCATCGCCAAGCGGGAACACTTGATAACCGAGAACCCCTTTTCGTCGATCCGGTTGCCGGCGGTGGACAACCCCGACCGGAAGCGGTTCATCGACCGCGAGACGTTCGCGGCCGTGCTGGCACAGACCGAGAATCCACAGTGGCGTTTGGTCTTATCTCTGGCACGCTATGGCGGTTTGCGAATCCCGAGTGAAGCGTTAGATTTGCGATGGAGCGATATTGACTGGAAGGCGAAGACCATCCGCATCCGGGCGCACAAGACGAAAGAGCGGACGATACCGCTGTTCTCAGAGTTGCGGCCGTTCCTTGAGGCCATGCCCCGCGACGGGTCCGACTTCGTGATTACGCAGGCCCGGCGGGCGTTTCCTCAGTGGCGGCGGGTGGTGATTGATTTGGTGGCTAAGGCGGGCGTGAAACTTTGGCCGCGATGCTTCCACAACCTGCGGGCCAGTCGGGAAACGGAGTTGGCGCAGACATTCAACTTAGCGACAACATGTTCCTGGATCGGAAATTCGCAGGCCGTTGCGTTGAATCACTATCTGACCGTGCATCCCGAGGACTTCGCTAAGGCCGTGGGGTAGGGGCAGGTCAGTTATTCACGACCGGCAGCCGATAGAACGAAAGCGGCCGGTCATCGTCTACGTCGTCAGAAATCGTGACGGACTCTTCGTATTTGTCGCAGGTATCACCGCACGTTGTCAGTGGCCAGATAGCATGTTCCGCCTTCTTATCGGTAGCGATTTGCTTTGTTGGCAAGGCCAAGCAAATGCCCAGCCCTGAATGTAGCCGGTGCCAATGCCGGCAGAAGTCGCACGTTCCATCGCCCATCGCTCACCCCTCCACCACCGGCAGTTCCAGCCGCTCCTCGTGTTCGCCGCACCACTCCAACGCATGAGTCCCCGGCCACTTGCCGCGGCCTAGATCACCCATCACCGGCGGGTTTATCCGGCAGTCGCCGAAGTCGTTCCGCTCCCACGGTTGCCAATGGCGGCATGTCTCGCAGCGTAGGGTCATACCGGCTCGCCTCCCATTTCCGTCAGCCCTTGCACGTCGGGGCTAGTTGGCGAAGCAGCGTCTGCCGATGTGCTGTCACGCCATTCATCGACGGCCTTAGTAAAGGCCAGTGCTGCGGAGATGAGTCTGGCGGATTGTTTCTGAACAGACGGCTCGCCCTTCCACCCGTTGTACCCTTGCATAATCATGTAAGTAACGACCCGCGCAGCTACCTCGAAACGCAAAGCGTCCGACGGGACCACTCCGTCTATCGCATCCCTGATCGACTCTGCGATTGATGCCGTGTCATCGTCGGGCGTGCGGACTTTGGACAGCCGATCAATGCCGCTGCCCCGGTCTCGCATCATCACCGTAAACGCCATCGGTCTGACCCTCAGAGTGTAAGAAAGCGCGCCCGGTAAATCTTACACAATCGGCGGCGCACAATCCGGCGCGCCACCCGCGCCGCCGGGGTGTTTTGCCGACCGGCGGCGCGTCCATTCTACACTAGAATTACCGACGTATTAGCGAATTCCGGCCAATTTGAACTACCCCCAAGGGGGGTAGAACGTCGGCGTGGAATGCTTAGGATTGTTTACATTTCACGGGGCCGGCGCAGAATCCGGCGCAGTCGGGGCGGGCTTGTAACCCATCCTCTGGGCCACCATGCCGGCGACTACAGCCCCGTCCATTGCGGCAACGAGGTCATCGGTGGGCCACATGCCGGGGTGCATTTTCGACGACTGCCGTACCGCCTCGCAGAAAGCGTCAGCGGCTTGCCATAGATGCTGGCCAGCCCATCGCAATTCTGATTCTGTCGCGCTCATTTCTTCCCCTTCCTCGGCCCCCGCTTCCGCCCCGCCGGCCACCCCTGCGGCATCGGCTTGTAGGCGATCACGTCGGCCCGTGATAGTAAGTAGATCGGCCCGACCCGCCGGGCCTTGAGTCGGCCCGACGCGATCAGGTGTTGGGTTCGGCGTAGTGACAGGCCGAGCAGGGTTGCGGCGTCGGCGGTGGTGAGGAGGTCGGGGGTCATTTGCTTGCCGCCTTTCGCCATTCCATCGCCCGCACGCTCCAATACCATTTGCGGCAGTGGCACAGATTCGCCGGGCTGTCTTTGGGCCTCATCCACGGCTGTTGAATCAGTGACGTACAAAACCCGCTTGGCACGGGGCACCCGCACGGCGGCGGAGCGGCATCGCCCATGCCGAGCGTGTGCAGATCGATGACCGTTTCCATGATCCCCTCCGGTATGCCCGCCCCATTTCTGGGGCGGGTGGTGGTGTTAGTTGGTCCATCGTTCGCCAGCGTTCCACCGGTCGATCATTGCGACCGCCTCGTCGCGGGTCGTCCGGTAGTATCGCAGGGTAGTTTCCATTTGGTCATCGTTGCGGATAACCGCCACGCCGTCGATCACTTTGCCGAACACCCCGGCGAATTGGCGATACAGGCTTTTCATTCCAATCGGGGCGACTTCCCAAGTGTAAGGGGCGATCTCCTGCTTCCCCGATCCGCGGCTAGAGCCTTCCCGCTTGCGGTTTTCGGCGACGGTGTTGATGAACTTTCCGCCCTCATACCATTCGCCGTTCGCACCGAACTCGCCGCCTTTAGTCGCTCGCTTCGTCATCGTTCGTCCCTCACTCTTGTACTAATACTATACGCCAGCCCGCCGCGTATTGCAAGGGGTATTCTGGAAAAAATCTCGGAATTCACAAAACGGCCGGGAATCGTAGGGCGGAATGGGGGTCGGATTCGGTGAAACTACGTCAGTAAACCGGCTTGCCGTCGTCGAACATCGTGTACAACAACGCCGCCAGACACGCCAGCAACGCCACCCAGCAGACGGCACACCACACCCAATCGCCGATTTGCCACGGGCCGTCGCGGTCGGGGTCGATCACGGCACGTCCTCGAGCGCAACCGCCACGGTCGGCATCGGCTCGCCGCTCACGCTCATCGGCTGATCGTATTGGCACCCGTGAAACTCCGGTTCGGTGCGGCCCTCGGCGGCGAGACGTGCCCATGCCGCTGCGTGACGCAACGCCGAATAGACTTCCCACGCTAGTTGGCACGTCGCCGGCACCTTCTTATTGTGCATGGCCCAGTATCCGCCCCGGTACAGTTCGGGCATCAGGAGCAGCTTGGCCATCTCCTCGAAGCCATCGACCCGCGTATGGCGGCTGGCCGTGCCCTCGAGCGCGTCGATGCCGGTTTGGTTCGCCGTCTGCCACGGGATAAGCGAATCGGCCAGCATCTTGAATTGACCCATGCCGCACCGGGCGAGAACTTCGCAGGCGTGCATGAGGGCATAGGCGTGTTTGTCGGAGAGGTCGATGGTCAGTCTCATTCCGGTATCCCCTTCTCGATAGCGTGCCGACGGCACCTCGCCCGCACGCTGATCCCCAATCGTACCCGCGGTCGGCCGCGTCGGTCGGTATCGTGCCAACGTCGGAGCCAATCGGACCACAGCAGCGACCGATACGCCCGCCGATTCGTGGCCGGGTCCATCACGATCACGCGGCGAGCCGTGACGCCGACGACCGTGACCCAGTGGCCGGAACGGTATGCGGCTATCGCCGCGATCACCGGGCCGTCGTCCAACCGCTCGACAAGTTCTTCCTTGCTCATGTGTTCGTCAATCACCGGGGCCAACTTCGCCGCCTCAAGGATCGCCGCCAGGTCTTCCGGGTCGGTCCCGTGCTTCACCGTCGCCCGCGTTGCTTTGAGCAGTGCCGCCGTGTCCGTTGTGTAGCCCGCCCAACTCAGCAGCGATTCGACGCAGGCCGGGCCGCAGTCGTGGTCGGCGGATTGGAGGACGATGGGGGCGGGGTGGCGGATCACGCGATTGACCCGTCGCGTAACACTTTGCGATTGGTAACGAGGTAATGCCGGTTCCCAGACACTTCAACCGACGCCCAGCCGTGCGTCCATTTGTTGTTCGGATCGTACTGCGGGTAAAGGAAGCACGCGCACCCGACGGACCACACGCTATGAATCTTCCGGTCCAGCGTTTGCTCGTCGTGGCCCGATGACCGATGGAAGTGTCCGCAGAGGGCCGACGTACCCGCCCGGAGCCACAACCAGCGAGCCGGGTTGACGCCGCCGCCCCCGCGGAATTCGTGACCGTGAACTACCGACAGTTTGCCGAGTTGAATCACCCGCTTGTCGGCAACCCATTCCACGCCCATCGAATCGAGTTCGAGCAGGTTGGGTAGCCGGAGTTGCTTCAGGCCGAACAACTCCGGGGCGTAGTTGGCGATGAACCGCGGCAACCGCCATTCGTGGTTGCCCTCTTTGTAAACGATTCGGGCCGTCGGGAACTGCGAACGTATCCACTTGAGAAACGCTACGGTCTTGTCGATTTCATCTTCCAACCGCGTCACGTTCGGATCACGGTAATGATCCGACACGCCGGCGCAGTCCATGATATCGCCGTTCAATAGCACGCCGACCGTCGCCCGTTTCCGCGCGTCAGCTACGGCGAGTTCGATAGTCCGCTTGTCGTGGTAGGGAATGTGAACGTCGTTCAGAATCAGCCAATTGCCGGGCGTGTCGATGTCGAACGTGTCGTAATGCAACTCTACCGGCTCGGGCATCGTCGCCCCGCCCGCTTCCGGTGCCGGCTCGGGAAAGCCCACGGGGAACGCCACGTCCCGCGGGTCGTACTGAATCCGTGGCGTCATGTTGTCGCGGGCGACAGGTCGGGCCGACGTGTCGCAATCTTTCGACAATTGCGACACATACTTCTTTACCGTATTCCAATAGACGCCAACCCGTCGGGCCGTTTCCGACACGCTTTGAGTCTCGGCGTAGATCGTCCTGATCTTGGCTATCGTCTCGGCGTCGGTACACTTGCCCGCCATTATCTCGCCTCCGTGACTCGCTTCGCCCCCAACGTCTCGCCCAGCAGACTCGCCACCCGTTCCGCCTCGATACACCGCAGCGTTTCGGCGAACCGATCACGCCGGATGAAGTCGGCCGCGGGGCCGGTATCGGTTTTGATTGCTTCAAGGCCGATGGCGACGGATTCCTCGTAGTGGTCGCGCCAGATGGGTGGGAGGTCGTTGGCGGTCACGCTCGGTCCTCGTACACGACGCCGCCAGCCGTTCGGATTAGCGTTCGGAATTCGGCCAGCGTTACGCCCGCATAGATCGGCTTCACTTTCTCATTGCTGTCGTAAGACGACGGGAACAGCCATGCGATTGCCCCGGCGTTAATTTGCTGTACCGACCATCGGGAATTGATTGCCCCGTCGCATGGCGTTTCATGTGGTGAGTCGAATGCTACGCGGATGATATCCCACGGCTCCTTTTTCTCGCCTACATACCACTCATACGGCCAGCCGGCGTTATGCTCATAAGGAGCATCGTTCCAATCGTCGCCCCATTGTTTTGCCACGTCTTGCGTCGTGAAAAACGCCCACGGCTTTTCGACGTAACACAACTTCGCGTCGTCTCGATTCATCATCCTTCCCCCTCCCCATCCCGCAGGTCATCGGCCGTAGTTCGCTCGGCCCGCTGCGTCAGTATTTCCGCTTGACCGGCGACCCGTTCGGAAAGCGAGTCAACGAGGGCACGCAACCGTGCAATCTCCGCATCCTTCCCTGCGTTCGCCACCCGCAACGCATCGCGTTCCAGGGTCACAGCCGCGCACGTCTGCCGCACTTCGCATATCACGGGTAGATAGCGTGTACCGGCCCAGCAGTCTTCGGAACGATAGCCGCTCACTTCGCCCGCTCCCATTGCCCGTGATACCGGGCCATCATGCGTTCGCAGTACGGGCAGACCAGTTCGCTATCGTTCCCCAACCGGCATTCATCCCGTCGCAGGATCATCAAACATTTCTGATTGCGGCATTGCATCAACGGCCCTTTCGGGTCTTCCGTGACCGGGGGCTGGGTTAGGGTGAAGTCAGGCATCCGGTTTGGCGTCCTGCTTGTTTGCTGATTCGAGGAATGCAATGCGGCACGACAACTCGCGCGACCTATCGTGCGCCCAAGTGCAATGCTCGCGGAAATGCGCGTCGCACATCTTTTGGTGTCTGTCCATTTCGAGGACTATCGACACGAGTTTGCCGACGCCCGCGACCGCAACGATGGCGGCGAAAACGATGGTCAACACTCCGATACCCTCAAGCGGATTCATCGCATCCCCTCAGTTAGCGAAATAACAGTTCTCGACCTTAGCCCCGCCGACCGTACCATTGATGCCAATGCCCGGCCGCAAGTTCCACTTGTCCGACTCGACGGGATTCAACCCGCCGTCATAGTAGAACGCCTGAGTATACGTCCGATTGCCACGCGTCGGTCGGCGGTCCAGCAACGCACACCGGCGCACCGTCACATTCTGGCAGTCGCCCAACACGATCCGCCCGCGTCGGAGTTCGCAATCTTCAATGATGCCGCCGCGTAGGGCATCCTTGATGGCGACGATGTTGCCGCGGTCAATCACAATGTCACGGATGCAAGCGTCTTCGGTCGGGCCGGCGAAATAGAAGTCGCCTTCGTTGCCGTAGCACCGCCATGAGGCAAGGATTGGCCGTATCAACTTCGCCCCGTCGGGCGCGTCGGCCCGCTTCTCGACGCAGAGGAGTTCATTACCGCCGTCAACGTGGGAGATGCCCCGCAACGTCAGCCCATAGAACAGCGGCTCGACAATGGGGCCGTCGGTCAGATTGATGACCGGCCCGCGATCCGTGCCGTCGAACGTGCAACCGACGAGGGCCAGCGGGCCTTTCGTGCCCCATGTGCTGAATGCGTGGGTGGTGCCGAGGCCGGGATACGCCAGCCCCCGCCATTCGCAATTGAGATACAGCCCGCCGGCCGTGAACGTCGATGTCCGATCCCAGACGCAATCCATGTAGAGCGTGTCATAGCCCGGCGGCAAGACGTTATTGATGCCTTTGGCGACCATCGGGGCCGACCGGGAATCCTTATCAACCAGCGTTATCGTCCCGCTCGGCACGCCCGCAATCACCAGCGTGTACGTCCCCAGATTCGCCGTCACCGGCACCCGGAAACAGCACATGAGCGACCGGTCCACCCACGTCGTCGGCCGCAGACGGAACGGCGTCAACGGCACCGCCTCGCCTTTCGGGCCGAGCAGGCGGAACCGGTCGTCGGGCATCAAGCCGTCGCGCGACCACGCCGCGAACCAGTTGCGTTGCGGGTCGGCCGGGACTAGGTTGCGTCGCCAGATTTGCATTAGACCGCCTCCCACATCTTGGATTGCACCGGCCGCGGTTCCGGCTCGGGAAACGGCAGCGAGTTGCGTTTGTCCGCTTCCGCGCGTTGGAGTCGCTTCGCGGCTATCGCGGCGTAGTGCGGGTCGATTTCGATGCCGATGAAACGGCGGTTGGTTTTGATGCAGGCGACGCCGGTACTGGCCGATCCGCAGAACGGGTCAAGGATCGTTTCGGCGTTGGGCAGGAATGATAGGCACCATTCCATGATCGCCATAGGCTTTTGCGTTGGGTGCAGTCGCGGCTTAGGTCTCGCCCAACATTCGTATTGATGGCGAACCGGCATAGACAAATTGGTCCAGCACAATTCCGCCGTCCCATATGTGGGCAGACCGTCCGGCTTGACCCATACAAGCCATCCACGCGACGGGGGCAGGTCGAAATGGTTGCCGCCCCATATCATCGTCGGCACGCCCAACCCTAACACCGGGGCTATGTCAGGGACGGCGTTGTCCCATTCTTCTCGCTCGCGGCTTTCGTTTACCCTGCTCCATTTCGTCGGCTGCGCAGCGAACCCAATCCCATACGGCGGATCAGTCACCACCGCATCAATCCCCGTCAGCCCCGGCAGCACCGCCAGACAATCCCCAACGTACAACTCCCACCCATCCCCGCTGTACCGTGGCGTCATACCATCACCTCCACGCCAACCGGCACCGGCTCACATTCCACCGGCGCGGCTTGCCAGTCATGCCAGAGATTGTTCGCGGACCATGCGAGATAGGCGGCGATTGCGCAGGCGGTTAGGGTGTTACGCCATGTCATTGCACATGCATCCTGTCGAGGCATTCGTCAAGCGTTCGGCAGTGGAACGAGTGTTCCCAATGCCCGTAGGTGTCGAGGTGATGCGTGCCGAAGTTCCATCGGCCGTACCAATAACTCACATAGCCGAACGTCTTGGTGCGATTACTGCCACGACCCGTCACCCGATAGCATCGCGGGTGCGTTCCGTCCTTTTCCCAATCCTTGACGACGGCCGTAAATTCGACTTGATACAGTGCCTCGCATCGTGCAATGTCGGCGACCGGTGCGTTATGCGGCGAGATGTGAATGAAGTAGACGCACACTAACGCCACGACACACACACCGATGACCAGCAGTATGCCCTTGACATCTTCTTTTGCCATGATTGCCCCGTATAAGACGCCCCCGAGGCCCGCCACAGACCTCGGGGGCCGCATGAATCGCGACATTACTGCCGCTGCCCTGTCACGGAAAACAGGTAGAACGCGGAGCGGGATTTGAACCCGCATTGCCCCGGCGTATGCCGGGCGGCTTGCCACCTTAGCCGATCCGCGTGTATTGCCCGGTTGCCGGACTCCTTATTCGGCTGCGTCATGCGCCGGGCAAAGTTCTAATCGCCGTCGCGTTGTTACGCTCCGACCTCTGGCGTTCCGGGCGAGTTACTTGACGCATGCGCCAGAGTTGCCGCCCATCCCACCGGCCACCGCTCTAGAACGGAGTGCCCTTTGATAGCACCCCTCAAGCCAGTGACGCCACCGGTACGACTCACTAGGAAGCCGTGCGAGTTTCATCGCCCCCGACCTATCCGCAGTTCAACTCGCGGAGAAGCACTCCATACGGAGCCTGTTCGGTCGGGGGCGCGAGCGGCCAGCGTCCTAAGACGCCAGAGCCCGTAGCAGGATTCGTTACCGACACACCCCACCACAGCACCCGCCGGCGCAGTTGCCGAGGATGCGAACCGGGGCAGCGATCACGTTCGCCGTCGCCGCGACCGCGTTCGCCACAGGCTGACAGGGTTGGCAGGAGTTTGCCGCGGGCTTGCAGCCCCCACGACGACGGAACGACTTGACCTTAACCTTGTCTTTCGGCTTGGCCTTGTCTTTGCCTGCTTCGAGGAGCGTATCCGCTTCGATGGCGTTGTACTTCCCGTCGGCCGCAACCTGCACCCACGGAGAGCCGTTGACATCGAGACAAAGGGCGATGGGGTCGGCCCCCTTCTCATTGCCGATGGCAACGTTCGGCCCCTGAGTCTTGCCGCTGTAGAGGTAAGCGTAGGTTTTCTTTTCTTCGTTCCGCACCCACAGACCGACGCCGGTGTCGTGCGATTGCAGCGTCATGGAATGCTTACCGTCGTCGCTCTTGAGCGTGATGGACTTGGCTTCGATGTGGCCGCAGTTGTTGGCGTGATTGGCCGGCGCGAGCAGAGCCACGCCGAGCAGGATCGTGAGACAGTAGCAGATGGTACGCATGTGTCGAATCCTTCAAGAAAGTTGAAGAGTTGTGCCGGGGTGTTAGCCCGACGTAGATGGGACCACGCTCCCTTCTACAGCGGCGGCATCATCACCGCACGCCAGAGTATACGCACGATTTCAGAACGCCGACGCTATTGCTTCGGCGAGGTCGTGACGCTCAACCCACCGGCCGCGATCACGGTCGATCCGTCGGCCTTGGCTTCGACGCTCACCGGGGCCGCGTTGCCGCCGTTGACCGGCGGACGGTTGGCGATTTCTTCCCGGACGATGGTTTGCACCTGCGGAATCATGCGCTCCAACACGGCCCGAATGATGGCCTCGATCAGTGATTTCATGTCGGTGGGAATCGGGGCAGGGGGCGGCGTCGGCTTCGTCGGATCGACAGGGGCGACCGGCGACCACGGCAGCTTGATCCCCAATTTCGGGAGGAAGATCGCAGCGGCACCGGCGGCGACGGCGAGGCCGAGCGGGCTGTTAAAAAATGCGAGGAGTTCAGACATTCGGCACCTGCTTTTTCTGTGAGATGTAAACCAACCCGCCCAACCCGAGAATGACCCAAAGAATCGGCGGAAGATTCTTGACGCTCGCCAGCGGGCTATTGGCGTCAGGGTCGTTCGCCGGCTTGTAGGACGGGTCGGCCTTGCGGATCGCTTCGGCCAACGCATCCGGCCCGCGGTATTCGTCCTGGCGGTGCAGAACCTTGCCACTACCGCCGGGGGCTTGCATGTAGATCGTGGGCTTGCCGCTGACGACGAACCCGGCCTTAGCTACCATCGGGTCGTTGGGCTGATAGCAATGCAGGTGGACACGATCCCGCACGCCCTTCAACGCCGGGGCCTCGTCGATGTCCCGCTGCACCGCGGCGCAATCTTCCTTCGATCCGATGATGGTCAAAAACATCTTGCCGCTATCGTCGGTCAGTTTCCCCGACACCGCATCAAGGGCGTCTTCCCGGCTTGATAGCCGGCCGTTGACGCTGTAGGACTTGTCGCGGTTGATCTTGTCGAGGTCGAGGCCGTAGTTCGGATAGGCGGCCTTCGTGTCGCCTACCAACTCGGGAGAGGCAGGCGGCGGCACCGGCGGGCCTTGCTCGCGCGTGGACCAGACGCCGTTCTCGAACCGGGCGTACTGCTTTTCCTTGAGGTAGTAGTTGCCGATTTGCACGCCGTCGCGGTAGAGCGCGAGTTGATTTGCAATACCGGTCTCACGCCATTCGTACACGTTCTGTCGCATCGGCACCACCTGAGTCGGCACCGCGCAACCGTTCGGGCCGCATTGGCCCGCCATTATCAGGGAGAGTAGTAAAGCGTTCATGCGTCCGTCCTTGCCATCTTGTAAAGCTTGATGGCGATGTAAGCCAGTAGCCCCCAAGTTAGAATGTTTCCGATTGTCATTGGTCCGGCCCTCGCTCTGGCCGCTCGCAGACGCACTCGATTACCAAGCACGTCAGACAAGTGCCGCAGAAGATCATCCCGCCGAAGATGATGGCCCCGACGCCAATCGCTCCACCCATAGACGGGTCATGGCCGTAGAGTCGAAACAGGTCTGCGACATACCACGCGGGCAGGCCGACGCACGCGGCGATGTAGCACAGTTTCCGCGATTGCTTGTTCATGCGTCCCTCAGTTTGACGGCGGCGGCGGCGGCGGGCTATTGAGCAGCACCACGGCCCAACCGCCCCCACGGTCCCGCCACCGGTCAAGGAATTCCTTGCGCGACATCCACAGCAGTTTGTCGGGGAAGTTGTTATCGAGGATCGCCGCGGCCTGATCGTCGAGGTAAACCAGATTGACCATGTGAGCAATCGGCCCGTTGTACCGCGTGTCACGGCCTGCGTAGGTCACGCCCGGCATCCGTTGCGTCTTCAATGCGAGACGCAAGAATTCCTCATCGCCGCCGGTGTGCTGAACGTACTCCGAGCCGGCCGCGTACTTCTTAATCATGGCGTCAACCTTCTCGGGGTAGCCGCCGCCCGGCTCGCTCCGCATCTGCTTTTGGAACTGCCGTAGCCGTTGCTCATCCTGCCAGTTCGCGGAATGATTGATCGACGTGAACACGCACAGCCCGGCCCCGTCGCGTCCGCCCACGTTCTTCATCCGCAATTCGTGCGGCAGGTCGCAAGTCGGCTCCTCGCCGCCTGGCCCGCGTTCGCCTTCGGTAAATGCTTCGACGGCATCACGTCGCCACGGAAGCAGTGGCTTGCGCTTGTCGGGAGTCGTCTGCGGAACCGGCAGGACGGGTAGCGTAATGTGCGGCACGTTGTTGTAGGCAACGTACACGCCCACGGCGGCTATCACGACTTGCCAGAATTGCAGTTGAATTTTGCTCACAACGTAAAGCCCCACAAAAACGATTGCCGCCTGCATGTGCCCGTGAACGACGCCGCGATAGTAGTCCCCGTTCGTCCAACTACTGAACAGGACGGAGGCCAGCGCGCCGAGGATCGGGATGAGCCACGCCATCAACGACTCGCCTCAATCGCCGCAATCCCTTGCTCGTACAACCCACCCGCCCCGTTGAAATGTTCCGCCCACTTCGTGTAAGCCTGCGCCGCCGATCCCGTGGCCAGTTGGCCCAGGAACACGACGCACGATTCGGCGGTCGGAACGCGGTCGTTCTCCTCCTGATGGGAGAGGGCGCCGGTGATCGTGCCGTAGAAGAAATCGGGGGTTACGGTCATGGCGGGTTCCTTAGAGCGTGAATCCGAAGAGTTCGGTTTCGATGGCCGCGACATAGATCACGAATGACCCGGCCAGCGTTATTGGCAAAGCCGACGGCGCAGAAATAGTAAGTGCGATAATCATGTCAGTGGTGCCCCCGATAGCGTTGTTTCGAGCGCGGACCGATACGCCGCACGGCCGGAATAGCCGCTTTCGTACGTCACAAAACAAGCCTTTTTAATAAACCCGCCGGTCGGCGAGAAGTTTGTCAGCCCTGATCCGGTCGATGACCTCGCCAGCAGCGTGTCAAAACTGATCGCGGCTCCTAGCGTTGGCGACCCATTGGTTCCCATCGCAGCGTCAGCAACGCCTGTCGCCGCGCACGTCCAAGCGTTTGATGTTCGGCCAAACCGGATTAGATAAGTGCCGGCTAAAATCGCGCCGCTCAATGTACGGGTAACACCGTCTGACCCAGCAAACCACAACTGCGCTGTATGGTCGGTTTCCGTGTCGCCAACAATAAAAAGTGCGTAGCCAGTCCCCGATGTCAGACCAGCAGCGATTATCGAGGTTTCGTATTCCGACAGATTCACATAAAAGTAGATGTCGCAATCCGTATCCGCCGGAATCGTGATCGGCGTGGCCACGGTCAACGCAGCACTGCCCCCGGCCGTGTGAACGCCCGACGCGGCAACGTAGACCGGGTATTGCGACGCGCCGGCTGTCACCGCGAGAGCGTTGGTAAACGTCCCGCCGGTGGCCGTCGCCCACGAGTCTACCGGGTCGCCGTTGCTCACCGGGTTGGCCGAGGCGTTAAGCAGCGTGTCGGTGAGGTAGTTGGCGTTTAGCAGGACGGTCGGGCCGGCGGGGGCGGCCGTGCCGATCCCCAAACCGCTCAGACCCGACAGTCCTGATAGCCCCGACAACGCCACAGAATTTCCCCCGTGATACCCGCATTATTGCGGTGCGGTTCAACTGCTCGGGGTGATTAAAGGGTTAGCCCGTCCGACGCCGCCAATCCTCAAAAAACTCCCACGCCCGCGGTTCGCCCGGAACGTGGTCATGTCGCACGTTCGGCCGGCAGAACCCGTCGCCGAACTTCAGCCCGGTACGGTGGATTAAGGCCGTCTTGCCGTCGGCCCCGTCATGCGAATAGATGTGATTGCTGCCCACGATGTCACGCACCACGCCCCGCCCGGTGAACGGCAGACGTAGCCGCGTCCAGACCGCTCGCATAACTTCCTGATCCGAGAACGTCGCCGCATAGAACCCGGCCGCGTGCCGGTTCAATTCGCCGATGATTCGCAACGCCGTCGCGTGCCGAGCCGTGTCGAGCAGGATCACGCCACCCTGAAGCGTTCGCATGTGACCGCGGTCGGCCGGGTCGATGCCGAATACGTCGAGATGAAACCATTGCTCGATGTCGGGTATATCCCACCAGAACACCGCGCCGGCCGCGTCGAGGTCCGCCATCATCGGCGTCGGATCGACCACGGGATAAGCGTCCGCGTCGAGGTACAGCACCCGTCGCCAGCCACAATCGACGAAGGCGACTTGCTTGTCTTCCCAGCCAGTTCCCGATGGCGACGGCGGGCCGGGCGTCTGGATCACTTCCACGCCGGGGATCGATCGCACGGCATCGCTCACCGCGTCACGCGAGTACAGCTTGACCGGCAGCGTGCAGCCCGTGTCGCGGAGCATCCGCAGCGAGACGTAACTACTCGCGTCGTATCGGTCGCCCCCGAGCATCACGATACCGTCGCCCGACTTCTCCACGGGCGTCGGATCGGCCGACGCTATCGCCTCATCCATGATCTTGCGGAGTCGCGGCCGGACGGTCACGCCGTCGCGGTCATGCCACGGCCACGCCTCAATACATCGCTCAGCCCGTGCGACTTCGGGAACGTGGTACATCGAGTAGCCGGAACCGCCGTAGAAGATAGACCCGGCTTCCGACTCCTTGAACATCCGGCCCGGCCACAGTTCCGTCCCGCCGTAGCGTTGCCGGACCTTACGCCAGTTCCGGTCAAACACGTCGGCATTCCGGCACCAATAGAACGTCCCGTGATAATGAAAGTCGGCCCGCCGTCCGAAACATGGCCCGATCTTCTTGAACGCCCCGACGATGGGGAACCGTTCCAACATCGCCGCCACGTCGGGCCAGTGGTCCAGGTTGGCCCGATACATCAGGTCGGCCCACCGATGCACACTAATCCCGTCGTTCACGGGCTTCGTCACGCCTTTCGAGTGTGCGTAGAACGTGCAATCACCCGGCCCGGTGTATGTCTGCAATTTCTCCCACAACGGCACGAACGCGGCGACCTCGCCGAGATAGCGGAACCGCTGCCCAACGGACGGCACGGTCCGCGCCGGCACTTCGATGTATTCCACGTCGGCCCCGAGCCGGTCACGGACCTCATCCGGATCGGCCAACGGGAACCGGCTGCACCCGGTCGATATCGCCACGACCCGCCGCCCATTGAACAGGTCGAGCCGGGCCTTCAACTTGTCGATGTTCGATTGCCAGACCCCGCCGTCCCGCACGGGATAGACGAAGTACAGCAGGTGCCGCGTCCACGGGCGGGCGTAGTCGGGGCACTTCGCGCAGCACGCCGTACCGTCGTATGGGGTGCCCGTCGTGCAGGTGCCGTGAATCTCGCAATCGTGGGTCCAGCATTTGGCGCAGGAGTTGTGTTGGCCCGTCGGGTCTCGGCTTGTGGAGGTGCCGGGGATGAGGTGGATGCAGGGGAGACGGAGACGCGGGCGGGGGGCAGGTCGGCCGTTCTTCCGCCGCAATGCCGGGTCGGATGCCCTCGCTGGGTCATCGCCAGCCAGCATCAGCCGGAACCGGTGATTCGATTGGCACTGCCGATGCTGGCCGGCAGACATTTCGCGGCCGATAGCGGGGCACATCCCAGCCGATGGACAAACGCACTTCGCAGGGAAACCACTCATGCGGTAAACGCGAACGTGATCGGCCCGCATCCGCTGATACAGGTGACGTTTTCGCTATCGGCGTATGGGTGGACGTTGGTCGGTTGCCACACAACGGTATCCGGGGCCGTGCCCGTGCAGCTTGCATCGGCCCCGTTTAGTGATTGGTCGCACGGGCCGGGGCTGACCCACCCGCCCACCGGCTTGTATTGAATGCCCGCGCCGACGTTCGCCACCAATGACGTGCCCGTACAGTCCACGCCGTTGTAAAGCCCCGTCGTACTGATAATGTCCACCCAGACGAGATTCATAATCACGCGGAACACGCCCGGTCCGTAGTTGGCGATAACGTAGATTTGTAAGGCGAGGTATCGGTCAACCGTCTGCGTTGCCGTGCAACTGCCACCGCCGCCGTCAATCGAAGTTACAACCTGCCCGATGTATCGGTATCGTCGTACCGTCGCGTCAATCGCCGCGCCGGCAGTCGTTGACCCGCCGTTATCCGACAGCGAGGCGCAACAAAACGCAGACGGGGCTATCCCGTGGGCGTCGAGAATCTCACAATCGGTCATCCCGTCAAGGCGGTAGAACCATTCACAATCGCTGGTGTTCTGGAACCAATCCAGCGCGTAAGTCCTGTTTTCAAGCGGGGCGAAACGGCCGTAAGTAGCGTCGTCAGTGCAGGCCCATCCCGAGACCGTAACGTAAACGCGGCCGGGGCGCGTGTAACTGTCTCCGTCGCAAACGATTGGCTCGTCCGGCGGTGCCGCGTTGCAATCACAGCAGCCGCCCAGCGTAATGGTTGCCACGGCTAGCCGCCCTCATCCGCGCAGTTGTCACCGCATTCGGTAATGCGAATCGGGAACGGGCTTGTTATCGTCAAGCATTTGTAAAGTTGATTCCCGTCCTCATCGCACCCGTCAGGCAGCCGCAACGTGTTTGATGTGCTAGGATCGTTTATCGAGCAGTCGCCGCTACTGTCGTAATCTTCCTCTTCGTCCGGCAACGCGAACGGGTCAAGCACTACCATGCAGGCCGACAGGTCAAACGGATCGACACTCGACAGCACCCGGAACCCGGACGCCGCATTGATGAGGGCGAATGAGTTGGGCGTCGGTCCCCAGATATCGCCGGCGACCGGCGTATCGTTCGCACTGTCCGCCGAGTCGCCGTTAATGTCGTCCGCGTTGTAGTGCGCCCAGAATGGCGTATCCGTCGT
>ERZ869929.442-NODE-442-length-25796-cov-5.308418_pt1 | contig 25796 bp, 29 predicted proteins | sample MGYA00579312_ERZ869929 | MGnify/ENA primary metagenome ERZ869929 (study PRJEB32216, sample SAMN09231818) | wastewater metagenome | place: USA: Maryland | collected 2016-08-09 | study: EMG produced TPA metagenomics assembly of the PRJNA472060 data set (Reclaimed... | reverse complement strand
ATTCCGTAAACACCAATTTTTGTACCAGCAGTTCCATAAACTCCAGTTGAGTTAGCCGCGAATCCCAATACTCCATATGCATTTGCAGTACCTTGTACTGCATTTACATCTGCTATTCCGTATAAACCATATGAACTTGCAGCAGATCCAACTACAGCATAATTAGGAGCTGAACCATAAACCCCGCTTTCAGTAGCAGCAATACCTACTACACCAGAATTTGGAGCAGACCCTCTGACTCCTTGAGCAGTATCAGCAATACCGACTATAGCTGAATTAGGAGCTGACCCATAGATTCCTGTAGCAGTAGCAGCTATTCCAACTATACCGGAATTAGGAGCTTCACCGTAAACACCAGTAGCTGTAAGTGCTGATCCCATAACACCAATAAGATTTCCAGCTAAACCGTAAACTCCAGTATTTGTAGCAGCTACTCCATATACTCCTAAAGTTGGGGCAGATCCATTAACACCTACAGCTGTTGCAGCTTGACCATAAACTCCGTTAGATTTTGATGCATAAAAGTAGCCACCATAATTAGAATTAGCTACACCATAAACACCTGAATTATTAGCAGATCCAACAACGCCTCTAGAATTAGCTAACCCAATTACGCCACTTTCTGATGCAGCACTTCCAATAACACCAGAATTAGGAGCTGACCCACTGATTCCAATAGCAGTAGCTGCAACACCGACTAGTGCGGTATTCGGTGCGTATCCATATACACCTTGATCTGTAGCAGCAATACCTACTATACCTGAATTAGGTGCAGTACCAAAAACCCCAGTAGCAGTGGCAGCTTGTCCATAAATACCAGTATTAGGAGCTGAACCTTTTACACCAACAGCTGTATTTGCAACACCATATATACCATAATTAGGTGCTTCACCGTAAACGCCATTAGCAGTACCAGCATACCCGTATACTCCACTATTTGGTGCGTATCCGTATACACCTCTTGCTGTAGCTGCTTGCCCCATAACACCTTGATTTGGTGCAGTACCAAAAACTCCTGTAGCAGTAGCAGCAACTCCCATTAATCCAGTATTTGGTGCAGAACCATAAACACCTGTTGCTGTGTTTGCTGACCCAAATATACCAGTGTTAGGAGCAATTCCGTAAACACCAATTTTTGTACCAGCAGTTCCATAAACTCCAGTTGAGTTAGAAGCAATTCCTATTACACCATATGCATTTGCAGCATCAAAATATCCTGCATTGTTAATAGCAACACTACCAACTACACCATAATTTCCCGCTGACCCAAAAACACCAGTAGCTGCAGAAGCATTTCCAAATAATCCTATTGTATTAGCTGTTGCGTATAGCGCAGTATTACTAACTGCAGAAGCAAAAATTGCTAAATTATTTGCTAAACCAATAATTCCTTTATTCCCAGATACAGTAACGTTTAACCCATTAGACTCGGCGGCTATTTGTAATTCATTTTTTAGTACTTTTGTGTGGTTACCGAATGCATCATGTTCTTCTTCAAATCTAGATCTATTATCTGCAGTAGTCCATTGTCTTATATCCCTAAGATTTAGATGAACATCTGATCCTGTATCTTTAGTACTATTCCAACAAGTAATACCTACTTTTAATATGCTTTTTGCAGCATGTGTACTTGATATATCCGTAGCAAAAGTACAAGTATTTGTAGCTCCTAGAGTTCCGTTAATAAATACAATTATCCAATTAGTTGTAGTTCCAGAATATAATTTATAATAACCATAAGTACTTATTTCATCTTTTTTACCAATATAAACAGGAGTACCTGCCCCATCTCCTTGTGCAGTGTAAGTTAATGTTTTATTAGTAGCATTCCAAGCTATGCTACAATTTCCAGCAGTTGTATTGGCTATATCAAAAATCCAGATATTAGTTAATGGTGCTAAAACAGCGTAGTCTCCAGCGCCGGTTGGTGCGTACTGTGCTATTTTTGCATATTTTAGAACTGCAGCACTATCTAAATAGACTAAATAATCTCCCGAATCTATTTTACCCATTACATTAAATTCAAGAGGATTACCACTAGCTATAGCTGTTTTTCTAACACCAGATAAAAAGAAACTATTGGCATTTCCACCTAAATCAGTACAACTTATAGTAGTTCCAGCTATTGCTGGGGCTAATTGAGTACTTCCTGCATAATAGATAATCCCATTACCAAATTCATAAGCAGCGTCAGGATTCCCCCCACCACCAAAATAAGTATCTAAATCTATTCCTTTATATGTAACTAATTTAGCCATATGTTAGTCCCTTCGAACAGCCAGAGTTAATGTAGTCAATTCTTCTACAGAATCACCATTGTTGCTAAAATTTGTAGTCCAGTCAATTGCAGGTGTAACACCATCATCTAATGTGTAAGTTCCGCTAGCGCCAGTTATTGTAGTATTTCCGTTACTATGAATTAATATACATTTATTTTTACAACGAACACCGTAGCCACCATTACCAGAACCACCTGCATATCTTACATTTATACTTGCACCATCATTACCAACGATTCCATCAGTAGTATTGTTTCCAATACTGCTAGCACCTTCAATTTCTAAATTTCCTTCATCATCACCAGTGTCAGATCCAACAACAATACCAGCATTATTACTCATAATACTAGCATCAGAAGTAATAAGTTTACTATATAAATTTACACCTGTTCCTGTATTATAACTAGAATTTAATGTGTACACATAGATATGTGTATCTTTACCATAAATAGTTATGCCTTCAGTATTATTTTGTGCAAATAATCTTGTGCATTCTGGTAAATTTGATTGCCCTAATGAAAAACCTAGATAATTTGCATCTGCGAAAAGTCCGACTAGCATAATATATAAACTACCATAAATAGACCAACCATAATACGCATTAGTTGCATACACATCTAAAAATCCACAGTCAAAACAATTTTGAATATATATACCGTGTTGTGAAGAACTTGCATTAGTAAATCCATTCATATAATTTTGTTTAAAAACTACACGATTAGAATCTATCATATGTAAACCGTGTGCTTCATTTTGAGTAGGAGATACCTTTAGATTTTCAATAAAACAGTCGTTAAATTTGCTATTTCTAACTAGAATAGATGCTGTTACATCTGTTCCATCAGACGTTTTTGTATACGTGGTTTGACCAGAAATAATAGATTTTTGTTCTCTTATTGTATAGGCTTTTCCACCGGTACCAGAGGTAAAAATACCTACACAAGTTATAGTATCTGCGGTATTTGAAAGAATAACAGCATATTCACCACCGACTATTAGTAAATAGCCAACTAAATCATTTACAGTCCAAGTTTGTGTGGCGTCAGTTAATGTAGTTGTTGACCCGTCAGTTGATGTTCCAGATGCGGTACCTGTAGCTAAAGTTGGCGCACCTAAAGTTCCAGTTATCTGAAAATAACCAGATTCCTGAATAAAACCATCTAAACTAAATGGTGAAAATGTGCCAGAACCAACATTAATTATTACATTTTTATCTATATATTTAGGAATTCTATCTACAGCTTCTTGGATAGTTCGTAAAGATTGAGAAGCACTAAGTCCGTTATTAGCGTCACTTCCAGTAGTTGCTACGTATAAAGTTGTATTTTGATATGTAGCAGGAGTAACTGTATAGACTGAACTTTTATTAGCCCAAGTTTTTCTATTTTTAGGAAACATTTTAGCTCCTAGTATTTAGCAGTTACATAACATGCTACCGTAGTTGCAGTTCCAGTTATTGCTGTAACTTTGATGTATTTAAATGCTTGTGGCCCAATAGCCATAAAAGCTATACCAGGTAATCCTGCCCCTAAAGTTCTACAAGCAGCTTCAATTTCTGAATCTTGTAATGCCTGGATATTAACCCAAGTACCTGCACCACCTGTAACACTTACGTAAACAGTAACATCAGTTAATGCAGCAGCTCCAGTATTGGTAATCCAAACAAAAAAAGTAGCAAAACTATCAACTTGTAAACTCGATATAATTGTTGATTCAACAGCAGTAATATTTGCGTTGTACACAGGTGACGTAGCTGGGGTATTTCCAGCGATGGTAACTTTGCAAGTATTTCCACTATTCCAATTAGTTAGATTAGAGTTTGAAGTTTCAATATTAGAAAGATGCGAATCTGCAGAAGTAATTTCTGATTCAATTGTTGCTAAGTGTGCATCCGACGAGGTTACTTCATTCGCAATAGTTGTCAGCTTTCCATCTGAGGAAGTAGTATTATTTTGGATAACTGCTAAGTGCGCATCAGCAGAAGTAATTTCTGTTTCAATTACACCTAAATGTGCGTCAGATGAACTAGCATCAGTACCATATTTGAAAAAATTTACATTTTTAGTAGCCATAAAAAACCTCTAGGTAAAATTATCCTATATAGAGGATAGGACAGATAGCTTTAGATGTATTAATTTATGTAGGAAGGTAGGCTATTTTCTATGTGAAATTAAGCACAAAAGTAAATGTTACGTCAATATATTGTAGACCATAAGCAGGCTTAATCTGACCAGTTAAATTGACTCTTCTTGGTTCAACTAAATCTTGGCTAGCTGCAACTTTTCGGTAGTCATCAACTATAGTTTGTGATTTCAAATATTTCAGTATTTGTTCAGATGATGTAACTATGTTGGAAAGCAATCCAGCTGTGATTGGAGCATTTTTATAAACTGCCCATAGACCTTCACGCCAGTACTTTTTCACATAATCCTTAATATCCTGAACACCAAGATCTTCAGTAAGTGCGTTTGTCGTATCAGATGTTCCGATATATACGTTTCGTACTACTTCACCTTTTTGGCTAACTGGGCCTACTCCACCCTGAACCATGAATTCTTGAATAGTAGGCTTATAAGTTCCAGTACAGAGTACATTTGGAACAATTTCATCAGAAATAGTTCTACCAATAGGTACTGAACAAAGTTTACCTGCTAAAGATGAAACATAGAATCTAGTATCATATTCAGTATCATACCCAACTACTTTTGAAGTTCCAGCATAAGGAAATGGAACTACCATACGTTCGTGGGAATAACTTTGAGAATAAGTAACTGCAGTTTGGTAATCAGTACCTTTAGGTAAAGAAGCAATTACTGTTCTTTCTTGTTTTCGTTCCGGTTGGGAGCATAATACTGCATGATTGAAGAAAATATTAGCAGCAGTAACTGTGTCCAAAGTTCCAGAACTCATCGGAACCAAGAATAATTTCCAATCTGTAATTTCTTCAAGTTGTTCTCTGGTAGCTAAAAATGCATTTTCCAGCTCTTCTCCAGTTGGTGCATCAGGATCAGAAGCTCCAGAAAGATTCAATTGCGCGATAATTACACCTTTAGCCCCAGCATTTAGACCTAAGTAACCACCAACAGAAACATCATTCATATTCCCATTAGTTCGAGTTCTATTACCGTGATCTGCATAAATCAAATTTTCGTCAAAATATAGTGTAGGTAAATACGCTGATGCTGGTCTAGTCTCGGTAAAAGTTACATAGTAATATTCCCCAATTGTAGGTTGATCAGCACCAAAGATCCAGTCAATTGTATTTCCAACTAGATTGTAATTTACACCTTCAGTATAATTCGTAAATCCAGGAAGATCTCCTACACTTACGATGTCTTGAGCAGTAGTAACTGTAGGTAATGGATCTGAAGTTCCAGAATATCTCAATACTTTAGCGTCAGTTCTTAGGCGGTAAGGATCGCCTTCTCCAATATACACAGGATATCGTTGATACGCCGGAGGTGCGATAATACCACTGTCATTTACTATTCTAACAACAACACCTGGTAAAAAAAGCATATCTATTCTCCAATTTTTTTAAAATTTCTCTTTTATAGATGTAGCATTTAACTATATATAGTATTTAATTCTTGACTATTCTTCCTCACCTAAATCAAGAGGAACCGTAAGAGTTACATATAGATCTTCTAGTTTGTAAATATTATATGGTGATCTATCTAACCATCTTCCTATAACAGGAAATGAAATTGTATTTTTATACAAAGGTTGATCTACACTTGGGCTTTTGAAAGATCCCCTATCTTGGATAGATAACTTTCCTTCATTAATTATGCTTGCAAACCAATAATAATCCTTAGCTAATGGACCGGCTAAATAAATACTTGTTATATCGGTTAATCTATCTCTCTCAATTAATGATGTGCAAATTATATCTAATTCCACAGTTACTTCTAGATCTCCACCATAATCTTTCCAAACATTGGCATTTACTTCTTCTGTAGAAAGATTCTCTTCAACCACTTTTGTTGTATCTGGACTATTATTTTGGTTAATAATATCTTTATTCAAACTCATATTTATAAATCTGGCTGATGAAAATCCAACAAGTACACATGGTATCCTTTGCGTATCCCAAGAATTCTTCTGTATTACTAGAACATTCTTAGATGGTGTAAACTTAGTTATACCATCCCAAAAACGTATTTGATTCTTTTCTTCCATTGAAAATATATAGGAAAGATATCTTACAGTATAACTTTTTATAAAATCTATTCCTCTATACATATGCAACATTTTTGCTACATCTCCAAAGTATACTGATATACAGATGATCTTGGGTCTAATTCCGCAAGATCAAAATTCTGACCGCAATAGATATCTTCTACATAGATTTTGGTCATACTGATAACTTGGAATCTTTGTCCAGTTGACTCTCTAACTATTACATCGTGTTCCATTAATTCTGGACCATACGGAGGAGGAGCTGCCCAATAGGATGATGAAGAATCTCTTACTAATCCTGTATCTGTAAACGAAAAGTCAGTAATTTTATCTGGAAAACATATTAAAAATCTATTCTTTCTCTTTTTAGTACGAATTCTAGAATTTGCATTTATCCATTGTTGATACCCAAAAGCAGAAGTATAGAAGTTTGGTTCGTTATCCCTTATAGGTTGCATTGCGTAAAAATCTATTAAAGGATTAACTGTACCAAATGTGAACATACATTCAGCACTAGTTGTAAAAGGAGGAGTGTTATAAACTACGTAAACTGAATCTTCTAGCTTATTTTGGTTAGCATCGTATCTATCTTGCCATATATCCCAAGTATATTCTGCTATACCATTTATAAATGAATATTTATCAACTGCTTTTTCCCATACAGAGGTAGATCCTGATACTGTAACTGTATTTGTAAAGACTCCAATATCAGGATATTCATCAGTAGGATCGGTATTTCTTCCCCAAAGTTTATATTGTAAGTATCCTGTTTCAGAATCTACTGAATAACTTCCGGCAGTAGCTGTTTTTGTGATAGTACTAGTTCGTCTATTATCCTTTTGGAAAGTCATATCTGCGCGTTCATATCTTTTTAGTAAAAAACAAGATTCTCCAAAAACTTCTAATGCAGACACATTTTGACGCACAGCAAAAGAAAGCATATTGTTGGATCTACGAATCTTATATGGTGGACTCCATAGTGGCATGATTTTAGCATATGTTGTAGGTAAAAAAAAGATTCATTTTTTGATTGACAGCAAAGAAAAAATCAGTTAGTCTTAACTTAAGACGCTGGAGTTAACTTTTTCCCTGGTTTCGAATTGTTGTTGATTTAACTCCTTATTTTATAAATTTTTTCCTCCAGCGTCAATTTTTTTCATGAATATATTGATTACAGGTTGTTGTGGATTTATAGGAGCCAATTTTTGGGATTACCTATTCAAACATTTGAATGCTGTGGGTGGTAACCATAAAATTATAGGTCTGGATAAACTTACTTATGCGGGTAATATTGACAACATAGATCTCTCTACTTCTTACTTACAAGATGGCTTTACTCATTTTGTAACTTATTCTCATATCATTAAAAAATTCTTCAGAGGAGATATTTGTAATAAAGATCTAGTATCTTTCATTTTAGAAGAGTATCAAATTGATACGGTAGCGAATTTCGCGGCAGAAACACATGTTGACAATAGTATCAAGAATTCTACAGATTTTTTACAATCAAACATAATGGGTGTGCATAATCTTTTAGAATGTTTTAAAAATCATATTGAAAAAAATAAGATGATTAGTCCTGTGTTTTTGCAAATAAGTACTGACGAAGTATATGGTCCAGCAGGTAACGAAGCATTTTTTGAATGTGATAAATTAAACCCAAAAAATCCTTATGCTGCAACCAAAGCAGCTGCAGAACATCTTGTTATGTCGTATCGAAATACATATAAATTACCAGTACTTATAACAAGGTCTTCTAATAATTTTGGGCCATACCAGCATCAAGAAAAGTTTATACCAAAAGCAATAACTAATTTAACACAAAAGAAACCAATTGGTATCTATGGAAATGGCAAACAAATTAGAGATTGGCTGTATGTAAAAGATAATTGTATGTTTATTACTAAAATTTTGGTAAAAGGAAAATTTGGAGAAATATATAATATTGGCGCAGACAATTTACATAAAAATATTGATGTAGCAAAAATGCTTATAAAAATATACAATAAACTAACTAATTCAAAGTTAGATCCTAAAAAATACATTGAATATATTTCAGATAGACCAGGACATGATGTTAAATACAATATTAATAATAAAAAGGTATTATCACTTTTTGAAGAACCTGTAGAAATGCTACATTTTAATCTTCAACTAAAAAATACGATTGATTGGTATCTACGGAGGTTATCGTGAAAGTTACTCTAGCAGGATATACTATAGATGTTTTGAATGATAAAGTAAAAACTCCAGAAACAATTTCTGCAGCTTATGCTAGAATTTCTAGAAGTGAAAAATCTTTGTTAGACCTTAGAAAAGAAGCTATTGATGACGTTAAAAAATCCCGAGAATCAAACTCTCGAATTGTTTTTGATATGGGGCATAGTTCTATTGCTGAGCACGTTGTTTTTAATTTTGACATCGAAGATATTTCTAGGTTAGCTATAGAAGAATTAGAATCTCATAGACTGATTTCTGTAACAGAAAAATCCCAGAGATATGTAAAATTTGAAAATAATTATTATATTCCAGATGAATTAGTAAATTTGCAAGATAGATTAGAATATATTAAATATTGTAATGCTTTATTTACTTTGTATCAAAAAATTATTGACGAAAATAAATATAATCCTAAAATTTATGAAGACGCAAGATATATTTTACCCCTAGCCACATACACACAATTAGGATTAACCATAAATGCCCGAGAATTAGAATATGTAATTCAGTGTTTAAATTCTTCAGAATTTACAGAATGTAAAGAATTAGCACAAAAACTATACAATGAAGTAAAAGATATAGCACCTTCGTTAATCAGATATACAAAAGCAAAACAGAGAATAAAACCTAAATTAGACGAGCTTTTTTTGATGGATAGAAGTTATTTAGTTAATGAGTCTAAAGTAAATTTAGTACCGGATAGCAATATTCTTCCAGTGCATGATACGTTAAAATATAACTTATCTGTTCTAAAATCCTTAGAACCTTGGGAGTCTTTACCTAGGGAATATGAATTTTCTGATTTTATATTTGTACTAAAATGTTCAGCTTGTGCGTATGGACAATTAAAAAGACATAGAATGATGAGTTTATTAGCAGAACGACCTAAAGTTGACTATCCTAAAAGTGTAATACCTACTTCTATAGAGAAGTATAGAGACAGGATAATCAATATTCAATTTTTATTCCCACAAAAAAATAGTTTGTTCAACAGTAATTGTAGTCCTTATAGATTACGAAATCAACATGAATATACAATAGCTGCAAAATTAAATTTTAGAGAATTAGTTCATATTGCAAGGCTTAGATTAGATGGTCATGCGCAATGGGAAATTAGAAATTTAGTAAAAGAAATGTGTCAAAAAGTAGAAGAATTATATCCTTGGACAGCTATGTTTCTATGTGGTAAAGATAAATTTCAACAAACCAAATCTTATTTCGTGAGTAAATATCTTGAATAAACTAACTATAATTAACGACGATAATCTAAGCTCATTACTTAGAATGCCCACTAATTCAATCAATCTTATCTATATTGACCCCCCGTTTAATACTTTAAAAACACAAAAATTAAAAAGTATCAAAACAAAAAAAGATGAAAATGGTAAAAGAAAAGTAGATAAAGTTCTTTCTGAATATTCTTTTGAGGATACTTTAGGAACTAGCTATTTAGATTTTCTAAAAGAAAGAATAACTGTCTCTCGTAATATTTTATCAAAAAATGGTTCCTTTTTTTGTCATGTTGATTACCGAGAAGTGCATTATGTGAAAATTATGTTGGATGAAATTTTTGGCCGAAAAAGTTTTATGAATGAAATTATTTGGTCTTATGATTATGGCGCTAAATCTAAAAAAAGATATGCTACAAAACATGACAATATTTTATGGTACGCTAAAGACCCAAATAACTATATTTTTAACTATGATAAAATTGATAGAGTACCTTATTTAGCACCTAGCCTATGTGGGCCAGAAAAAGCTAAAAGAGGTAAAGTAATTACTGATGTTTGGTTTAGTACAATCGTACCTACTAATGGTAAAGAAAGAACAGGGTATCCTACCCAAAAACCACTAAAAATTCTAGAACGAATAGTCAAAATGCACAGCAATGAAGGAGATCTTTTGTTAGATTTTTTTGCTGGTAGCGGTTCTTTCGGAGAAGCGGCTATAAAACATAATAGAGATTGTATTCTTATAGATAATAATTCACAAGCAATTGAAGTTATGAAAAAGAGGTTTTCAAATGTTAGTTACACTACTTTATAAAGATAATAAAGTCTTCTGCGGAGATTATTTTGACGCGGAATCTTTTCTAATTGAGGAAGAATTTAATAACGAAAAGAAAACAAGAGATCAAATTATAGAAGATGCTATTTGGGGAACTTCCCAAATGTATGTATTGAATGAAAATTTTAGAATTTTAGCATTTTTTAAATGTGTAGAAGTTATTCATGTAGAAAAAAAGCCATTTACGTTTGTTGGATTTTTACATAGGTATGAAGAACTAGTTACTAATTCCATGTGTGTTTTAGATGAATCTAGATTGTTAGACGGGTACTCAAATCTGTATACCTGGCTTTTTGACAATCATTATGAAAAATTAATTTCAACGATAAAAGAATTAAGAAACTCTTGACAAAAAATATATCTGTATTAAACTTCCTTTGTAACTAACTATTAACAAAGGAGAAAAAAAATGAGTTTGGTAAAATTTTGGGATTTGGATTCTTTTGATTTATTAAGAGCTTTTTCTATGTATGATCGATCAGCTAGGTATCGGCCATTAGAGGAAAATTCTACACAGGAATATATCTATGTGGAATTGCCTGGTGTGAAAAAAGAAGATGTTGAATTGAATTTCAATGGACATATTCTTGAAGTAAAAGCTGAAAGAAAAGAAAAGAATTATTACAAAAAATACCAAAATCAATGGGAAATTCCCCAGAATGTAGACAAAGCAAAAATTACTGCAAAATTGGATAACGGTTTGCTAAAGATCAATTTACCTTACCTGCAAACAGAAAATGATACAAAAATAACAATAACATAGGAGGTTTTTTGTGATTATTGACGAACTTTTAGAGCTTATCAAACAGAAAAAAATAGTAAAAGTTCAACTAGAATGTACATCGTATATCTACATTATTGACTATTCTATCGATCAGAATGTGTTTATAGGTACTTTCCTTCCACATTGTCAAAATAGCGGTCGTATGGGAAGAAAGTATGAATTAGCACCTACTCGTATTGCAAGTATTGTCGAAATCTTTGATAGCGTCAAAGATTGTTCAGAAAAAAAGAATGTTCAATAAAGATTACATCCTACAGTGTAACAAATATCTAACTGTCTACTTTTTTCAACAGTTGCAAAAATCAGAACAAATAAAACAAACTATTCTAAATAGGGGAATTACAGAAAGTATAATCAATAAGTTTTGTTTAGGTTACTGCTCTGGCGACGATAATTTTTTACCTTTTTGTGAACAAAAGAATATTTCTATTGACTTTTTAGTACATTTTGGGCTGATAACAGATTCTTTCACTAAAAGGCAAGTATTTAAGAATAGGATAATGATTCCTATTCCATTCTATAACCAGATAGTCGGGTTTACAGCCAGGACAACATTAACTGATCCAACAATATCTAAATACATCAACAGTAAAGCTAATATATTATTTAATAAAGAGAGTATGTTGTATCCGATATACAATGTATACAAATTTTTAGCACACGATGGATGCATTTTAGTTGAAGGATGTTTTGATGTATTAACTTTACTTTCTCAAGGTATAAAGAATGTTATTGCTGTGAACGGAACAAATATTTCAAAAAAACAGATTAGATTGATTTCAAGATGGACAGATAAAGCGTATATTTGTTTTGATGCTGACGAGACTGGTATAAATAAAGCTAGAGAGATGGAAAGAAAATTTTTACAATCTGAATTTTCAACTAAAATAGTTAAGTTACCAGAAGGTGATCCTGATGAATTCGTGCTAAAGTATGGAAAACAAAAATTTTTAGATCTTTTGGAGTAATTTTTTTATGAAAGATGATTCTGTAAATTCGGTAACTTTTTCACAAGAAATTTATCAATGGTTGAAAGAACAAGATATAAAAGATAAGAATAGACTAAGACTGAGTAGAATTTTCAAAGCAGCTGGTCCTGGTCAAGTGAAGAGTGCATTTGCATTGGCTACTTGTAGTAATGATGCAATGGCATTAGAAGCTACTCTTTGGGGTATTCTAACCATGAAAATGGATTTTGAAGATGCCAAAAAGGTATTGGAAAATAATAATTATTATGTTCCAGAAGCAGCATCAAAATTTGTGTTTTTAAGGATTATTGAAGGGGCTCTAGAGATATTACATCCTGGTAGTTATAGATTTACTAAAGAAGAATATAGAAAAATTAAAGACGGTTTGAAAAAACGTATGGAGTAATTTTTCGGAGGTATTGTCATGCCAATTTTTGATTTAGTATGTAAAAATTGTGGGAAAGAGTATGAAGATCAAAGATTTTCCTTTGATGAAGAAAAAAAATTGGGAAAAGAAGAACCGATTGAACTAACTTGTGAATGTGGTAATAAAATTTTTAAAAAACAACTTTCAGTACCAGGAAAACACAGCAGTTGGGCTAAGTGGTAGTTTTTGTCGAGCAATCTGCATAAGGTAGAGTTTTATAGATTTGTCAAGATTCTAAGATCTGAGGGTTATGTTGTAGTTATAAAGACAAAAACAAAAAATTCTAAAGTAGATGGTTTAGTTAATTTTTTTACACCAATACAAATTATTATATTTTTAAATAGAAATCCTACAGAGAGATATAAATATGCTCTACTAACTTTATTACATGAATGTGGGCATATTTTAGACGAAAAGAAATATAAAAATTGTGAAAGATTAAAAATATACCATAAATTAATCAATTATAAAAAAATGAATTACATAAAATATTGCTCAAAAAAAGAAAAAAAATTATTCCTATATACAGAATTTTTAGCTGATAATAATGGCAAAATTTTAATAAATAATTACAATATTCAAATAGATAAAAGATCATTAGAAGAAGAACAAGTATTTTTATATTACGCGCTATACAATGAGTTAGTTTTAAATACTATAGTAAATATTGACCAATATAATAAATTTGTAGAATTTGTAAGAAAAACAAATTTTACTTTGACTAAAGCGCATATAAAAAAATTGGGAAATTTAAATGAACTTATCAATAATTCCGACTAATATTGAAGATCTAATTGTAATAAATCCTAAAAATTATTTTGATCATAGGGGTTGTTACTTAGAAACTTATAGTTATTATAAGTACCAAAAGGTATGTAATTTTGTACAGAATGAATATTTTGTACAAGATAGTGTATCAATTTCTGATATGGGAGTTTTGAGAGGATTACACTTCCAAAAGAACAATCCACAAGCGAAATTAGTCTCTGTACTAAAAGGTAAAGTGTATGATGTAGCTGTAGATCTAAGAGAAAATTCTAAGACCTATGGTAAATATTACGGAATATATCTAGATGGTATAAGCAAAAGACAAATGTTTATTCCAAAAGGCTTTGCTCATGGATTTTTGTCGTTAGAAAAAGATACTATTTTTTCTTACAAAAGTTCTGACTTTTATGACCCTACAGACGAATCTGGATTAGCTTGGAATGATCCCGATTTAGATATAAAATGGCCTGTAAAATATGTACAAGAAGTAATTCTTTCTGAAAAAGACAAAAATTGGGGGGGATTCAAACAATGAAAGGTATTGTTCTAGCAGGTGGTACAGGTAGTAGACTTTTTCCTTTAACTAAATGCGTGAATAAACATCTTTTACCAGTTGGCACTAAACCTATGATTTTCTACGCAATAGAAAAACTTGTAGAGTCTGGTATTAAAGATATTATGGTAGTTACGGGTATAGAACATGCTGGTACAGTTATCCAAGCATTAGGTTCTGGTAAAGATTTTAGATGTGAACTAACCTATAGAGTACAAGATGAAGCTGGAGGAATTGCCCAAGCTCTTATGTTATGCAAAAACTTTGCAAAACAAGATAAAGTTTGCGTAATTCTTGGGGATAATATCTTTGATATATCTCTAAAAGAATATGTCTACTATTACAATAATCTACAAGAATCTTGTGCAATGGTGTTACTGAAAGAAGTAAAAGATCCAACTAGATATGGTGTAGCTGAGATTAAAGATAATAAAGTTGTTGGTATTGTTGAAAAACCGGTAGATCCAAAATCAAATTATGCTGTTACTGGTATTTACTTCTATGACCAAAATGTGTGGGATATTGCTAAAATGTTAGTCCCCTCTGGAAGAGGGGAATTAGAAATAACAGATGTAAATAATTATTACAGGGAATGTTTTACATTATATTATCAAATACTTACTGGATTTTGGAGTGATTGTGGTACTTTTGAGTCACTTCAAAGAACTAACAGGGTGCTCGATGGCCTATATAATTCCTAAAAAAAAGAAGAAAGAAAGTATTTTAGATAATCAGAAAACTATGGATTTTTGTCCATTATGTTATTCAACTGGTAATGAAATAAAAAGGACACCACAATATATTCAATATCAATGCGAAAGTTGTAACAACAAATGGAATGTAAATCCTGCTTATGAGGAAAAAATAAAGAAAAGTCCTGCAGTTCTAATACGAGATAAAAGTGCTTCTGTAATGGTTAGAGATAAAAGTGGCACTACAGGAAGTAAACCAGCAGATCCTAAAATTCAACAAATTATTGAAGATGCTATAAATAAGAAACAATTAGTTCAATTTGACTATACAAAGTTTGATACTATTGAAAATAGGTTAGTTCAACCTTATAGGCTAGAAGTTAGAAAAGGTGAACTGTCTTTATTTTGTTTTGATTTAGACCATGATGGTATAAGAATATTTAAGTTGTCTAGTATGACAAATGTGAGTAGTCAGGATCCTAAGCTTGGAACTTAGCTTTGAAGAAGCGTTTGAAAGTTTATCAGCACTTTCGTTAGATAGCCCAGTAGCTGCATTCAAATCAGTTACTGTAGAACATGGCATGATTCTACAAATAGCCCCAAATGAAGTAGTTTTTGCAGAGCATAAAGATTTTTTAGCAGCTCCAAAGCTTTTCCCTTTTCAATATCAAGTTATTAGAGATTTCTTTGAATTACTATGCCCCGATTGTAATGACCTAAAAAAAATAGCTCTTACAGATGAAGAAGTACTAACTAGTGACAAGTTCAAAGGTGAAGACGTAGCTTTATACGATGAAATACGAAAAGAACAAATTCTTTTTGAATATGATTATTGCCCTAGTTGTGGTAGATACAAATATGATTTTCCACCTGAACAATGGGTATTTCCTAATGAATTAGTAGCTATGTTAGGTAGACGTTCAGGTAAAACGGCACTATCCGGAATAATTTCTTTAGCAAAATTAAACAAATTTATACTAATTCCTGATTTGCAAGAAAAATTAGGTATAGTCAAAAATAAACAATTGGCTGGATTATTCGCTGCAACAACTAAAGAACAAACAGGATCTACAATTTTTGGTGACGTAGTCAATTTTTTCGAGAATTCACCTTGGTACCAAAATCTAAAGACTAATCTTATTGCATTAGAAAAAAAACATGGTAAGAAAAAAGGAACATATTATTCTGATGATAGTAAAGGAATTTATTTAGGATATAAAAATATAAACCTAAAAGCGCTGCATTCAAACTCTGCAAGTATTGCTGGTGATACAGCAATTATTTGCGCATTAGATGAGTTGGCAAAATTTGATAGCACAGAAAGCAAAAGATCTGCTACAGAAATGTACGCGTCAATAAAATACTCCTTACAAACTGTAATTTCTAGTGTGCTAAGAAAACGTGAAAAAGGTGACTATTCTATCCCAGATGCACTTATGATTAATTCATCAACACCTATGTTTGGTGAAGACAAAATGATGAATTTGTACAATGAATCTCTCACAAATAAGAGAATGTTCGGTATTAGAAGAGCTACTTGGGAAGCTAATCCAACTATCAAACTAGAGGATTTAGAAGAAGATTATAGAAAAGATCCTATAGTTGCAGAACGTGATTTTGGTGCTAATCCTCCTGCAGCTTGTTCTCCTTTTATAAAAAATGCATCCTTAGTAGATCTATGTATTGGAGATTACAATTCTAATGTTTTAGTTAAAGATAAGTTTTTTTCTATAAATGGTATAAATTACATAAGTTTGGACATTGTAAATGTCAGATTTAGTAATGTAATTGATTACGTAATACATTGTGATTGTGGTAGAAATCATGATAGTTTTGGTATGGCAATTGGCCATTTAGAACATGAATTAGTTGTTATTGATGGTGCGATAGAAGGTAAACCCGTAACTAAAGTTAACAAATATAAGTTACCACCACATGCAATTAATTTTGACGCAATGATTAATTTTGTATTACTTGTTGCTAAAAAGCTAAATGCGAAGATAATAACATTTGATCAGTGGAATTCAGCAGGGTATGTGGATAAGTTAATATCTAACGGATTTTGTTCTATAGCCAAAAATTTAGATAGAGAAGACCATTGTAGATTCCGAGAATCAATTGAAAGTGGGTTAGTCACTATACCACAAAGGGAAAGTGAAATATTAGACCCTAGAGTAGAAAGAAATATGCCTTGTGCTAAAGCTATTATTGAAATAAAACAGTTAGAAGACGATGGTAAAAAAATAGATCATCCAAGAACTGGCACAAATGATATAGTTCAATGTTACGTTGGAGTACATAGAATATTAAAAACTCCAGATAAATTAGGTGATATAAATAAAATTAAATCTTACGTTCCATTTCGTGGTAGTAGTAAAAAATGCAATGGAAAAGTTGTTAGATTGAAAAGATTTATATAGTTGCAGAGAAAGGGAAGTTATGTACAAAGTAAAAAATGCTACAAAAGGTACTTTGTGTTTAAAATTAGAATTTTCTTCAATTCCATTAAAATCAGGTGCTACATATGATTTAGATGGGGTTTGTTCTAGACAATATATCCGAAATGACCCAGAATTGAGAAGATTGATCTTATCTAGTAATCTTATAGTTCTAGTTGATTCAGAAAAAAATTTGGAACATTCAACTATTAAGGATATAGCAAAAGTAAATCAATTATTCGCTAAACCTATTGTTGAGCGAGGACCAGTTAAAAAAAGTCATTATGATCTTGTTCAAGAAAGATTAAAACATAAAAAAGAAGGAGAAAGTATAGCACAAAAAATACAGAATACTTCTTCAATTAAGAAAGAATTAGCTTTTTTAGAGTCTAAAGAACCAGTTTTTTTAGATTTTTCTAAGATTTTAGAAGAAGCAAGTAGAGAAATTCCGTTAGCAGATACTGAAAATTCTGCTTTATTTATTCAAGATAACGAAATAAAGAAGACTAATAAAAAGAAAAAGAGACAAAAAACAAAATTGGAAGATACACCAATTGAAGATAGTATAGTAGAAAAAGAAAAAATAGAAGAACAAGTAGACAATATTTGTTCTATTGAGGATACCAATGTCGGAGACCAAGAAAATTCCGTTAGATAAAATTGAAATAGAAACAGAATCGAACTGTGGTGATAAAGAAAAAGAAAACGATTACAGGAAAAAGGTAAGAGAAATGGCAAAACACCCCAATGTAAAGAACATTAAACCAGCTAAAAAATTAGTTATTTCATTTGATCCTGCTCCTCAAGTACAACGTGAAATAATTGACCTAATTGAACGATACCCACAAAATTTTCCTAATCGGAAAGATCTAATCAAACAAATAGAACGAACTGATGATATTTACAAGCTGAGAAATATTGAAACTCAAGTAAATAAACAAATTCAGCAAGTTATGGGTTACACGACTAGAAAAGCTAAGATTAATGACGACACACTGCATCTATTGGTAGCAGCTACTGAAGAACAAAAGAAAAAAGGATTAGAAGTTTTATCTAATGAATTAGACGAAGATTGCGGCATGCTTTTCGAATTTGGAACTACTAAACATGTTGCTTTTCACATGGGTGAAGTCAAATTTCCTATTGATATCGTATTTCTTGTTCAAAAAGTAGATGGACCGACTGTTGTTGAAAATGTAGCTGAAAATGTTCAACCCGAAGATAAAAATGTATTCTCAGCTAATGCGCATTATGTTCTTGAACTAAAAGCTGGAAGCTGCAAGAAATATAATATTCAAAAAAATAAAACTTTGAATTTACGTTTTGAGGAATAATTTTATGGCTCCTGAAAACACTTTTGATACTGAAGATTTGATGGACCAAGCAATAAATCATGCTAAATCCTATTGGCTATTAGGCTGGACTTTCGATGAAATAGCTGCAGTTTTATCGGATATGGGATATGAGGATGATGTTATTGACGAAACTATGGAAATAGTTGCTAGTCATGCAGAAAGAATTTTCAAAGCTGGTCCATTTTCAAATTTGGCGATCAATCAATTGATAAAGCTAACAAATGGGCATATTTGTCAAATTGTTGGATCCTTCAATGAGTATCTGAATTGTTATGATGGAGAACTAGAAGAGACAATTTCAGTTTGTAAAGAACATATTGACTTTCCTGCTTCAGAAAAATTAGCTAAAGCATATAAATTGAAGCTAGAAGCGCATAATATTCTAAGAAATGCACAACAATTAATACAAGATATGGATTCTCCTGAATATTCTGGAACTGAAAGTGTTATTAATGACTATGTGATTCTTGTAAATACTATCATTCGTAAAATAGACAAGAACGAAACAAATCTACAAGAAGTGCAAACTACTACTAAAGATAATACCCAACTAATTAAAAACATTCAGTTCTTTGATGAGAATGTTCTTAATGAATTAAGTTATACATTTTCAGAACAATATAAATTATTTGGTGATTTAAAGAGTCGTTATCAGAATTTAGAATCATCATTAGAATCGCTAAAGCAATTAATTAGTGAAAATCATCAGTTACCTGTTTCCGATGCAATGAATCTAAATGGTTTAATAACCAAAGTTAAGTACGTAATTACCAATAGTTTTGAAAATTTATCTTTCAATTTAGGGTCAATTGCAGAATTGAACAAAGAATTGAATTCTACTCTATCAGAAGATAAAAAAACTACCACTGATTTCGCGAATTTGACAAATAAAATTCATTACATTTATGCAGAAACAACCAAATTTACAAATAGCACAAGAGAAAAATTCTCTGAAATTGATAAATTAATTCTGGACATTAACTCTTTCGTTAGAAATACTTATAACAATATTACTCAGGACAAAATAAATAAGTCTTTGAATACACTTTTACAATCAAAATAGCTTGCAATGCAGCTGTAAACAGTGTATAAAGATTAATAGGATTAAACATGCAAGTGATTTATGACCCGATTTCGAAAATGTTTTCGTTATGTTTAGAAGAAGATGTAATATTTTTGGGACCGACATCGCATGCAATTGCTCTTTTGCAAAAGAAATACAAACTAAGTTATCCTCTAGCAAAGGAAGTTTGCACAAAAGCTATTGCTGATATTGGCGCTCCTGTGGATGTAAACGTTATTAGAAGGTATATTCCAAATAGTAAGTAATAATGGAAAAAATTGATAAAATAGCTGGAAGAGTATATTCCCCTAATATTGGTGTATCTAGAACTGGAAGAGTTTCTAGATCAGCAGCCGTAGTAGGGAGTGGTAATGGTATGTTAGGTGGTACTTCCTCCGCCAGTTCTATGGCGCAGAGTCCACTTTATTACAATTATCTTAGATCTACACCAGATAAACTTTATTTTCCACAACAAAGAATTATGGCTAATGCTATTTGGCGTGCTGTATATAGACATGACGCAGTAATAGCTACTGGTATAGATTTATATGCTGAACTTCCTTGGTCTGGATTTGGACTTGTTGGAATAGAAGATAACGCAATTAAACATATTTATGAAGATATGTTTACTGAGTTGAATTTAGTTCCTAGATTTCCAAAATATACAAGAGATTACAACATTTTAGGTGAAAATTTCCTGCATGTAATTTTTAATGATGAAAAAGGGTATTGGGATAAAGTAATATCCTTTAATCCTGACTATGTCTCCGTAGAAGGAATTGGGTTAGCACTTGAACAACCTTTGCTTTCCCTACATCCTACTCCAGAAATGCAAAGATTATGTAATAGTCCTGATCCTAGAATGAAGGATTTACAAAAACTATTACCAAAAGAAATTGTAAATTCAGTCAGGGGTGGCAGGACTATTCCACTAGATAGTTTGAATACTACTTTATTAGCTAGAACTATTTCTGAAAATGATATGCGTGGTATATCCTTATTGACTCGATTATACCGAACAATAATGTATGAGGATTTCGTTGTAAACGCGAGTCTTGCCATTGCTCAACGACATGCTGGGCCACTTAGAATTTTCAAATTAGGTAACATGACTGGTGAAGCTAAATGGTTGCCTAATGAAGAAACTATTGAACAATTTTCAGAGATGTTATCACTCGCTGAAAGTGACCCTTTAGCTGCAATAATTTGGGGATCGTCTGATGTATCTGTTGATCTTGTAGGTGTATCTGATAAAGTACTTCTAATTTCTAAAGAATGGGATTTCTTAGAGAGAACAAAGTTATTAGCTCTTGGTATTAATAAAGCAATTCTGACGGGGGAGTCTTCTTTCGCGTCTAGCATTACCGGATTGCAAACATTACTAAATAGATTAAGTTCTACAAGAGATATGTATGAACATGACTGGATGTTGAAAAAACTATGTACACCAGTTGCTGAAATGAATGAATTTTATACACGAACTCCCGCAGAACTTAGTCATAGAATTCGAACAAAAAGTAAAGAAGATTTAAAACCGATTCTTCCTGAAATAAAATGGGAAAAAGATCTTACACCGACTACAGATATTAATATACTTAATTTGTGGAATCAATTACATGATAAAGGATTAATATCTGATAGAACGTTAGTTACAGGTACTGGTGCTATGCTTGATTCTGAAAGAAGTAATATGATTGAAGAATACAAGTATAAACAAAAGCACAATCTAATACAGACGCAACAACCTGGTACTGCAGCACCTTCTATTGGTGGTGGATCACCTATGCCTATGGCTCCGTCACCTGGTCCTGGGCAACCAACAGAACAAGCTCCAGGTGCTCCAGGAGCAACACCTCCAGCTACTCCAACAGGTAGTAAAGTAAATATTCATGATGTTATTGCTATAATGCGAGAAAATAAAGCAGATCCAGAACTTATTGAAGAAATGGAGCTAGCAGCTAATTATCACGAATTTCATCAGGAAGCCTTTGCGCACTACGTAAAGGGATATAGAAAATATTGATATTTTTTTGAAAATTAAAAGATTTTTAAAAAAATGTATTAAAAGTAAATATTGTGAGGTGAAAATGCTCTGGGAAAAATCAGTTATTGATCACGTAATTTCCATCCTTAAAAAGTACACAAAAGTAAGCGACGCAATGAAAGAAATCACAAAATATGTCAAATCTCCATCATATAGAGGAGATCCAATTAGTGTAGATTCTTTAGGACATATTTTCAAAAGTAGAGGAATGCCGTCCCCTAAATATTTTCTAAAGAATGCTAAATCACAAGAAGTACATGTTGATTTTAAAGGGACAAATTTACCACAAAAAATAGCGTGTAAACCACAAAAGAATACAAAGAAAGAAGTTACAGAAGACCCAAATTCTCCTGTTTATGATTTTCTAAAAAAAGTACAACATAAAAAATATTCATTAACAGAACTTTGCAATACATTAGATTGTTCTCCAGCTACTATTGAAAGATATATTGAAAGAGCTAATGAGTTAGGTTATGAATTAAAAAATTTTGATGATAATGTATCTCTAAATAAAAAAGAATTACAATCTAATAATATTCCAAAGATGATAAATATTTCTACTGAGTCTAATAGAATAATTAGGTTTGGAGTGATCTCAGATACACATTTTGGGTCTGATGCTGCTAGATGTGAAGAAATTGCTGACTTTGTAAAGAAAGCATATGTTTCTTATGGAATTAGAACTATGATCCATTGTGGTGATATAGTCACAGGTAATTCTGTTTACAAAGGACAAATTGCTGAATTATCACATTGGGGTTGTGAAAAGCAATGTCAAGAAGCAGCTAAATGGCTCCCTAAATTAGAAGATTTGAAGTATTACGCTATTCTAGGTAATCATGATCTTGATTTTATTAAGTCATCTGGGATAAACCCCGGTTTTGTACTAAATAAACTAAGAGAAGATATCAATATTCTAGGTAACATAAAGGCTAGATTTATTTTAGGTGATACGAATCTTGTAGTTGAAGCTATTCATATCAAGTCAAGTGCCTATGCTAAATCTTACCCGTTAGAAAAACATTTAGCTAAGACTTTATCTAAACTAGATTCTCCTGATATAGTTTTAGCAGGACATAGGCATATTAGTGGTTACTTTGAGTTGAATCATGTACATTGTTTCCAAGTTCCTTCATTTGAAGATGCAAATTTCTTTGTTCATTATAATGATTTCATCCCTAGTGTGGGTGGATTGATTGTAGAATTACATTTGAACGAAGAAAATCAAATTGTACAATGTAATCCAATTTTTGTAAATTACCATACAAAAAATCAGATCAAAGATATAGTTGAGGTTTAAAATGTTCCCAAAATTTAATGAACTAGTTTTTGAAATTTCTTCTAAATATAAGTCTTTCAAATTAATAAAAAAAGAAGATTCCAAATTTATGAAATTCTTGTTTAAAGTACTCTTCATGAAATACTGGAATCCCACATTTATGGAAGATTTCACAACTACTATTTTAGCTAGAGTATATATGCCTAAGATACTAATTGGAACGAAGACTGGTTATAAAGTTCTTAGACATGAATTGATTCATATTCAAGATTGTTATAAAACTGGTATTCTACCTTTTATGCTGTCGTATATTTTTCTACTTCCTGCTGGTTTTACTTTTAGAGCATACTGGGAATATAGAGCTTATTGTGAATCTATCAAAGTTACTTACGAGTTAAATGGTATGGTTTCAAACGAATATGTTGATGGAATCGTAACTAATTTTACAGGTTCTAATTACCTTTGGATGTGTCCGTTTAAAAACTTTATTGAAAAGAAATTGTTCGGATATAGAAATAATTTGTTGAAATCTAATGTAATTCCGCAGGTTTAAATTGACGCTATCTAAATCAAAATTAGAGTCTGAATTCAGTAAGGTTATAGATGAAAATGATCCTAATTTTGTAGGTTGGCCTAGCACTATACTTGCAGGGATAAATAACTTCGCAACTGCATATGAAAATTATGCTAAAGATGCTGTCGATTATAGTGAAGATGCGCTTTTGACGTATAATAAGGCTGGATTTATTGGAGCATTAACAGGATTGAATATTAATTCCACATATGTAGATGCTGCTACAGCTATGGAAAATGCGTTTAAAGCATTTTGGACAAAGGCTACTTTTGCTGTATTGAAGTTAATTCCTCCACCTCTTCCTCCACCAGCTCCCCCACCGGAATGTCCAAATGTTGGAGGATTATTACTTTTTAGTAAAGAAAATACAAGTATTATTTTTGCTACAGATGTTGGGAATATACTCTATACAACTTTACTCCCGGAATTACAAAAAGTGGAAGCTTCGGATATGACAAATAAAATTGCCCGTTTAGCAGATATTTGGCATACGGCGACAACAACAACAATTATTTGTTTGATATCAGGCTTGGATACAACAGCACCGTCACCATTACCAATAACAAATCTTTGCCATATTCACTAGACGAATATTTTGAGTTTATAACTGTGACTAATAAAAGGAGATATTGAAAAATGAAAGTAAAAAAAATTCCAGTGACTTTTGACCCTGTTTCAGATGACGTAAAAGAACTATCTAACCTAGTTATGAGAGAACACCATCCAAGTCTTGTTAATGCAAAAATTGCCTATTTATACAAAAATCAGGAACTTAAAGAAGGTAAAAAGATTCAATATTCAGAAACACAAAAAGTAAACCCAAAAATGAAAGCTTTGTGTGATATTGACTTTGTAATCACTATTCATTTCCAAGCTTGGCGAGAACTTGATGAAAATAGTAAATTAATTGTTCTTGATCATGCACTTTCTCATTGTTTCGTTGAAGAAAATGAGAATGGTGATGTTATAATGAAAGTCCTCAAACACGATTTTGAGGAATTTGGGCATATTATAAGTCGTTACAATGGTGCTAAATTTTTTGAAAAACTAACTATTCAAGTCAAGGAGTAGAAAATGTTATTTTACAAGCAAACTGCATTAGGAGTTAACCCCAAACTAACTGGAGATACTTCCCATATTTCTGGAGATTGCTCCAATATCTTTGGAGATTGTACCAATATTTCTGGTGACATCAGTAATATTTCAGGGAATGTTACTAATTTAGTAGGAAATTGTTCTAATCTAAAAGGTAATGTATCCAATATTTCTGGTACAGTATCCAGTCTTCGTGGAAATGTTGATGGAATTTCTGGTAATGTTACCAGTTTATCCGGTGATGTATCAAGACTTTCTGGAGTAGTTTCATCTATTTCTGGTGATGCGAGTCAATTGCAGGGTAATGTTGCGAATTTGACTGGTAGTGTTACTAATATTTCTGGATCAGCATCAAATATTTCAGGAAATTGTGCTAATCTAATCGGTGATGTTAGTCTTATTTCCGGAGATGTGTCATTAGTTACCAATGTAACAAATGCTATTTTTGGTAATGTATCAAATCTAGCTGGTAATTGTTCGGGACTATCTGGTGATGTGTCTAATTTATCTGGTAATGCGTCAAATATTACTGGTAAATGTTCAAAATTGTCTGGGAGTGTTACTAACATTTCTGGTGATGTAAGTGGTCTTGAAGGTGATTGTTCAGGATTATCTGGTGATGTTAGTAAAGTATTTGGTCCATGTACAGGTGTTACCGGAGATATGACTGAAGTAGATGGAGATATCACTCCGCAAGCTTAGAAAGTTTTCCCATGTCTGATATAAAAACGAAACAACAAATTTTAGCAGAATTAAAAACATATCTAAAGTCAGTTCGAAATGATTTAGATATAGGTGACAATAGTCTTCTAAATGATATCGTGTTAACTCCATTGTCAATAGGTGGGGAAAGTATTATGAATCAAGTAGAAATCGCAAGAGATCTACATATGCTTTCATTACTTTCTTCTGCAGATCTGGATAACGAAGGTCAAAATTATCGTTTAGAAAGAAGTTCTGGAACTTACGCTTTAGGCTATGTAACATTCTACGCAAATACTTTACCAG